>Ga0192243_10547_pt1 | contig 13451 bp, 14 predicted proteins | sample Koala_Koa27_K3_FD_131233 | JGI IMG/M metagenome (GOLD analysis project Ga0192243, IMG submission 131233) | Enriched cells from koala feces incubated with labeled cellulose particles, San Francisco Zoo, California, United States - Koala_Koa2-7_K3 ... | reverse complement strand
CCTGATACCGGCGATGTCGCTGAGCTTCTCCGTCATGTTCTCGATTGTTACGTCCCAGCCATACCGTTTCAGTTTTTTGACAATGCTCTCAGGTGATTTTAACCGCGCTTTTATGTGCTCGATCGGATTGTAGCTGTAGATATGAACGAATTCATTGTTCAGGATCTCAATCTTGGTTTCTATCGCTTTCAATGCCGACTTATACAAAAACATGAGGGACTTCCACTGATCAATCTGACTGTAAGTTTTGGGGATACTTAACATGCGATCCCTCCTCTGCCAAATTTTAAATTCATATACTATAGTATATCATATTCCCCGTGTCTTTTGTATGTTTTTTGCGCAATCTGAAAATTTCTAAAATTTTAATCCCTTCAGCAGATCTCCCAGTCCGGTGGACGCGGTTCCGCTCTCTTTGTAGTCGAATACCTCCTCATCGGGAGTGTCATTGTCCAGCAGCGCTTTCATGCTGAGGCTGATCTTGTTGTTGTCTGTGGATATGATCTTGACCTTCACGGTCTGGCCTTCCTTTAACACCACGCCGGGGTGTTTGATCCTCTGGGTGCTGATCTGGGAGATGTGAAGGAGACCCGATAAACCGTTATCCAGGTTGATAAATGCTCCGTAGGGCTTTAAGGAATCCACGGTGCCCTCCATGACGGCTCCCACCTCGCACCTGGCGATCTTCTTGCTCTTTTCTTCCATTAACTTCTGTCTGGCCGGCTCTCTTCCGGAAAGTACCAGACGGTTGTTGTCCGGCTCGGCGGTGATAACGGTTACATCGATGGTCTTACCTTTGTAATCGTTCAAATCCTCAACGTACTCGGCAGCCAGCTTGGAAGCCGGGATAAATGCGCGGATACCCTCTAACTGGGTGACAACGCCGCTGTTGACCACATCCTCAATCTTCACCGAAACCACGGTTCTCTCCTCCAGCATGCGGGTCAGCTTCTCCCATGCCATCTGATCGTTGGCCTCTTTTCTGGAAAGTACGATATTACCCTCGCCGTCGTCGGTGCTCACCACGGTGGCCGTGATCTCATCTCCCGCATGAATGGACTCCATCAGATTAAAATCGGGATCATTGCTGAAATCTTCTTTCTTAATGATACCGCCGGCATAATATTTTAAATCTACCATAATCTGGTCCTCGGAGACATTGACCACCGTACCGGTCAGAGTATCCCCCTCCCGGACTCTCTTGAAGGGCTCCTCCAGCTCCTTGGCGTAGTCATCCATGGTCTCCATTGTGCCGTTGTTTAATTCTTCACTCATAATTGCTCTCCTCTCTTCCTCATCTGGTTCTATATTTATATCCTCTATTATAATCATATTCTGCCTAATTTTTCTATAGTTTTCTTACTAAAATTATGTTATATTGCTTATATAGTGATCATTTATCGATCTTCATCTGAGAAAGGACGTCATTATGGACGATATATTGGACTTACACACTCACACCATCGCCAGTGGACACGCCTACAATACCCTGTATGAGATGGCCCGCTCTGCTGCCGATAAAGGAGTCAGGCTCTACGGCTGCTCCGACCATGCACCGGCCATGCCGGGAAGCTGCCATGAATTTCATTTTGTCAATTTTAAGGTCATCCCCAGAGAGCTTTTCGGAATTCACATCCTCATGGGCTGCGAATTAAATATTATGAACTACAACGGGAAAATAGATCTGGCAAACCGCTATTTAAAACGGATGGACTACGCGATTGCCAGCATCCATGAGCCCTGCTACCGTTCCGGCACTGCCAAGGAGAACACGGCGGCATACTTGGGAGCCATCGCCAATCCCTATGTCAACATCATCGGACATCCCGGCGACGGCCGTTTTCCGATCGAATACGAGCCCATCGTGGAGGCGGCGGCCAGACACCACAAGCTTTTGGAGGTCAACAACAGTTCCCTCCATCCTCAGTCCCCACGCCCCCAGGCCAGGGTGAATTATCTGACTATGCTGGAGCTGTGCAAACAGTACCGCGTTTCTATTATTATGAACAGCGACGCCCATATAGAAGCGGATGTGGGCAATCACGGGCTGGCTATGCAGCTGCTTGAGGAGGTCTCCTTCCCTGAGGAGCTGGTGGTGAACACTTCCTTTGAGAAGTTACTTCCCTTTATCCCAAAGCTTCAGGAATATCTGTGAGCTCAGGAGGCCGACTATGATAAACTTTTTAAACCTGGAGTATTTTCTGGCCGCCGCGGAGGAGTTAAACTTTACCAAGGCAGCCAGGAGACTTTATATCTCCCAGCAGTCCCTGAGCAACCACATCTTAAACCTGGAGAAGGAATTTGACGTGATCCTGTTCAACAGAACCACCCCTCTGACCCTGACCTACGCCGGACAGGCCCTGATGGTCCGCGCCAGGGAGCTTTTGAATCTGAAAGAGGAAACCTACCGGGAGATCGCCGATATAAAGGATTTCACCACCGGACAGCTGGCCATCGGCGTCTCACACACCAGAGGACGGATGATTCTGCCCGAGATTCTTCCTATATATAAAAAGCAGTTTCCCAACATCGACTTAAAGCTGATCGAGGGCAATTCCAAGGAGCTGGACCGGGATCTTCTTCACGGGGACGTGGACTTAATTATCGGCATGCTTCCGTTCTCCGTGGAAAATATCCAGACGGTTCCCATCTGCGAGGAGGAGATTCTGCTGGCGGTCCACGACGAGGTGCTGGAGCGGGCGTTTCCCGGGGAACTGGCCTCCATAAAGGCGCAGCTTTCCGGCAATCTGGAGCTGGAGCTTTTAAAGGACTGCCCCTTCCTGCTGATCAACAAAGGCAATCGGGTGCGCACCATCGCGGACGAGATGTTTGAGGAGGCGCAGATCACTCCTCATATCGTCCTGGAGACGGAAAATATCGAGACGGTGCTGGCTCTGGCCGCCAAGGGGATGGGCATCACCTTCTATCCCAAGATGTTTATGTCCAGCCACAGCGATTTAGGGGACAAGTCCAAGCATTTGGAAAAGCTTAATTTTATTCATTAAACTACAGCAAAGCCCACGGAGTTCTGGGAATTGGTTACCATAAAGGCCATTATCTGTCCCAGGCCACCAAAGAATTTATCAGAATTGCCCGGGAAACCGTATAAACCTTGACAAATGCAGCATTCTTTTGTATAATCAAATGGTAACTATTACTATTATTGAAAGAAGGAGCTGCTATGAAGACACTGAAGTATAGCCGTCAGAGAGAATCCATCAAGAATTGCCTGATGGGACGGTGTGACCACCCAACAGCTGATACTTTATACATGAGCATCCGTGAGGAGTATCCGAATATCAGTCTGGGGACCGTCTACCGGAATTTAAACCTGTTAGTGGAGCTGGGCGAAATTCAAAAACTGACATGCGGAGATGGAGCGGACCATTTCGATGCAGACACCTCCCCCCACTATCACTTCGTATGTAGAAGCTGCGGTCAGGTTTCCGATATGCCGATGGAAACCATGGAGGAGCTGAATGGCATAGCCAGCCAGCATTGTTCGGGAAACATTGAAAACCATATGATTTATTTCTATGGTACCTGTAAGGATTGTTTGAAAAAAAATTCTCATTAACTATTGACATCTTGGTTAAGCTGTGGTAAATTAATATCAGTAATCATTACTACTATTGATTACTTCAAACACACTAATAATTAAATTTTATATTAAAAAGGAGACATGCGATATGAAAAAATGGGTTTGTACAGTATGTGGTTATGTTCATGAAGGTGAGACAGCTCCGGAGTTCTGCCCGGTATGTAAGGTTCCGGCTTCCAAGTTTAAACTTCAGGAAGACGAGATGAGCTGGGCTGCTGAGCACGTAATCGGTGTAGCACAGGGTGTCAGCGAAGACATCATCAAGGATTTAAGAGCTAACTTCGAGGGCGAGTGCTCTGAGGTTGGTATGTATCTTGCTATGGCGAGAGTTGCCCACAGAGAAGGATATCCGGAGATCGGTTTATACTATGAGAAAGCAGCTTACGAGGAAGCTGAGCATGCTTCCAAGTTTGCAGAGTTACTGGGCGAGTGCGTAACCGACAGCACCAAGAAGAACCTTGAGTTAAGAGTTGCAGTTGAGAACGGCGCTACCGCTGGTAAGGTTGATCTTGCTAAGCGCGCTAAGGCAGCAAACCTGGATGCAATCCATGACACCGTTCATGAGATGGCCAGAGACGAAGCTCGTCACGGCAAAGCATTCAAGGGCTTACTTGAGAGATATTTTGGCTAATGAAAAATTGATTTTCATCTTACAAAAGAGAAATATGGAGGGTTATCACTATGTCTAAATATGCGGGAACAAAAACAGAACAGAACTTAATGTATGCTTTCGCTGGAGAGTCTCAGGCCAGGAATAAATACACCTACTACGCATCCGCAGCCAAGAAGGCCGGATACGAGCAGATGGCAGCTTTATATCTGGAGACCGCTGACCAGGAGAAGGAACATGCGAAGATGTGGTTCAAGGAATTCCACGGAATCGGCTCCATCGAGGAGAACTTAGTTGACGCCGCTGCCGGCGAGAACGACGAGTGGACCAACATGTACAAACGCATGGCCGAGGAAGCCAGAGAAGAAGGCTTCACAGAGCTGGCCGCCAAGTTTGAACTGGTTGGAAAGGTAGAGGCTGCTCACGAGAAGCGCTATCTGAAGTTACTGGACAGCTTGAGAAAAGACGGAACCTTCAAGGGCGACGCTCCTTTAGGCTGGAAGTGCCGCAACTGCGGATACGTACACGAGGGACCGGAAGCACCAGAAGTTTGCCCGACCTGTGCACATCCGAGAGCTTATTTTGAGCGCAAGGTTGAGAACTATTAATATAAGATGGATGAATCATTTAAGGAGCGCCGAAAAGCGCTCCTTTTTTTAGCAATATAATTTTCCAGAAAAATGTGTGAAATCTGGTCTAAATATGTCGGAAAGATGTGTGAAAGTGAAGTTGTAAACGCAGGAAAAACGTGTTACACTATACATGAACACACAGAAAGGGTGGTGATTCTCTTGAAGCGCAATGCTATTCAGGACTTAATACAGTGGAAATCCAGCGAAGACCGCAAACCTATGGTGCTGAAAGGTGCCAGACAGGTCGGGAAAACATGGATTATGAAAGAATTTGGAACGAACTATTATGACAGCTTCGTGTATTTCAACTTCGATGAAGAAGAGGAACTGAAATCCATCTTTGAGACGAATAAAAACCCACAACGGATTGTTGAACTGCTTTCTCTAATTGCCGGAGAAAAAATCGAACCGGGGAAAACGCTGATTGTCTTTGATGAGATTCAGGAATGTCCCGCAGCTCTCAATTCTCTAAAATATTTTAAGGAAAAAGCAAATGAATACCATGTGATTGCAGCGGGCAGTTTGCTGGGTACGCTCCTTGCACAGCCAAAATCTTACCCGGTTGGCATGGTCAATCTTCTTGATCTCTACCCATTGACCTTTGACGAATTTTTGGAAGCGACGGATGGAGCCTTATATGCATACTACTTGAGTGTTGCGAAAGAACAGCACATTGAGGAAATATTCCACAATCGCCTGCTGGAAGCGTACAACAATTATCTCATCATCGGTGGTATGCCGGAGTGTGTCACTTCCTGGATAAAATATAAAGACCCGGCCAAAATCTCCCGCATTCAGAGAGAACTGATCGAGGTCTATGAAAATGACTTCTCCAAGCATAATGGCAAGGTTAACAGCGGACGTATCCTCATGGTTTTCAGAAGCATCCCCTCACAGCTTGCCAAACCAAATGAGAAGTTCATGTATGGCGCTGTCCGCGAAGGCGGCAGGGCGCGTGATTTTGAAGAGGCAATCGAATGGCTTGTGTCTGCCGGTATGCTGAACCGCGTGTACAATGTATCTAAGATGGAGCATCCGCTTTCCGCTTTTGACAAGCTGGATTGCTTTAAGCTGTTCGTCTTTGATACCGGCCTGCTCAAACATATGGCCGGTGTTGATAACAGTGCAATTCTCTTAAAGACCGATTATCAGTTTAAGGGACCGTTGACTGAAAACTACGTTTTACAACAGCTTCGCGGTCAGTTTGAAGTGGAACCGCGTTATTTCTCCGACAAAAATGGAGAGATTGATTTTGTAATTCAGTATGGTACGGAAATTATCCCAGTGGAAGCAAAAGGCGGCAAAGATAAATCTGCGCCGTCGTTCAAAAGCTATGTCACCACGCATGAACCTGCCTATGCGCTTCGTTTATCAAAGCGCGGATATTTAAAAAATGGAGCGATTACCAATTTTCCGCTGTATCTTGCGAAAAAAATAAAGGACTTGCTGTAATTTCATCAAACAGGAGGAGCGCCGAAAAGCGCTCCTTTTTTGATCCTAGAATTTTATCGAATGGATGATCTTTGACAGGGCCGAGGCTGTCATGACCAGGGCGAATACGTAGCTGATTACCATACAGATCTGCAATACACGGGGTGTTTTCAGACCTTCATTGACATCCTTTCGGAAGATCATGCGGCAGACAAAGAAACCGCCGAAGGGTGTGGCTACAGCCGTCGCTATGTTGGCAATAAAGATCAGCTGGGTGGGCGAGCCATTATAACTGTAACAGATTACCGCCGCAAATGCGATACAGAGCAGGCAGCCTAAACGGATAAACCTGGACTCCAGCTCCACCGGCTTATCGATACCCGCGGCAAGTAATACCATCCCTCTCTGGGTGTTGCCAAGAAGGGAGGAGAATCCCGCCGCCAGCAAAGCGATACCCATCACAACCGGGGCCGCGCTTCCCAAAAACGGAACCAGAAGCTCTCCCAACTGGGCCGGTGCACTGATAGCTGTCCCAGTGGGATGAAGGACGATGGCTCCCACTAAAACGATGGCACTCGATATCAGGATGACGGCCAGCACATGGGCTATGGCATCCGCAAGCATAATTCCATTAAACAGATCTTCCTTCTTCCATTTCTTTTCCACTCCCAGATATGTACCGTAGATACCGGCCGTAATCGCCGCATTTGTGCTGACGTAGGCAAGAGCGGTGGTCAGGCTTCCGTCCGCGATCTTCCAGCGGACCAGTCCCTTCCCCAATTCTCCCCAGACCGGACCTCCCGTTGCAACCAGAGTGGCATAAAAGCATATGATCATCCCCAGTATACACAGGGTTATGATTTTTTCAACCTTGGAATACACGCCCTTTGTAAAATAGCATATCATGATGACCGCTATCATAAGCAGAGAGCCTAGCTTCCAGTTCATTCCAAGCATCAGATTCATCCCTGCCCCGGTACCGGTTATATTACCCATCGTAAAGAACAGACAGGATAAAAATGTAGCTGCCCCTACAATGACGGCCGCCGCATTACCATAATAGTGACGGATGGCGTGAATGATCGGCATGCCGGTAAGCATGGAAATGCGGTATGACGTCAGCATAAATGTAATTCCCATAAACCCAATCGGGATAATCAGCCACAACATGGAGTACCCGTAGTTCGCTCCTATCATGGCTGATGTGGTGATGTTGCCCGGGCCGATCACGACGCCGGCCAATATAATCCCTGGGCCAATTCTCTTTAACAAATCAATAAAAGACAGTTTTTTATCCCCCATAATCAATACCTTTCACTAAAACTGTTTCATATCCACTTTTTCCATCTTACTGTTTTTAAGACCCAGTGCAATCCAGTCCTTTTCTTCCTGATTCAGGGGAAGTACAGGCTTGCGCATCAGACCGCTTGAGAAGATTCCGCGCTGCACCAGAGCTTCCTTCAGCCTTGCATGGGCCTCTCCGGATGGCTGGCCGCCTCCATAGATCGCCCGGGAGATATGGTAGATACGGTTGGACCAGTCCTGAACTTCCTTTAACGTATGCTTGTCCGGGTTGGCAAATACCTCGCGAGCCGGGCAGATGATCTCCGGTACACAGCCTGCAAATCCGATCAGTGCGCCGTCCATACCCGGGAACCAGCTCACGCAAAGGGTCTCATCATGGCAGGTAATCAGGGAGATGTCCGGGCACTCCTGGCGCAGCAGACGCACATCATGCTCATAGATGGAGGTGACGCGGGTTCCCATCTTAATACATTTTACATGATCGATCTCCTTGCACATCTTGATCAGTGTCTCAACCGGATAAAATGCCTTGCTTGTAGCCGGATATAAATGGATGATGATATCGATATCGGCGCCCTCAGCCACATCCTTTACGTACTCAAACGGTGCATCCGCATGCATACCGAAGCGCAGCCACATGTGAGGAGGCATAAGAAGGATTCCATCTGCCCCTGCTTCTTTGGCTTCCTTCGCCATCTCGATGGACTCGATGGTGTTCTCACAGTTGATACCGGAGATTATGGTCATCACATCTCCGCACTCCTCGCTGCAGATTTCAACGACGCGTTTACGCTCTGCACGGCTGAGTCCCGTGATCTCTCCTGTATGTCCATTGCATACCAGCCCTTCGATTCCCTTTCCGTAAAATGTTTTGATCCAGCGAAGGTATGCCCGGAATTCCGGTTCATTGATGGAGTAGTCATCATTTAAAGGTACGGATACTGCCGGGAATATTGTTTTGAAATTTTTTACTTTAGCCATAGTTCATTTCTCCTTTTATTTATGATCGGTTTATTTTCACTTTAATTGCTGCCTGACATCACGATAATCCTCTGGCCTCTGCTCCCATCGCGCGCTGGTGTTTCAGCCGTTTTATACAATCGTTTGTATGTCTGTGAATCATTTATATCACACCGTATCTTCTTGGTCAATAGATATGACTTTATCTGCAATTTATTGCATATGGCCTACAATTCTTTGCATAAATTATATTATTTAAGTGATTATCACATATTTTTTGTCTAAATATGCCAGTAATCTTTCCTAAATATTTTTTTAGCCGATCGCGGTAATTTCTGCTTGTATTTTCTTCTTTCCTGTATTATATTACAAATATATACAAACGTTTGTATAAACTGGTCACTCATAGGAAAGGGAATAAACCATGGCTACTTTAAAGGATGTTGCACGGCTGGCGTGCGTTGATGTCAGCACCGTTTCCCGCGCATTAAATAATACCTCTTATGTCCACCCTGAAACAAAGGCCCGCATCTTTGCAGCCGTGAAGGAGCTGAGCTATCAGCCCAATGTCCTGGCCCAGGGCCTCAGACAGGGGAAGCGCCATACCATCGGCGTTGTCGTCCCGCGGCTCCATCTGACCATATTTGCCGATATTACTCAAAGCATAGAGGCGGAGTCCAGAAAATTAGGATATGCCACACTGCTGTGTCATACCGAGGATGATCCTGGCATCGAGAAGGAGTGTTTGAACCGGCTTCGCAATGGTTTTGTAGACGGTATTATCATCGCAGGCACAGGCCGCAACGGCCGTCTGCTGCGGGACATCCACACCAGCGGCATAGCGCTGACGCAGATCGTCCGCAAACAGGAAAGCTCTATCAGCAGTGTGATTGCCGACTATGAAGCCTGCGGCTACGAAACCGTAAAGTATCTGTATTCCAAAGGCTGCCGGGAGATCGGCCTGATCAATGGCTCCACCAGCCTTGCGCCATATCGGGAACGTTATAACGGCTATCACCGGGCCATGGAGGAATTGGGACTGAACGAAACCTGCGCCACATCCCCGGAACCCAGTAACAGTTTCGAATATGGCTACCAGTGCACGGAGGAGCTGCTGGAACAGAATCCCGGCTTAGAGGCCATCATGGCGGCTGTGGATATCCATGGTATGGCCGCACTGCGGGCGTTAAAGGACAGGAATATCCGTGTGCCGGATCAGATTAGACTGGTCAGCCTGACCGGTCATTCCATCGGCGGTCTGTTAGAGACGTCCATGACGTCTCTGGAGATTCCTGCTTATGAGATGGGAAAAAAGGCTACGCATATGATCGTCGATGAGATAGAGGCTCCCTCTGATGCCAAGCCCAGCGTCCAGCACCTGGTCTTTGCCGCCTCGCTGACCGAAAGAGAGAGCAGTTGAACGTTCCCGTGACTATGACCGGTCGCGCCGCTGCTTCCGGTGTTGCAGGGGGCTCATGGCGGTGTGCTTCTTAAAGACGCGGTCAAAATACGTGACGTTCTCAAAGCCCGTCTGCTCGGCGATCCAGGTGATGCTGTCATCGGTTTCCGCCAGCAGTATCCGGGCTTTTTTTATGCGGGCCAGGTTTTGGTATTCGTTGATGGTGAAGTCGGTTACCGTCTTGAAGATTCTGGTTAAGTAGGATTTGCTGATGTAGAACCTGGCGGACAGCTCCTCTAAGGTTTCCTTTGAACTGCTGTGGGTCTGGAGATACTTCGCCACCTCATGGATCTTCTGGTACATCCCGGTCTGCACCCGGTAGGTTTCCTTTCGGTCCTCCCCGCCTTTCCAGTCCTCCATATCCATCCTTCTTTTGTTTCTGCAGTACAGGATCAGGAGCTCCAGAGCGTGGAGCCTGACGATGGCCTCGCTGCTCTCCGCTCTTCCTTTGATCTCCCTCTTAAGCTCTGTGATCAGTCCGGCGATCCGGGTCCAGTCCCCGGGAGCAAACCGCACAACTCCCCAGTATTGATTTCCCAGCTCCTCTAAGGACGGCAGGCCGCGGGCATTCAGACAGGGATTCATCACCGCGGCGTCCAGCTGAAGCAGAAACCGGTCGTGGTAGACCTGGCCTCCGGCCATGCTGGTCTTGTGAATCTGGTCCCGGTTTAAGAACACGGCCATGCCCTGGCCCACCAGATAGGTCTCCTGCTCTATAAAGTAATACCGCTCCCCTCCAGAAGAAAATAAAGCTCAAAGCTCTCATGAAAATGCCGGGAATACATGGAAAACTCCTGATCCCGCACCACCTGCTCGGCCATAATACCTCTGACGTTTCCGGTAAACACTGTCTCGTTCAAGATTCGCTCTCCTCCCGCTTCTATCATCGCATTTTGTAGCCAATAATATAATTTTTGTAAATTTAAGCCATATATATCAAGACAATTATACTATATTGGATTATGATTGCAATAGATAATAACAGCGGCATGACAGATAAGGAGGATTCTGATGATTTATGCAGACAACAAGGTAACGGATGTGAAGATTGCCTACATAGGCGGCGGTTCCAGAGGGTGGGCCTGGACCTTTATGACTGATTTAGCCATGGACGAGGCCCTCAGCGGAACCATCCGCCTGTACGATATCGACGAGGCGGCGGCAAAGAATAACGAAAAGATCGGCAAACGGCTGTCCGCCCGGCAGGATGCGGTCGGCAAATGGGATTATGTCACCTGCCCGACGCTGGAATCGGCGCTCACGGGGTGCGACTTTGTCGTGATCTCCATCCTGCCCGGTACCTTTGACGAGATGCAATCCGACGTCCATCTCCCGGAGCGTCTGGGCACCTATCAGTCCGTGGGCGATACGGCGGGCCCCGGCGGCATTATCCGCGCGCTGCGCACGATTCCTGTGTTTGTGGAGATTGGGGAGGCCATCAAGAAGTATGCGCCAACGTCCTGGGTGATCAATTATACGAATCCCATGTCCCTCTGCGTCAAGACCCTGTATCATGTGTTCCCGGAGATCAAAGCCTTCGGCTGCTGCCATGAAGTGTTCGGCACCCAGAAGGTTCTGCGCGGGATCTGTGAGGAGACCTATGGAATCCAGGGCATCGACCGCCGCGATATCCATGTTAATGTGCTGGGAATCAATCATTTTACCTGGTTTGACAAGGCGTCCTGGAAGGGGATTGATTTATTCCCCATGTACCGGGAGTTTATAGAAAAGCATTATGACGAGGGTTGGAACGATCCTGATAAAAACTGGGCTAACTCCACCTTCAATTGTGCCCACCGGGTTAAATTTGATCTGTTCAAACGCTATGGACTGATCGCCGCGGCAGGCGACCGTCATCTGGCGGAGTTTATGCCCGGCGGCCAGTATCTGAAGGACCCGGAGACTGTGACCGGCTGGAAATACGGCCTCACCACCGTGGCCTGGAGAAAAGAGGACTTAGCCCGCCGTCTGGAGCGCAGCCACAGACTGGCTTCCGGTGAGGAGGAGATCGAACTGAATCCCACCGGCGAGGAGGGGATTCTTCTCATCAAGGCCCTGTGCGGCCTCACCAGAGTAATCAGCAACGTCAATATCCCCAATACCGCCCTCCAGAGTCCCAGTCTGCCCGCCGGCGCAGTCGTAGAGACCAACGCAGTGTTCAGCCGCGATGCCATCCAGCCTGTGGTGGCGGGAGTGATCCCAGAGCCAGTGCGGGCGCTGATTCTGCCCCATGTGGAGAATCACGAGCGGACCCTGCAAGCCGCGTTGACGTGTGATCGCAGTCTGGTTTACGAGGCATTTCTCCACGATCCGCTGATCAAGGGCCGGGCTTCCGATGAGGAGTCCATCAAACTGGCCGACGATATGATCAGCAATACCCTGAGGTATCTGCCTGAGGGCTGGAAATAATATTGCGCAAAAAAACGGATCAGACCGGAAGAGGATATCTCCCGGATCTGATCCGTTTTATCGTGTCTTTTTTATACCACTTGATTTGTAATCGTTCCAATCCCCTCGATACTGCACTCCACCACGTCGCCCTTCTTTAAAAACTTAGGCAGCTCGAAGCCCATGCCTACTCCTGCAGGTGTTCCCGTGGAGATAATGGTGCCGGCCTTCAGTGTCATGCCCATAGACAGCTCGCTGATGATGTGATCCAGTCCGTAGATCAGCTTGCCGGTGTTGCTGTCCTGGCGCAGCTCACCGTTGACCTCGGAGGTGATCTGAAGTTCCGGTGGGTAGGAGCAGGAATCCACGGTCATAATACAGGGACCCATGGGCGTAAACCCGTCCAGGCTCTTCCCGAAATACCACCGGATGTGCTCTGTCTGGATGTTTCTGGCGCTGACGTCATTGACGATGGTATAGCCGAAGATGTAGTCCTTCACATGCTCCGGTTTCACCCTGCGCGCGTCCTTGCCGATAATCACCGCCAGCTCCGCCTCGTAGTCCAGGCTGTCCACGATATCGCTGTGGCTGGGGATATCCTCACCGTCTGCCACGGCGCAATTGACTCTCTTGGAGAAATACACCGCCTTGGGACGCTCTTTCGTAAATGCTTCGTTGTTAAACTTCGCGGACTCCTCTGCGTGATCCATATAGTTCATTCCCAGGCATATGATATCCTGTTCAGGAACCGGGATGGGAGCTTTGACTGTGATCTCATTCATACGAGCCGCACCCTTAATAGAGTATGGCTCCAGCCCTGATATATGCTCCAGAAGCTGTTTCTCCGATACGCTCATTCCCACAACAACTTCCATCATCGTCTTGTAATCCATCCCCATGGAATTGATGGGAAAGACCCACTGGTCGTCCTTGCTCATCACACCAATCAGTGTTCTTCGTTCAACTTCGTATGTAAGTAATTTCATGCCGGCCTCCTGTTGATCTGCCCGCTCTTGCCCGGCAGATCTTAAATAAATTTGCGGAACCTCTTGAGTTCCGCTTTGC
>Ga0192243_10546_pt1 | contig 13458 bp, 10 predicted proteins | sample Koala_Koa27_K3_FD_131233 | JGI IMG/M metagenome (GOLD analysis project Ga0192243, IMG submission 131233) | Enriched cells from koala feces incubated with labeled cellulose particles, San Francisco Zoo, California, United States - Koala_Koa2-7_K3 ... | reverse complement strand
GTTGAAGTCAAGGGATTAAATATATATGCCCTTATTGATACATCAAGATCAATGATGACTGAAGATGTCTATCCTAATAGACTGGAAGTAGCAAAAAGAACTTTGGAAAATCTTCTTCAGGGTTTAAAAGGGGATAGAATAGGATTTATTCCTTTCTCTGACAGTGCTTATATACAAATGCCCCTTACTGATGATTATTCTATTGGTAAAAATTATATTAATGCTTTAGATACTAATTTAATTTCTGGTGGTGGAACAGAGCTTTATCAAGCTTTAGAACTTGCTGAGAAATCTTTTAAAGAGATTAACAGTGACAATAAAACTATAATTATTCTTTCAGATGGTGGAGATTTTGATGAAAAATCTTTAAAATTTGTAAAAGATAATAAGATGAATGTTTTTTCAATAGGTATAGGTACTGAAGAAGGAACTATAATTCCTGAATATGTCAATGGTAAAAAGATTGGCTTCATAAAAGATCAAAATGGTTCAGCTGTTATAAGCAAGCTTAATTCTGATTTTTTAAAGAAACTTTCTTCAGAAAGTGATGGAAAATACTATGAAGTAAATAATCTTAAAGATGATTCTTCTAATTTCTTTAAGGATACTATTAATTTAGAAAGAAAAAATCAAAGAAATGAAAGTATGAAAGTATATAAAAGATATTTTCAAATACCTTTGAGTATTGGAATACTTTTTATCCTTCTTGGCTATTTCATAAGGGGAGGGGCAAAAGATGAAAAATAAAATAATATGTCTTAGTATTCTTATACTTTCACTTATAGCTTTTGCTACTTCTTTTAACAAAACCCAAGCTTACTACTATAACAGTAAGGGAAACTCTTTCTTCAAAGAAATGAAATTTCAGGAAGCTCGAGATGAATACAATAAGTCTTTAAAAATAAAAGAAAATAATGAAGTTAGGAATAATATTATAAAATCTCTCTATGAAGAAAAAAAATATAAAGAAATAACTGAAACTCCTAGTACAGAATATTTTATCAGAGGAAATTCATATGCTTTTCTTGGAGATGAAGCTGTACAGCAGAATCCTGAAGAAGCAATAAAAAATTATAAAGCTGCTCTTGAAGAATATAAGCTTGCCATGAAAAGTTCTGATGATTTGAATATTAAAAAGAATTATGAAATAGTTCTGAAAAAAATTGAAAATTTAAATAATAAACAAAATCAAGACAAAGAGAATAATAAGCAAGACCAGAACAACGAACAGGATAAACAAAATCAACAGAATCAGCAAAATCAAAATAATGAAAATAATAAACAAGATCAGAACAACGAACAGGATAAACAAAATCAACAGAACCAGCAAAATCAAAATAATGAAAATAATAAGCAAGATCAGAACAATGAACAGGATAAACAAAATCAACAGAACCAGCAAAATCAAAATAGTGAAAATAATAAGCAAGATCAGGACAATAAACAAGATGGTAAACAAAATAATATTCCACAAGGTGGAGTACAGCCTATAGACTCTAAAGATGATGGAAGAGAAGGAGAAGTCAGAGCCATCCTAAAAAGACTGGAAGGTAATGAAAAACAATCCTTTAAAAACAATGAAAGAGTCATAAATATAGATACTGGAAATTCTAATAATAGATGGTAGAGGTGAAAAATGAAAAAACTTTTTAATCTACTGCTGTTTTTATTTATCAGCAGTTTTGCATTTTCTCAAATAATCTTAGATGTCAGCAACAGCAATCCATCTATAAATGAACCTATATCTCTACAGGTAAAATTTTTAGACAGCGACAAAAAAGATTATACAATAGATGGAATAGAAAATTTCAAAATAGCTTCCAAGGGAAGTCAATCAAATTATTCTATAGTAAACGGTAAATCTACAAGTTCAAAATCAGATATATACACTATAATTCCTCTTAAAGAAGGAAATTTTACTTTAAAAGTAAATGGAAAAAATGAAATATCAAATTCTATAAATATAGATGTTTCAAAAGAAGCAAAAATCAATGTTGAAGGTAAAATAACTCTTCAAGATAATTTAAAAGAAAAAAATACTTTTTATTTTGGACAGAAAATACCATTTGAAGAAAAGTTATTAACCACTGTTGCATTGAGAAATCTACAATATATAGATAGACCAAATTTTGGTGATCTTTCTGTAAAAGATATAACCCCTGTAAATAATAGAGGAGGTTATACTGAAAAATATTTTACTGATGAAAATGGAAAAAGGGGACTTGAGATAATTCTTTATCAAGCTCTGCTGCAAGCTAATTCTTCTGGAGAAAAATCAATAAAAGGAGGATATGTTGCTGTAACTGAAAGTGGTCCTAATGACAGCTTTGTGTTTGGAAGTACTTCTGCTCCTGTATACTTAGGTGCCAAGGAAATGAATATAAATATTCTGCCTCTTCCTGCTGGAAAACCTGCTGGTTTTCAAGAAGTTGTTGGAGAATTAAAGGGAGATTATTCTTGGAATAATGATAAAATAAAATTTGGTGAATCTGTAGTTCTTACTTTAAAGCTGTATGGTGATGTCAATTTAGATATGCTTGAAAAAGTAGTGTCTAATAACATTCCTGACTTTAATATCTTTGAAAGCTCTAAAGAGAGTGGAGAAAAAATTGTAAATGGAAAATATTATGCTGAAAAAAACTTTGAAATAGCTTTTATTCCCAAAGCAACTGGTAAAATAAATATTCCAGCCATTAAAATTCCATATTTTGATACAGCAGATAAAAAATACAAAGAATTTGAAGTCCCTGCAAAAATGATAGAAGTAACAGGTTCTTCCAATGGAACAGTCATTCCATCAACATCTAATGTTCCACCTGTAAATAATACTCATACTGTTGTGCCAGCTTCATCAGCACCAGCAGAAAAAATAGATATATCTTCTATCCCAGATTCACAGATAGAAAAAATTAATAGTGCAGATAACAAGCTTATGATAGGAGTCATAATTCTCTCAATACTGGAGGCAGCTATTATTATTTTTCTTATACTAGATAGAAAAATATTAAAAAATTCCTCTATTCCAAAACTAAAACAAATGAAAAAAGCAAAAGATGATAAAGAGTTTTATAATCTTTATTGTGACCTTATGAAAGAAAAATTTGATTTTAGTCCAAAAGCTCATTTGGAAGATAAGTTAGTAAAAAATGGAGCCAGTGAAAAAATAATTGAGCTGAATAGAGATATTGAAAAGAAAATTTATGCTCTTGAACCATTAGATAGAAATGAAATACTGAGAACACTGAAAAAGGAGTTAAAAGAATGAAATATAATTATCTGACAATGGATATAAATATTGCTTACAGCATGTTAAATATGAAATTAAGAGATTTTTATTCATCTATTGAAGAGCTATGTGAAGATGAAGGTGTAGATAAAGAAGCTATCATCTCACGTTTTAAAGATAATGGATTTATTTACAATACTTCTACTAATCAATTTACAAATATGTAAAATGAAATTTGAGCATCTTTAATATATTTATCTTCTTAGATGCTATATTTTAATAATCAACTAATAAGGATTGATTCCTGTAATATACAGGAATTGATCCTTTTAATTTTATCTTAATTCCTCCATTAAAATAATTTATCTTTTTTTTATTTATGGCATTCTTTAATAATATTTACAGTATTCTGTTTAAAACTTTTTATTATTTTTTAATACTTATTATTTTATCGAAAATAAAATATTGAATTAATTAAAAAATCTAATATCATTTTAAAATTAATATTCTCTAAATATATAATATGTAATTGAATTTTTTATATTTTTCTGATATAATCCTACATTGAAATAAAGTTTAGTATTTATATATATTTTCTTTTCTTATCTTTCTTGATATACCAAATTTTATTATGTTTTTAACAAAATAATATATATGAGGAGCTGAAAATGAATAATTTAAACAATCAAACGAACATTGAAAAGGATTCTGAATATTCTCTTTCTGCTGTTCCATCTTCAAAAAAAGCACAGGGATTATGGGCAGCAATGGTAGTATTGGTAGGATTTACATTCTTTACTCCCAGTATGACTGCTGGAGGAAATCTTGGTATTGGTATGAATATGACCAATTTCTTTTCTGCTATGATTATTGGAAATGCATTTCTTGGGGTATACTGTGGAACTTTAGGGTATATTGGACAAAAAACTGGACTTACTCTTGATCTTCTTGGACATCATTCTTTTGGTACAACTGGTTCTTTCCTGCCTTCTGCACTTATAAGCTTTACACAAATAGGTTGGTTTGGAGTAGGAGTTGCAATGTTTGCTATTCCTGTATCTGGTCTTACTGGAATTCCTGTTTGGATTCTTATTGTTATTACTGGTATTATAATGACTCTCACTGCATATTATGGAATAAAAGCCTTGGCTGTCTTAGGTTCTATTGCTGTTCCTTTGATTGCTGTGCTGGGAATTTTCTCATTAAACTGGGGAATAACAAAAGTTGGTGGATTTATGAATATCTTTCCTGAAAAACCTGAAGTACCTCTAAGCCTTGCCACTGGTATAGCTATTGTTGTTGGTTCTTTTATTTCAGGTGGAACTGCAACACCTAATTTCACTCGTTTTTCTAAAACTGCAAAAATAGCTGTTATAGCCACTGTAGTTGCTTTCTTTGTTGGAAACTCAATTATGATGATATTTGGTGCTGTAGGAGGAGCTGTTACTGGAGTTGCTGATATCTTTGATATACTTATTCTTCAAGGACTTGCAATTCCTGCTGTCATAACTTTGGGACTTAACATCTGGACTACTAATAATAATGCTCTGTACACTGCTGGACTTGGAGTTTCAAATATTACTAAAATACCTATGAAGCCAATGGTGCTTTTAGGTGGAGTAGTGGGAACTGTCACTGCTGTATGGTTATACTATAACTTCGTTGGATTTCTTAATTTATTAAGTGGTATGATTCCTCCAGTAGGTGCTGTTATTATTCTCCATTATTTTACTCACAAATCTGAATATGGAAATAAAAATTATAAATATAAAGATTTTAACTTTGCTGGTATTTTTGCTGTTATTGTTGGAGCTCTAATCGGTATATTTATTCCATGGGGAATAAAACCTTTAAATTCTCTTGTCAGTGCTGGTATAGTATTTATAATTCTTGACAATATGCTTAATAAAAAAAATAGCTAGGAGGTAATCAATGCTTATTAAAAATATATTTATTGAAAATAGTAAAACTGCTTCTGATATCCGTATAGAAGATGGTATATTTAAAACTATCTCTTCATCTCTTGAAGCTCTACCAGGAGAAGAGGTCATAGACTGCACTGGCAAGTCTGCTTTTCCCCCATTCATAGAAAGCCATGTACATCTCGATACATGTCTTACTGCTGGAGATCCTGTATGGAATATGTCTGGAACTCTTTTTGAAGGAATTGAATGCTGGTCTAAAAGAAAAGAAAAATTAAGTAAAGAAGATGTTAAAGATCGTGCTCGTCGTGCTATAAAGATGCAGGCTTCTAATGGTATACAGCATGTACGTACTCATGTAGATGTTACTGATCCTACACTTATTGCCATGGAAGGAATGCTGGAACTTAAAGATGAACTAAAAGATTTTGTGAATATACAAATAGTTGCATTTCCTCAAGAGGGTATATTAAGTTATCCCAATGGAAAGCAGCTTTTAGAAAATGCTATAAAAATGGGAGCTGACTGTGTAGGTGCTATTCCTCACTTTGAATTTACTCGTGAATATGCAGTGGAAAGTGTTAATTTCTGTATGGAGCTTGCTGAAAAGTATGGACGTTTGGTAGATGTCCACTGTGATGAGATAGATGATGAACAGTCAAAAGGACTGGAAGTATTAGCCTGTCGTGCTCTTGAAAGTGGTATGAAAGATATGGTGACTGCCAGCCATACTACTGCTATGCATAGTTACAATAATGCTTATTGCAGTAAATTATTTCGTCTTTTAGGAATGAGTGATATCAATTTTGTATGTAATCCTCTTGTTAATACACATCTGCAAGGAAGATTTGATACTTATCCTAAACGTCGTGGAGTTACACGTGTGAAAGAACTTCTTGCCAATGGAAATAATGTTTCTATGGGACATGATGATATATTTGATCCTTGGTATCCTCTTGGAGATGGAAATATGATGACTGTGGTACATATGGGACTTCATGTATGTCAAATGATGGGATATGAAGAAATTCTTAACAGTTACAAACTTATTACTCATAATGCAGCACGTACTCTTCATCTTGGGAACTCTTATGGTATAAAGGAAGGAAATCCTGCCAGCTTTATAGTATTAAATAATGATAATTTCTATAATGCATTAAATAAACAAAGTGAAGTATTATACAGCTTCAACCGTGGAAGACTTATAGCTTCTGCTGTTCCAGCAGTTAAAAAAATATTATTCTAAAATAAAATGAGGGTATAACACCCTCATTTTTTATTTTACAATATATATAAATTCCTGACATGGATAATCAAATACAGTTATGAGCCTTCCTTCTGAAAAACCAGCTTTTTTATATAATTTTCTGGCATTTTCTCCTTTTTCATCTCCAGCTCTATAAGTAATCACAGTCACTTTGGTTCCTAGTGGAAATAATGAAATAACTTTTTTCACAAGTTTTAATCCTATCCCTCTACCTCTATGCTCTGGATTTACTGCTAAAAAACTAATTTCTTTTTCTTCATATGAGAAAGCCAAAGCTCCTACTACTTTTTCTCCATCTTTTATTACCAAAGTTTCTTTCTTCTCTATTTTCTCAATTAATATATTTTTATAGCATTCTAAATCCAATCCTGGAAAATTTCCACTTACAATTTTTACAAGCTCTATCCAGCTTTTAAAATCATTCTTTTCTCCAAATACAGCTTCCATAATTTTCTCCATTTACTTTAGCTTATTTTTTCATAATTTCTTCTACTTCATAATAGTACTTAGGCATCTTATCTCCCAATCTTCTTGCACCATCAGCAGTAATTACAAAATCTCCTTCATACCTCATTCCACCAAATCCAAAATATTCCTCTATTTTATCGTAGTTCAAATATTCCATAAATTTCCCTGCTGCTTTCCATCTTTTTACAAGTTCTGGAATGAAATATATTCCTGGTTCTATAGTAAATACATATCCTTCTTTTAATACTCTTGCAAGTCTTAAAGACTTTAATCCAAACTGCATATCCCTTGGAAAACTTTCATATCCTACAAGATCTTCTCCCAGATTTTCCATATCATGTACATCTAATCCCAGCATATGTCCCAACCCATGTGGGAAAAATACAGCATGAGCTCCAGCTTTTACAGCTTCATCTGCATTACCTTTCATCAATCCTCTTTTTATCATTCCTTCAGTCAATACTTTTGAAACAGCTAAATGTACATCTTTGTAATTTATTCCTGGTCTTACCATTTCCTCTGCTTTTTCAAACATTTCTATCAATAGAGAATACATATCTTTCTGCTTATCACTATATTTTCCATTTACAGGAAAAGCAGTTGTCATATCTCCACAATAACCTTCTTTGCTCTTTGCTCCACAATCAAGAACAATCATATCTCCATCTTCTATTGTATTATCATATCCATGATTATGCAGAATATGTCCATTTTTAGTAAATATAGTAAAAAATGAAGTTTCTCCATAATATTTTTTTGTTACAGCTTCTATAGCTGCTACCACTTCATATTCTTTCATTCCAGCTTTTACAGTTTTCATAGCAGTAATATGCATTTCTTTTGTTATATTAACAGCTTTTTCTATTTCATCAATTTCTATTTGTGATTTTACATTTCTTTGCTCTATTATGGCTTTTATCAAATCTAAAGATGTGTATTCATCATACTTAAATGGATCCAACTCTAAAGCCTTGCTTAGCTTCATTATATTATCTGCTCTATATTGAGGAATTAAAAGAATTTCTCTTTTATCTTTTTTTAATTGAGCTGTAAATTTTTCAAACTCTGACATTTCAATAAAATTTTCTATTCCTACTTCTTCTGCATAAGTCTTAAGAAGTTTTTGTTCTCCCATCCACACTATATCATCTAATGTAAAATCAGTTCCAAATATATATTCCTTGTTATTGTCTATATCTATTACCCCTATCAAACTTGGAATATCCATTCCAAAATAATAAAGAAATGTTGAATCCTGATTAAAAGAATAACAGTTATCTTTATAATTTCTAGGTGACTCATTATTTCCTGGAAGAATCACTACCCCTTTTCCCAGATTTTTTTTAAGTACCTCTCTTCTTTGAATATAAATTTCTCTTCCCAGCATTTTTCCCCCTTAATTTCTTTTATTTATAAATTAATATCTTATTTTATAATACACCATTCCAACGTATTCTTTCAAGAGTAATCCCAATTTTTTAAAATTAACATACTTGGGAATGTAATCAAAGAAATTTTCAGTTTCACTTTTTGCCATAAAATCACAAGGAGCAGGATAAAATATTAATCCCTCCTCTCCTTTATCAAAAGTTTTTACACTTCTAGGCATATGAAATGCTGATGTAATCAATACTGCCTTTTTTTCCTTTGCTTCTTCCATCATCTTTTTTATATATACAGCATTTTCTTTTGTATTTCTGCTTTTTTCCTCTATTACAATATCTTCAGCTGGAACTCCTAACCCTATCAGTTCTCTCTTGTACACAGAACTTTCACTTTCTTTATTTTGAAGTGGTGTTCCACCAGATACATATATTTTTTTAGGATATTTATTATAAAACTGTGCTGTTTTCATTATTCTTGTATTGGCTCCCCCTGCTGGTACATTTCCCCCAGCACTATTTGGAATTATTCCTCCTCCTAGAAGAATATAAACATCTGCATCTCGTAATTTTACTGTTGATATTAATGGATATTCACTCTCCAATTTAAAAAGAAATCTATCTATAAAAAAATCACTTGTTCCTAAATAAGTTCCGATTCCAATTAAAATTAAAATAATTCCAAATTTTATCTTCCTATTAAGTATATTTTTTAATCCTATATAAAGAAAAATTAAAATAAATGGTAATGGTGACAATAATGTCGATGAGATTATTTTTTCAAGAATAAACATACACTTCTCCTCTATATCAAAGTTCTTTATTATATATTACTATAATTTGTTGAAAAATAAAAGGATTTTTAAAATTTTGTCTAATAACTGTAAAGTGTAGGGGAAAATCAATTAATATATACTTTACAAGGAGAGAAAAATGAAAAAATATCTATTAATTTTCATATTTCTTGGTATGTACTTAAATAGTTCTGCTGAAGAAAATGAAAGTATAACTAATTCAGACACAATCTACAACGGTATAACGGGAACTGCCCATACAGATATATTGAATACTGGTACTATAAAAAATGACGGCTCCCATGGAATAACTGGTTCTTCATTTTCTTTAATACAAAATTTTGGTACTATAAAAAATAATGGTGATTATGGAATTGATGTATCTGGTGATTCAGTAATAGTTAATGGAAATGGTGGTAAAATTTCCAATAATGGAAGTTTTGGAATAAGACTTATTGATGGTAAAAAGGTATCTAATCTTGGAAAAATTAACAATAAAGGAGAATATGGAATCACTGCCTATTCTACTAAAGAAGCTATAAATGAAAAAAGTGGAATAATCTCCAATGATGGAAATACAGGTTTCTATATACATAACAGTACTGGTACGAATGATGGAACTATTTCCAATAGTGGAAATTATGGATTCACAATTGATTCTGACAGTAAGGGAGTAAATAATGGTATCATCGCTAATAAAGGAAAATTTGGTGTAGCTGTATACAATAGTATATTTATAAATTCTGCTGCTGGTGAAATAAAAAATGGCTCAAGTTATGGACTTGCAATACAAAATGGAGGGTATGGAGAAAATTATGGTATAATTGCCAATAAAGGAAATGTTGGTGTTTCTGTAAGCAATTCTTCTTCTTTTGTTAATCATGGTACAATAGAACAGGATGGAAAAATTGCTATTCTTATGGGAAATGGAAATAATACTTTGGAACTTGGTACTGCCTCTAAAATAAAGGGAATAGTGGAAGGAAATAAAGGTACTGATACTCTTATTTTATCTGAAACTCCATCTACAGAAAAGCCTCTTACTAATGGTACAGTTGATTTTACTATTCAAAACTTTTCCAATATAGCAATAAAATCAGGAACATGGAATCTAAATAAAGATATGGTTCTTGTAGTTCCTGATAAGTTTAGAAACAATCCGTCTTCTGTTTCTATGCCTCCTATATCAAAAGAAAAGTTACATGGAACTTTTATTATTAATTCTGGTATAAAATTAACATTAAATATACAGGTAAGTGATCTTCTTACTCCTACATTAAGTACTGGCAGACTTATCAATAATGGTACAATTAATGAAAGACCTATCGATTCATTATATGTAACAAATGATACTGTAATTAAAATACCCACTATCTACATCAAAGATAATAATAACAGCAGTATAGGAAAAATAGATGTGACAAATGTTGCTGAAGGCTGGCTTGGAAATTATGAATATGATAAAGAGAATGGAATATTATACCTTATTCTAAATAAAAAATCTGACAATCCTGCTCCTGATAATAATATAGTTGGTGGCTTTTATGACTCTGTTTATAATTACCCAAAATCTAATATTCATGAAATTAATAATATGGAAGCTAGAGAAAGAAATTATTCTTTAAATAGAGAATTTAATTTCAATCCTAATTTGAATGTTCAATCTGCTGAGCTTATTACATCTTATGGTAAATATTATGGAAATTCTTATCACCCTGCTTATTCATATAGATCATATGGTTTTAATGGACAGTCCATTTTTCCTTGGAATAATTTTACTTTTGGTTTAAATTATGGTTATATAGGAAGCAAAGCTGATTTCAAAGATAAAGGCAGCAGTACAGAAAATATTGATTCATTTACATTGATTGGAAGTATTTCCTATCTTCAAAACAACTGGCTGAATATTTTTCAAACAGGATTAGGATACTCTCGTCATGATTTAAAGAGAAGAATATTGGACAGAGAAGATAATTATAATAAAAGAGAAATAGATGGAAAATTTAATTCCTTTCTTACTTCTTTTGGTTGGGAAACTGGGTATATCCTATCTGGAAATAATAAAAAAAATTATGTATATCCTTATGCTGGATTAGATTATATCTGGAATAAAGATCAGGGATACAATGAAAAACAGGATACAATTGCTGATGAAGATAATTATGCATTAAATGTTAAAAAAAATACTTCTCCATCTCTTATTTCTAAAGCTGGGGTAAAATACAAATATAATATTTCTGAATATTGGAATATTAATGGTGATTTTACATGGTATCATTCAAGTAAAAAACCTAGAAATACTCATGCTGATTTTATTTTTAAACCTGATGTACATTATACAATACCTGCATTAAAAGTATCAAAAGATACAGAAGTTATAAATATAAATGCTTCATATACTACAAAAACTCTTTTAGAATATAACATTGGACTTCATGGTTTAATTAATAGAAATCATTTTGAATCCTCTATTTCTTTAGGAATAAAATATACATTTTAATTAAAAATAGCTGTTACATACTTAAAATACAGCACCTGAAAAAATGAGTTCACTATATTCCAAATAGTTTAAAAAAATACTGAAAAGAAAAAGGAGTTGTTCAAATAAATGATTAAAAATCATCAATTTGCAACAACCCCTTATTTATATTTATAAAATATATTCCATTTTTATGTCAGCTTCTTCATATTTATTTTCATCACATTTCAACTCTATAAATCCATATTTTTTATACAAATGAAGGGCAACTTTTAATTTATGATTTGAATAAAGTATAAGTTTTTTAGCTCTTTCTTCTCTTGCTTTTTCAAAGCATTTTTCTAATAATAAACTTCCAATTCTCCTTCCTTGGTATTTATCAGAGACAGCAAGTTTCAATATTTCAAAATCACCATTTTCTAACTTTCCCAATGAAACAGTTCCTACACATTCATCATCTGTTTCAGCTATATACACGAATCCACCTTTATCCACTATTTTTCCTTTAGGATTATTCAACATTTCCTCATCTATAGGTTCTAGCAAATCATATTTTAAAAGCCATTCATATCCTAATTTCTTAAATTCTTCAAGATGTTTATCCTCAAATTCTACTATAAATATCTCTTCCACTTATTCCTCCTAAAATAAAGAGACCATTCAGCAAATTTCTTCACTGAAAATGGCCTCTATAATTTTAATATTATACTTTTCTGCTTTCAATTATTTTCTTAGCCAATACTTCTGGTACTTCTTCATATCTTGCAAATTCAAATCTATAATGTCCTCTTCCTTGAGTCATAGCTCTAAGATCAAGAGCATATTTTAATATTTCAGCTTGAGGAACTTCTACATTCAATACTTGTTCTCCATATTGATTAGGCTCCATTCCCAGTATTCTTCCTCTACGTTTATTCATATCTCCCATTACATCTCCCATGTAACTTTCAGGAACTACAATTTCAAGTTTCATTATAGGTTCCAAAAGAACTGGATTTGCCAGTTCCATTCCTTTTCTAAATGCAAGTATAGCTGCCTGTTTAAAAGATATTTCATTAGAATCTACTGGGTGATACGATCCATCAAATATAGTTGCTTTAAAATTAATAACAGGGTATCCTGCAAGTATTCCTTTTTCTTTTGCTTCAAGAAGTCCTTTTTCTACTGCTGGCATATATGTTTTAGGAACTACTCCTCCTTTTACTTCATCTACAAATTCAAATTCATTTTTACATGGTTCAAATTTGATATGAACATCTCCATATTGACCTGCTCCACCAGATTGTTTTTTATGTTTTCCTTGAACAGATGTTGTTCCTTTTATTGTTTCACGATAAGATACAACTGGGTCAGTAAGTACAGCGTGCACTCCAAATTTATTTTTTATTTTACAAAGAATTACATATAAATGTTTTTCTCCCTGTCCTCCAATCAGCAGCTGCTTAGTTTCAGAATTTCTATACATAACAAATGTAGGATCTTCCTCCATCATTCTTTGAAGGCAAGTACTCAATTTTTCATCATCAGCTTTTTGAGCAGGTTCCACACTTGAATATAGACAAGCTTCTGGAAGTTCTATACTGTCATAAACTATAGGTTTGTCTTTATCACAAAGTGTGTCCCCAGTCTGAGTAAACTGAAGTTTAGTTGTAGCTCCAATATCTCCTGCTACAAGCTCTTGTGCTTCTTCCTGTTTATTTCCTCTTAAATATATAATCTGAGCTATTCTTTCTTTCTTATTTTTATTAGAATTCAATACCTCTGTATCTTTCTTTAATATTCCTGAATTAATTTTAAACAATGATATTTTTCCAATAAATGGGTCAACAAGAGTTTTAAAAACTATTGCTGAGAAAGGTTCATCTTTAGATATCTTTCTAACTTCTGGCTCTCCAGTAACAGGATTAGTTCCAACTCTCT
>Ga0192243_10545_pt1 | contig 13459 bp, 8 predicted proteins | sample Koala_Koa27_K3_FD_131233 | JGI IMG/M metagenome (GOLD analysis project Ga0192243, IMG submission 131233) | Enriched cells from koala feces incubated with labeled cellulose particles, San Francisco Zoo, California, United States - Koala_Koa2-7_K3 ... | reverse complement strand
TTTCTTTGAAGCCATCCAATGTGCTAGCCAGCATATCAATAATCAGTTCATCCGGCAGCAACTGTCCCTGGTCAATGTAGCCTTTAGCCACTTTACCCAGTTCAGTACCATTTTTGATTTCTGTACGGAGCACATCTCCTGTTGAAATGTGGTTAATACCGTATTTCTCTACAATACGTTCGCTCTGAGTTCCTTTACCTGAACCCGGAGCACCGAAAATTACAATGTTCAACATCTTGTTTTACCTTTTGTTTTTATTTTAGTTGTATAATTCTTATTCCACTACCGTATAAATATCGCGATAGTTACGTCCCAGTCCGTCATAGTCCAAGCCATAACCTACGATAAAATCATTAGGGATACTCATAGCCACATAGTGTATATTCAAATCCACTTTCAGTTTGTCGGGTTTCAGCAACAACGTAGCGATACGGATTTCTTTGGGATTCTTTGCCTGCAAAGTTTCCAGCAAATGCTTCATAGTCACGCCGGTATCTACAATATCTTCTACAGAGGAAGTACCTGCATAGGAAGCCAGTTTCACAAAAGATATTTCGCTGGGAATGGTAAGATTACGCATCAAGTCGGCTGCAAACATAAACGCACCGTTCAACACACTTAAGAACAAGGGATTAGCTCCTTCTAAATCCCGATTTATTTCACTCGCTACCCGTGCCACTTCTTTCAATATCCGTTCTTCGGGGATAAAGGGAGTGAAACGCTTATCTTTGATTTGAATGGTATCCATAACCGCTAATTTATTAAATTGCTGCAAAAATAACATTTTTATTCCAAGTATCGAAGTATTAGCATCACCTCTTTTTGTAAATAGTGTTATCTTTGTGCATTCAAACCAAAGAGATTGTCATGAAAATTATTTCGAGCACCCAACTGAAAGAGCTGGACAAGTACACGATAGCCAATGAGCCGATTGCCTCCATCGACCTGATGGAACGGGCGGCCTGCGAACTGGCGCGTGCCATTACCCACCGCTGGGGTACCTCTTTCCACGTCGTAGTATTCGCCGGACCGGGCAACAACGGAGGCGATGCACTTGCCGTAGCCCGCTTGTTATCCAAACAGAACTATCACGTAGAAGTTTTTCTGTTCAACACCAAAGGGAAACTATCGGAAGAATGCCAGACCAATCTTGAACGATTGAAAGAATGTGGCTCTATCTATTTCACAGAGGTGAGCACACAGTTCGATCCGCCTGCATTGACAGAAAAGCATTTGGTGGTGGACGGTTTGTTTGGTTCCGGCCTCAACAAGCCCCTGAATGGCGGATTCGCCGCCGTGGTGAAATATATAAATGTGTCCAAATCTCCGGTGGTAGCGATTGATGTTCCTTCCGGACTGATGTGCGAGGACAACACCTATAACCTCCGCCAAAACATTATACGGGCAGATGTGACTCTCAGTATCCAGTTGCCCAAGCTGTCATTTTTCTTTCCCGAGAATGAAGATATAGTAGGCGAATGGGAATTGCTGGACATCAAGCTGAGACAGGATTTTGTAGACACGGCACCAAGCCCTTACTATATTACCGAAGAACAGGAAATGCGTGATCTCATCAAACCGAGAAAGCGCTTTGCGCACAAAGGGACTTTCGGTCATGCACTGCTTATCGCCGGATCTTACGGCATGGCAGGCGCTTCCATCCTCTCTGCCCGGGCGTGCTTGCGTTCAGGAGTGGGATTGCTCACCGCACATGTGCCTATCCATAACCATGATTTATTGCAAAGCACAGTGCCCGAGGCGATTGTGCAGACCGACATACACGACCGTTACTTTGCCGAACCGGTAGACACCGACCATTATCAGGCTATTGCCATCGGGCCGGGGCTGGGACAGGAAGAAGATACGGCACTTGCCATGATGGAACAGATACAGGGTTGCCCCGTACCGCTGATACTGGATGCGGATGCCATTAATATTTTCGGCACACACCGCAACTGGTTGAGCCGGATACCGAAACGATGTATCCTCACTCCCCATTTAAAAGAGCTGGAACGGTTGATAGGCAAATGCATGGATACTTACGAGAGGCTGACCAAGACTAAAGAACTGGCCGCCTATCTGCAAAGTTATATCATTGTGAAAGGTGCATGGAGTGCAGTTGTCACCCCCGAAGGTAATTGTTACTTTAACCCTACCGGAAACCCGGGAATGGCTACAGCCGGAAGCGGTGATGTGCTGACCGGTATTCTGGCAGCCTTGCTGGCACAAGGATATGCGCAAGAAGATGCCTGCCGGTTGGGAGTCTATGTACATGGACTGGCCGGAAACATTGCAATGGAAGAAAAAGGGGAAATAGGTCTTACTTCGGGCGATATTGTCGAGGCATTACCTAAGGCTTGGAAGAAATTAACACCCCACAGCACAGCCGGGAGCTGTATCAAAACTCCAAAGTAGCTATCAGTCACCGTAGGGGCGGATTGAATCCGCCCGAATGCATACGGTAATTGTTATCGGGCAGATTCAATCTGCCCCTACAGCAAAAGGATAGCCGATTTTAGTTTTGGTACACTCTGTTTAAAGGGGATGTTCCCCTGTATATGCAATAACTAAAGAATTAACAACATCATAGAATACAGAAATATGAAAAAAGGATTGATCGCAGTAGGGCTACTGATTTCCATGAGTGGCGCCGCACAAGATTTCAGCACATATACTCCCGGAGCGATGGGCGAAGGAGTGGTTTATTACTTGCCTAAAACCGAAATAGAGTTGCAAGTAACAGCTACCAAAGTGGTCTATACTCCCGGTGAATTCTGCCAGTATGCAGATCGCTATTTGCGACTGACAGGCATTTCTTCCAAACCGGAAGAACATTGGGAAATCAATAGCATCAAGGTTAGTTCCGTAGGAGTCCCCGATCCGGACAATGCCTACGTTGTAAAACTGAAAGATAAAAGTGCCGCTTCGCAGGTAGAGTTGACGCCCGAAGGCATTATAAAAGCAATCAACACCACCTCACCTGCCGAAAAGATTGCAGCAACAAAAATCACCGAGACGGCAAAGAAACGGATTGACCCGCGCAGCTTTATGACCGAGGAAATCCTGATGGCAGGCTCTACCGCAAAGATGGCGGAACTGGTTGCCAAAGAAATCTATAACATCCGCGAAAGCAAAAACAGCCTGACCCGCGGACAGGCCGACTATATGCCGAAAGACGGTGCTGCCTTAAAGTTGATGCTGGATAATCTGGACGAACAGGAACAGGCTATGATGCAGATGTTTGCCGGAACCACCAATCGCACAGAGAAAACATTTACCATCCGTGTTACTCCGGAAGGTGATGTAAAAGATAAAGTGGCATTCCGTTTTTCAAAGAAGCTGGGAGTGCTGGGCGTTGATGATTTGGCGGGCGAACCTTGCTATATTTCTATTGTCAATCAGGAGACATTGCCTCCGGCAGATCCGAAAGCGAAAGAGAAAAAGAAAATAGATGGTGTCATTTATAATATCCCGGGGAAAGCACAGGTTACGGTATTCACTCCCGCCAAACGATATTTTGAAGGCGAATTACCCGTGACTCAGTTCGGAGCGACTGAGGTATTGGTGGATAATCTTTTTAATAAGAAGGTAAATACGCGGGTGATTTTTAATCCGAATACGGGAGGAATTGTGAAGATTGATAAAGATTAAAAACAATACTCCGAAGTATAACTATCAAATTGTCATTTATGGGGGCAGGGGTGCTTCATAGGCATCAAGCCTTCTTGGTGTTAAAACATCGCGCAGCCTCCCCCTTTTGAAGGGGGCAAGGGGGATGTTCCCTTTGGGATGATGGTGTACCCTACTACAGAGAGTAACCGTGCTCCGAGAGAACATCCCCCTTAAATCCCCCTTCAAAAGGGGGAGGCTGCGCGGTGATTTGATTTAATTATGTTTTCCTTAGCTTGAGGGGGTCTACCCAAATACAAGTAAACCGTTTTCGGGCGGGCAAACCCCGCCCCTACGGCAAAAGGATAACAAAATTACTTTTGGTATAGTAAAAAAGCGCTTATTTCTTTATATTAGCTTCTTCCAAACCATATCCTTTCTTTTTATTCTCAACTTTCAGCATGAGCGCAAAGAACAGGGCAGCCACGCCAAAGCAGGTAAATATCCACATAGGAAGCGTATAATCATAAGTCTGCATGCCATTCACCACCGGCCCCTTACAATATTCATTCAATACATAACCAATCAAATAAGGAACACCCATCAATCCCCAGTTCTGTACCCAGAAGATAAGAGCATAGGCCGTACCCAATTGCTTTTCCGGTATAATCTTAGGAACTGAAGGCCACATTGCCGACGGTACCAAAGAAAAACCGACTCCCAATATAATCATAACGATAGTAGCAAACCACCATACATTAAGAATAGGCAACGCAAACATGGTATGAACGAATATCAACAGCACAGAACCGATAATCATCAACGTAGCTCCCTTACCGATACGGTCGTACACATTACCAAAGAGTGGAGTAAGGAACAAAGTTCCCAACGGCAACAAACTAGGAATAGTACCCGCCAACTCCGGATCTACATTATATTTCTGCACCATCAGGTCGGTAGCATATTTCAAGAAGGGGAATACAGCCGAATAGAACAATACACATAGCAACGCGATCAGCCAAAAGCCCTTGTTAGTAACAATCAGCCAAATATCTTTCATGCGGAAAGGTTCTTCCGGTTCGGCTCCTTCTTCCTCCAGGGAAGCATCCAGTTTCTTATCATAGAAAGTATAGATAAAGAAAGCTATAGTACCGATACACAGCATGATAAGGCACAACAACAACGGAGCCGGAATATTAGGATGGAACGTGCCCTCACTATCTGTAGCGCCAAAGAAAGTAGCGATAGGAACAGTTACAGCCAATGCCAACATAGTACCCAAACGGGCTGTTGCCATCTCCATACCCATAGCAAGCGCCATTTCCTTGCCTTTAAACCATTTCACGATAATCTTTGAAACAGTGATACCGGCAATTTCCACACCGACACCAAAGATGGCATATCCCAGCGCAGCCATTCCCACCTGTGTCTTCATACCCAGAAGCGTGCTTCCCTCGGGAAATGTGCTGGAGATAGCATAATATTTTAATCCGCAACCCAACACCATCAGGATACAAGCGCCCATTCCGGTGAAACACACTCCCATCTTATCCAAAATAATACCACCGATAATCAGCATGAAGGCGAATACATTGAACCAGCCATATGCACTGGTAAAGATTCCATAGTCCAAACTATCCCACAGCAACTCTTTTTCGAGCATCGGTTTTAAGGGAGACATTACATCGGTCAGAAAATAACCGCATAGCATGGTGAAGGCCACCAGCGCCAACACACTCCATCGCAGAGCCTTGGAGTCGTTGAGCTTTTTACGAATTTGTTCTTTCATTATTTTATAAGATTTTTGATTAATAGTTTCTTCCATGTTCGGCTTACAAAGATACAGTTTTTTAGGTAGAGAAGCCTATTTCCATAAAAAAGTTCTATCTTTGCGTGACGATTAAAGTGATTTATACTGGAAAATCGTCACAAAATTACTTTTTATAAACTTAACTTTATTGATTTATGAAAAAGAGCAAAACAGTTCTTGTTTGCGCCATGCTGAGTGGAAGTGTCCTATTTTCTTCATGCATCGGCTCTTTCGGATTATGGAATAGTCTGAAGGATTGGAACCAGGGAGTAAGTGACAAATTTGTAAACGAACTTATTTTCCTTGCTTTCCATATTGTACCGGTTTACGAAATAGCTTACTTAGCTGACGTTTTAGTATTAAACTCTATTGAATTCTGGAGTGGTTCTAACCCTACGGCTTCTATCGGTGAGGTAAAAACCGTACAGGGAGAAAACGGTGAATACCTGGTTAAGACCAACGAAAATGGTTACACCATCACCAAGCAAGGCGAAGATAAATCAGTAGACCTGGTATATGACAAAGAAAACAATACCTGGAATGCTGTCGCTGACGGACAAAGCTTTGAGCTGGTTAAAATGAATGAAGACGGAACAGCCACCATGAGCCTGCAAAACGGTACATCCATGACTGTTACTTCTGATGCTCAGGGCGTTGCTGCTGCACGTATTGCTACCGGCAATTCGTTGTTCTTTGCCGCAAGATAACAAACACATTATTATTTTATACAGAGAAAAGAAGTTGTTTTCAATCAACAGACAACTTCTTTCTCTTTTAACAATATCACTATGAAGAAGCAAACCATTTTGGGTGGGTTGTTCCTATTACTATTAGGAGCCTGCTCTTTTAAAAACACGACCAACGACCTGAATGCAATCGACATTGCCGGCAGTTTTGAACACCTCTCAGAGTTAAAAGCCTCCCAACTGGGAACGAACATCCGCTATGTGCCCTTGGAAACGACAGATTCGTCATTGATAGGAAATTCCTATTCCATCAAACTATCCAAAGAAAATATTATTGTCTCCACGAATGGACGTTGCCTGTTATTTGACAAACAAAGCGGAAAGTTCATCCGTAGCATCGGTCACAAAGGGGAAGACCCACAAGGATACAGCAACGCCAATTGCCTTATCCATCCTGAGACCAACGTCCTTTACTTCTACCGCCAACCCAATAAACTGGTGAAATATGATACAGAAGATCATTTCCTGGGCGAAGTGACGCTTCCACAAAATATCTCCCCATCCCTTTACCTCACGTTTGCCGATTCCCTTATCCTCGCCCATTATGGCGAAGGAATAGGACAACCACAAGCCAGTGCTTTACTCTATCTTAATGAAAAAGGAGAAGTAAAAGACTCATTACCGGAATTTGCAAATCCGGGTGATCCAATGGGGATGGATCAAATATCCAGCATCAACGTATTCAAGCAACTCCCCGGCAGTCTCAGTGTAGGTGGATTAATATATGTAAACTATCAGAATGGAACAGTTGCAGCGCTTCCCATAGACTGCCCTTCGCTTTGGATTAACGATGGCAGGATACGTTTTAGGAAATCGTTCAATGATACCATCTATGACATTAAAGGGCACGAAGCCACTCCTTACATCATTTTCAATACTGCCCAACGCCATTTCCCTGCTGAAAAGATAGGGCAGAAAGAGGGTACAGAGGATTATGTCGTTGTAACCAATATCATGGAAACTCCCAAACGCCTTTTCTTTATATCCATGCAAGGATTATATGACATCAAAAAAACATTCTATGGCATCTATGATAAGGGAAATAATACGACCTACATGAATGATGCAAGCGTAGGGGTGACAGATGACTTAGCACATTTCATGCCTATCTACCCCACCACCTGTTCGGAACAAGGTGAATATGCCACCTTGCTGGAGATAGGAAAAATAGATGAATGGATAGATGAAAATCCGGAAGTAGCCAAAGAAGGGAAGCTTAGTTTTCTAAAAGATATAAATGAAGATTCCAATCCGGTTTGTGTCATTGTAGAACCATAGACTAAAGCTGATATAAAAATAAAGCTGCCGCATAGTATCACTACTTCGGCAGCTTTTTTACTTCAACGCTTTGAAGATAACAGTATGCTAAATTTAGTCACAACCTCCGCCTAATGCCTGATAGAGGTTGATTACGCCTTGTATTTCGGTAAAGCGGTTGGCAACCTGCGTCAACTGTGCATTGAGTAGGGTTTGCTGCGCCGTCAATACTTCCAGATAAGTTGTATTTCCATGTTGCATCAGTAAGGAGGTGCTTTCTAAAGCTTTATGCAATGAAATGATTTGTTTGTCATAATAGGCTGCTTTCTCTTGCGCAGTCTGATATTGCACCAAAGCGTTGTTCACTTCGCTTCCTGCATTCAACAGGGCTTGTTGGAAGCTCAGTTTAGCTTCCTCCTGTCGCGCACGGGCTATTTTCAGTTGGGCGATGTTGGCACCCTTGTTGAAAAGTGGCTGGGTAAGTGAAGCTACTGCGGTTGCAATGAATTTACCCGGATTCACAATCATGCTTCCGGCTGAGTTTGTCCATCCCGCGCTTCCACTCAGTACAATAGACGGATAGAAAGCGGAACGGGCTTGATTGGTGGCATAGAAAGCTGCTTCCAAAGAACGTTCTGCACTGCGTACATCGGGACGATTGGCAAGCATCTGCACAGGAATACCTACTGCAAGATGATTTAATCCACTGTAGGGGCGGACCCATGTGTCCGCCCGAGATGGTTGGCTTTGCGCATTTGGGCAGACACTTGGGTCTGCCCCTACAAGTGAGCCGCGCCGGATGGCGTGGGGGGCTTCAGCCAACAACAGCGACAAGCTGTTCTCTACCTGATTGATTTGTTCTTTCAGGTCAAGAACCGAGGTGCATATAGTATAATAAGTAGCTTCCATTTGTGAAACGGCCGCTTCGTTTGCCAATCCGGCATCCATCAAGGCACGGGTAGCATCTACGGTTTCTTTCCATGACAGCTGCGTCTTCTCTGATATTTCAAGTTGAGAATCCAGCATCAGTAAAGTATAATATGTATTTGCAATACCGGCTATCAGCTGAGTTTGAACAGCCTGTTCGTAATCATGGCTTTGTTCGAGCAATGCTTTTGCCTGACGCTTAGCATTACGGATGCGGCCGAAGATATCCAGTTCCCAACTGGCGGTCACAGGTAAAGTATAGGTTTGTACAGCCTTCCCTTTGTCGAAGCTGCTTGCCGTTCCCTGTGGAGAAAGGGCAAACGAAGGCAGGTAAGCCAACTTTGCTGATAGCAAGGTGGCTTCCGCCTCTTTGACACGCCATTGTGCCGACTGTAAATCGGTATTGCTTTGCAGTCCCTGTTCTATCAGTGCTTGAAGCTGTGGATCGGTAAACACTTCACGCCAGCTCAGATTACCGATATTATCCAAGGTATCTGCTACCGCCACTTCTTCCCCATATAAGTTTTCGGGGACTTCGGTTGCAGGTTTGTATTTGGTATATATGCCGCAGCTACTCAGTGCGAGTGCTGCGACAGTTGATAGAATGATTTGTTTCTTCATTTTATGATGTTTAATAGTCTTGCTATCATTTTATTGTAGGGGCGGGGTTTGCCCGCCCGAAAATAGTTCGTCTTATGTATTACTCCCAAGATCGTGACCGCAGGTTCGGGCAGGCAAACCCTGCCCCTACCAGTGACGATTTGATAGTTACTTTGGACTTTTGACACACCTATGTGCTACTCTTTTCCTTTATCTTCCAAATGACGTTTTCTTTCTTCACTTGCTTCTACATATTCCTCCTGAATCTGCCAATCGGCCGCCGGCTGAAACTGAATGGGACGTACCTTTTCCTGCAAATATTGGAATACGATAAACAAAGAAGGTACAATAAACAGCAACGCCAGCGTACCAATCACCATACCACCTACGGTACCCGCACCCAGCGACCTGTTACCATTGGCACCTACACCACTGGCCACCACCAGCGGGAACAGACCGAAAATCATGGTCAGCGCCGTCATCAGGATAGGGCGCAGACGGGCCTTGGCGGCAGAAAGCGCGGCAGAAGTAAGACTCATGCCTGCCTTTCGGCGCTCGGTGGCATACTCGGTGAGCAGGATGACAGTCTTTGACAGCAAGCCGATCAACATAATCAAACCGGTCTGCAAATAGATATTGTTTTCCAGTCCCATCATCTTTGCAAACAAGAAACTACCCATCAAACCGAAAGGTACGGAGAGCAACACAGCAAACGGAATCAGGAAACTTTCATAGAGCGCACTCAGAATCAGATAAATCATCAGGAAGCAAATGCCGAAGATGATAATGGTAGTACCACTCTGGTCGGTTTCTTCACGGGTAATGCCGCCAAAGTCATAACCAAACCCCTTCGGAAGTGCCTGCACAGCAGTTTCCTGCACGGCACGGATAGCGTCACCGGTACTATACCCATCGGCAGGCATCGCATTGACGGCAATGGAGTTGAACATATTGAAACGGCTCAACGATTCTGCCCCATAACTACGGGTCAAGGTTACAAATTGCCCCAAAGGAGCCATCTCGCCATTGGACATACGCACAAAGATATTATTCAGCGAAGCCTCATTCACACGGAATTTGGGATCGGCCTGAATCATTACCTTATATACTTTTGAGAAACGGTTGAAGTTGGACACATACTGTCCGCCATAGTAACCGGATAAAGTACTGAGCGCAGCATCCGGAGTAATACCGGCGCGCTTGCACTTGGAAGCATCCACTTCCACCGTCCATTGCGGATAACGAATATCGAAAGTGGAGTATGCCATCGAGATTTCGGGACGCTGGTTCAATGCACCCAAGTATTGCTGGGTGGTATTGAAGAAGGTACCTACATCGCCACCCATCTTATCCTGCATATGAAGCTCCAACGCATTACCCATACCATAACCCGGAATCATACCCGGAGAGATAGCAAACACACTGGCATCCTTTATATCCGCAGTACGGCCATAGACTTGTCCGATCACCGCCTGCACATCATTTTCTTTTCCTTTACGTTCATCCCACGGTTTCAGTTTCAGAATCAGCATACCGAAAGAGTTACCCTGACCTGCCAACAGGCCGTAACCCGCCACACGCTGCACGTGCAATACTTGTGGAATATCTTCCATACGCTGCTCAATGCGTTTCATTACGTCATTCGTAGTTTTCAACGAACTACCTGCCGCTGTGCTGACATTGACAAACACCACGCCCTGGTCTTCATCGGGCACCAGACTGGTTTTGGTGGTATTCATCAGGAACACCAGCAAAGCCACAGAACATGCCAACAATGACCATACCATCCACTTACGCTTGATAAAGAACAATACACCTTTCTTATACCGTTCAACCATCGTGTCGAAAGCTGCATTGAATGCTTTACGGAAACGTGCTGCAAAGTTATTGTTCTGCGTGCCGTCTTCATTGATATACGGTTTCAGGAACAGCGCACACAATGCCGGACTCAACGTCAATGCATTGACCGCCGAAATACCTACGGCAACTGCCATCGTCAGACCAAACTGAGTATAGAATGTTCCCGAAGTTCCACTCATAAACGAAACCGGAATAAACACCGCCATAAATACCAGTGAAGAAGAAATGACCGCATTACTGATACCTTTCATTGCATCAATACTGGCCATGTATGAAGAACGGTAACCCACATCAAAGCGTGCCTGTACCGCCTCGACCACCACGATGGCATCATCCACCACCGTACCGATAACCAGCACCAGCGCAAACAGCGTAATCAGGTTAATACTGAATCCGGCAATAGACATAAAGGCAAATGTACCAATCAGGGAAACGATGATACCCACCAACGGAATAACGGTAGAACGAATATCCTGCAAGAAAACATACACTATCAAAATAACCAGGAAGATAGCTTCAAAAAGTGTCTTCACTACTTCGTGTATAGAAGCGTACAAGAAATCATTCGAACTCATTACCTGAGTCAACTCCACTCCTTTCGGCAAATCTTTCTTTGCGTCTTCCAGGAATGTATCAATATTATTATTTGCTTCTGTTGCATTGGAACCTGCCGTCTGAAAGATCATGCAGGAAATACCCGGATGCCCGTTCATGGCGCCATGATAGGCATAACTTTCTTCACCCATTTCAATATCGGCAATGTCTTTCAGTTTCAAGACTTCGCCGTCCTCGGAAGAACAGATCACGATTTCGCCAAATTCTTCGGGAGTGATCAGACGCCCCGTGTACTTCATGGTATATTGGTAAGTCTCGTCCGAGTTCTCACCAAACGAACCGGTAGCCGATTCTATATTCTGCTCGGCAAGTACCTGCGTCACATCTGCCGGGATGAGTTTATATTGTGCCATTACATCGGGCTTCATCCAAATACGCATACTGTAGTCGCCACCCATAATCATCATATCGCCCACACCCTGTATGCGGAGGATAGAAGGTTTCAGGTTGATACTGATATAGTTGGACAGGAATTTCTCATCGTAAGCATCGTCCGGGCTATGCAGGGAAAACATCTGCAAGATACTGGTCTGTCGCTTGGAAGTGGTGACACCCACCTGGGTTACTTCCGCCGGAAGCTGTCCGGTAGCTTTGGATACGCGGTTCTGCACGTTGACGGCAGCCATATCCGGATCAGTACCCTGTTTAAAATAGACAGTAATACTTACTGATCCTGCATTGCTGGCGGTAGAAGTCATGTAAGTCATGTTTTCCACACCATTGATGGCTTCTTCCAACGGAGCGATCACACTCTTTTGAAGGGTTTCCGCGCTGGCACCGAAATAAGAGGTGCTTACCTGTATGGTAGGCGGAGCAATATCGGGGTATTGTTCCACGGGCAATGTGAAAAGCCCGATGATGCCCACTACTACTATCGAAATAGAGATCACTGCCGATAGGATGGGGCGTTCTATAAAGGTTCTTAAATTCATGTTCCTTGGTTTAGTTTTGTTTTACTTTAATAGGAGTTCCTTCACGCAGCAAGCCTACGCCTTCGGCTACAATCACATCGCCTTCGTTCAAACCTTCATTCACAATGTATTCCTTACCACCGTTCACACGGGTTACACTGACAGGGGCCGACTGGGCTTTGCCATCCACTACCTTATATACATATACAATATCTTGTATCTCAAAAGTAGTTGCCTGCGGAATCACCAAACTGCCTTTCTTTGATACCGGAAGGATTACATTACCGGATGTTCCGCTATAAAGCAAACCGTTCTTATTAGGAAACGAGGCACGCAGACTGGCGGTACCTGTATTGCGGTCTACCACCCCGCTGATGGTTTCAATCCGCCCTTTTTCTCCATACATTGACTTGTCATTCAACTGTAATTCCACTTCCGGCATATTCTTCAATGCCTCCGCCTTGGAACCATACTGACGGGTCAATGCCAACAACTGGTTCTCGGTCATAGAGAAATACACATACATATCCGAGTTATCGGAAACCGTAGTCAACGGTTGGGGAAGGCTGGCGCTAACCAATGCGCCTACCCGGTAAGGCAATGTACCAATCACCCCGTCTGCCGGACTTTTCACCTCTGTATAAGAAAGATTATTGCGGGCACTCACTTCCTGCGCCTTTGCCTGAGCCAACTGTGCCTTAGCGGTCAGCCAAGAGTTTTCCGCTGTTTTCAGGTCAAACTCCGAAACTACTTTCTTGGCAAACAGTTCTTTCTTGCTATCGTAGGTCAACTGTGCAGTTGCCAGTCCGGCTTTGGCCGACTCCACATTGGCAAGTGTCGTTTCCAAAGCTGCCTTATAAGGCACTTGGTCGATAATAAAAAGAATCTGTCCCCGACGCACCGCCTGTCCTTCTTCCACACAAAGCTGAGTGAGGAAGCCCGATACCTGCGGATAAATATCAATATCCTGGCGCCCCCGGATTGTTGCCGAATAAGTGGTAGATAAAACCTTGTCCGATGGCGATACTTTCAATACCGCATATCCCGCTTCCATTTGTGGAGCAGGAGACTGTTTACACGACGCCACCAAAGTAGCACAACCAACTAATACCATTAGTCGCATC
>Ga0192243_10542_pt1 | contig 13508 bp, 13 predicted proteins | sample Koala_Koa27_K3_FD_131233 | JGI IMG/M metagenome (GOLD analysis project Ga0192243, IMG submission 131233) | Enriched cells from koala feces incubated with labeled cellulose particles, San Francisco Zoo, California, United States - Koala_Koa2-7_K3 ... | reverse complement strand
CCTCGGCCACCGGCCGGTTTAGATCCCCGGGGTTTTGGCTCAAGTGTCGATTAATGCCGTTGTAAATCTCATTTAAAGAGCGATTGGCGAAACCATCGATCCAGGGCCCGACCAGGCTCTTATTCATCGGCAATAGACGGCCGTCGTTGACTTTGCCCTGCCATTCCTTTTCCAACTCCAGCATAGTCACAAAGCCGATAAGAAAGGCGTAGCGCTCATTGGGGTTGGAATCCCGCCAGTGCTCCAGAGTCACCAACGGCACCGAATCGGATCGAGCGGCCTGGTTTTCCTGGACCAGAGGTTTTTCGGCCCTTTCCTCCGAACCCGAAGAACAGCCCGCCAGGACCAGAATGGTTAATAAAATCCGCGCCAAGGACCAAAGGTTGAGAAAACCGGGCCTGGTTCGGTCGACCGACTGCTTCTTTATAACTAATATCATGGTTCACCAATTTGAGTCAACCAGACTGGAAGATAGGGGGTTGGTCAGGGCCGGAGCCGGCCCTCAGGCGTGGATTATTCGGCGTCGACCAGATAGGTGGCCGAGGCGTTGTCGCTTTCCCAGGCCGAAACGGAATGCAGCCAGACTCTTCCGGCGCTGTCTTCTTTGACCCGGGGAGCCAGATGATTGAAAATGAAGAGAGCGATATTCTCCGAGGAAGGATTGGTGGTCTTAAAATCCGGCAGGTCATTGAGGTATTGGTGATCGATCAAATCCAGGACTTCGGCCAGATGACGTTTGATCAGGCCGAAATCCATGACCAGTCCAGTTTTATCCAGCTCTTTGGAGCGCACCCTGGCTTCGACGAACCAATTATGCCCGTGAAGATTTTCACATTTGCCGTAAAATTCTCGCAGATTATGAGCCGCTGCGAAATGCTTGGTGACTTTCAGTTCGAACAAGTTAAACCTCTTCCTCGGCTGAGCCTTTGCCCAAAAGCCCTTCGTCCAGCCAGGACTGGAGACTCATGACCAGAGTGCGGGCGGTTTCGGCCGAAAGATTGATGGCGTCACGTTTCTTGAAAACGCCCTGATATTTCTGATAGCGGCGAAGGGTGGCTTTGGGGGCGCCCATTTGGCCGCTCTGGCGATCCCGCTCCCGATACCGGAACAGGATGGAGGTCCAGGCTCCCCGGTTCAGGATGACCTTTTCCAGCTCTTCGACTAGAAGTTCACCGTCTTCCTCATAATTTACGGTAATATCATTGATATTCTCAGCCATTGGACCAACTCCTCAATTGATTATAATACACCTGCCGGGCTATGTCATCCACTGTTTCTAGCGTTTGACCACGGCCGGCAGCCCGGCCGCCTCCTGGGCCAGCTCTTTTTCCCTGGCTCTGGCCAGAGCCAGATCGCGCAGGTAGAGAAAAAGGGGCAGGGCGCAGGAAACCCCCACCAGAATGGAGGCCAGCACCGGCAGCCATAACCCCTTCATTTTCAGGCGGCGGCCTTCGCTTATAACGAAGAACAGGGTGACCAGGCTGGCGATGGCAAAAGCTGCGCCCATGAAACAACTGATGGGGCTGCTGGCCAGCTGGGTTTTGAATTCGGCCAGATTGAGCCCATGAGTCAGCAAAAACTGACCCATGAAGCTGTAGGGAGCCACCGCCCCCAAAAAAGCCAGACCCAGAAAAAAATACCCCATGGTCGCCCCGCTTTTCCGGGCCGCTCTCTGGCGGCCCCGGTTAGCCAGCTATTTGTTCTCGGGGTTCAACTGCCCGAAATATTTCAGGTACTCCAGATTGTCAGGTGACAGGACCAGAGTGCTTTTATCGTTGAAGCCCGCCCGGTACGATTCCAGGGAGCGGACGAAAGCGTAGAATTCCGGGTCGAGGTTATAAGCCGCGGCGTAGATGGAGGCCGCCTGGGCATCGGCTTCACCCATGATTTCCTCACTGGTTCGCTGGGCTTTGGCCAGCCTCTCGACTCGTTCCCGGTCGGCGTCGGCCCTGATCTTCTGCCCGGCCATCTGACCTTCGCTGCGGTATTTGGTGGCCTGCTGGTCACGCTCGGCCTTCATCCGTTCATAAACGGCTTTTTGGTTTTCCTGAGGCAGATCGGCCCTTTTGATGCGCACATCCACCACTTCCAGGCCGGAGGTCTCGGTATACCCGTCCCGGCTGTCGCTGCCGTTCACTTCGGCCAATAATTTGGCGTTGGCCCCGGCTTTGACCGATTCCATGATGGTGCCCCGGCTTTGGGAGATCACGTCGCTCATGATGTGGAGGCCCAGTTCCGATTTGAGCTCACCCATGATGACGTCACCGAGCCGGTCCTGGGCGTCCCGAATAATCGAGAGGCTATTGTCGCTTTTGAAGCGTTTGTAAAAGGTCAGAGGCTCGGTGATGCGCCAGCGGACGAAGGCATCCACCACCATGTTTTTTTTGTCGTTGGTGTAAATGATGGTCGTGGGCACGTCGTGCTCCATCAGGCGGTTGTCCAAATAAACTACGTTCTGGATAAAGGGAATTTTAACGTGAAGCCCGGGATCTCTCTTGACGTCGACCGGGTCGCCGAATTGAAGAACAATGGCGTACTGGGTTTGGTCGACGGTGAAAAGGGCGTTGGCCAGAGCCACTCCGGCCAGACACACTACGATGACGACTACGTGGATTTTATTCATGGCCGCTTACCTCCTGAGCGAATCGCCGGTAGGGGCGGCGGAACCGGATGTTTGAGTGGCAGCCGCCGGAAGGCCGGTGCTGGCGGTATTGCCGGGCGAGGGCCTGGACGGCGACGAACCGGGGGCCAGACCTAAATGGGGCAGCACGCTTTGGCCCAATTCGCCCGAAAGCAAAAATTTCTGGGCCGTGGGCATGATCTGGTCCATGGTCTCCATCAAAAGCCGGTGCCGGGTGATGTCGGGGGATTTTTGATATTCGGTCACCAGAGCCCGGAAACGGGCGGCTTCACCTTCGGCCAGATTGACCCGGTGGGAGCTGTAGGCCCGGGCCTCGGCTTCGATGGCGAAGGCCCGGCCCTCCGCTTCCGGCAGAACCTTGTTGGCGTAGCCGGTGGCTTCGTTGATCGAGCGGACGCTGTCTTCCTTGGCCGAGGTGACGTCCCGGAAGGCATAGCTGACTTCCTGGGGGACGTGGACGTCCTGAAGTTCGACGTTCTGAACCTGTACGCCTATTTCGTATTTATCCAGCATGGTCTGAAGGGTCTCCATGGTATCCTGCTGAATGGGCACCCGCTTTTCGGTCAAGGCATCGTCGATGGTGTTGCGGCCAATGACTTCGCGCATGGCGCTGGTGGCCGCGTCAATGATGGCTTTTTCCTGATTATAAACCTTGAAGGCATATTGCTGGGGGTTGCGAACCCTATACTGCACGACAAACTTGATGTCGGCTATGTTCTCATCCTTGGTCAACATCATCGTCTCTTCGTTCATACCGGAATTGCCGCCGATTTCCACCCGGTTGGTGCGGTTGACGTTGACTTTGACCACGTCTTCAATCGGATAAGGCAAATGATAGTTCAGGCCCGAATCGACCGATCTGACGTAGGCCCCGAAGCGCTTGATAAGGCCCTTGTCAGCCGCCTCGACCATGAAAAAACCGCTGACCCCCCATAAAACCAAAAGAGCCAGGGGCACTATAACTAAAAGTCGCCCGCCCCCGGGCACTTTGAAGTTTTTGAAGACATCACCCATTTTAGGCAGATTATTGCCCACCGGGCCTTTATTTTTTTGGCGGCTTTTTTGCCACTCTTCCCAATCCATCGGCATATGCACTCTCCCGTGGAAGGCGCCTGGTTTCAAAAGGGCCGCTGCTTATGCCCGATAGTTGGGGCCTAAGAAGCAGATCACATGGAAACGCCGGCGACTGTAATTCCCTCATGTAAAATACGGTTTCTTTTTTCAAGTCTTAAAGCCGGAAACTAAATTCCGCTTCATTTCCAGGACTGTCCATCGTACCATAATATTGAATTTTTTCAAACCGGGTCCGAGCCGTCGGTAAAATTGTCGTTAGCCCCAGAGAAAGTTTTGGGCATGGAGACCTTTGTCGGGCGGGCGAAATACTCTGGCCAGTGTGGCATGTAAACCAATTAGCTGAAATTAAACTAACAGTGACAAGGTTTTCAACTAAGTTTTAATTAAGTCAGGTAGATAAGCTAAACTTGATTTTTTAAAGGATTATGGCATAATAAAACAATAAATATCAAGCCTGTAGTGTTCATCCCCGGCCGTCGGCCTGCCTGACCGGGCCCCAGCAGAATAGAGGTGTCTATGAGTGTCAATTCCTCCGTTTTAAACGGAACCCAAACCATGATCAAGGGACGCTCGGCCGGCCTGGAAGGCAAGTTCCTGACTTTTTCCATGGCCAACGAAGAATACGGAATAAGTATTTTAAAGGTGAGAGAAATTATCGGCATGATGCCCATTCGCACCGTCCCCCAGACGCCCGGCTTCGTTAAAGGGGTAATAAATCTCAGGGGCAAAGTAATACCGGTGGTGGATTTGAGGCTTAAATTCGGAATGATGGAGCTTGATTACACCGAGCGAACCAGCATCATAGTGGTTGATGTCAAGGGGACGAGTGATAAATATCTGCGCATTGGCATTGTGGTCGATTATGTGTCGGAAGTAGCCAACATAAAAGCCGAAGAAATTGTGGATACTCCGACTTTTGGCTCTCAACTCAATACCAATTATATATTGGGTATGGCCAAAATAGGCAAAGGGGTGAAAATCCTTCTGGACATTGATCGAATTTTGGCTGTCGACGAATTGGCCGGGATGGAATTGGCCTTTTAAATCAAGCTGTCTTCCGGGCAACTTCAGGTTCAGGCCCGCTTTTCTCACTAGCTTGGTAACTGGGCTTTGAGAGGCGGTTCTTGATAGCCGCCTGAAGGCTATTCAGCGTGGTCTCTTGCCGGTTCCCTCCGAGTATTCCGTCCATTCAAAGATTTTTTAAACTGTTTTCCCGGATAACTTGAAGTTAAAGACAGGTTACATTCTTATAATCGCCATTCGCCCTCGATAGTCTTTGTTTCAGGGTTCTGTATATTTAGAAACTTCTGTTTTTGGTAAGCTCACCTAAATGAGCCAGGCTATAATTTAGGTTTGAAAACTAATTTTATATTCGTATTTTCAGGATGTATCTTTAATTGACCATGTATCCTAAGGCCTCGGCAGGTTGACAGGCAGACGGCCTTTTAATCGGCTAAATATTATATTTTCTGAAACAATAGAACGAGTTTTTGATATTAAAAAATGGGCACTGATCTTTGTGGGCTAAAAGGCGCGGTAAGTCGTGAGCTGGTCTAAAAAGCTGTTCAATGCCAATGATAACGCAAAAAAATATTGACATCTCGCTGAAAAAAAAGAGAATATACAGCGGTAGGAAAATTACCATCTAACTGTGAAAGTTTGACCTCGGTAACTTTATAAACAAGTTCCCGGACCTAAGGGCCGCAAGCTAGCGTTCATAAAGCCGGGCAGGTCGTGTCCGTCGATTGCTCGCCCTTGGCTTAAAGGTCGATTAATTCGGAACTAATAGAGTTTTTACTTGCTGACAGCTTTGCACTTCGGCCCCGGGTACCCACTTAAAATTTTAAAAATGAGGATTATTTTGAGGTGCTGATTTTTGGTGATAGATTGATTTGTTACTTCGGCTCTTGTACTCCCCAATAAAAAAAATGTACCATTGGCCGGCAATCGCTTTAAGCCGAAAAAGCTTTTAGTTCGTTGTCGCTAAATTAACGGCCCCGACTGGAGGCGTCAGTTGGAAGACTGATAATATTATTATGATCATGGATGGATGTAAAATGAGACGGGGATTTTTTCCAGCCTATTGTACCGAACCAGTTGACCCTGAAAACGGGATGGGCCGGAGGGGCCGGCCAAACTCTCAAGTCGTTATGGTTGAGGGCTTCCAGACCCGGTCGAGCAATACCAGGCTTAATAACATTATTAACAGAGCTGTGAATTTTTTAGTCGACTCCATCATCATTAATCAACATTTTTCGGGCGGCTCCAGCGGCGAAATGATGTTTCCGGAACCGCACCTATTGTCTAAAAAGTTTCGGTCGCCTTTTGAGAATTTTGTTCGTACCCTGGATAACGATGAGCTGATAGGGCCTAATGACCCGCCAATTGATATTAAAATCAGGTTCGCCGCCAAGACGGCTATCAAGGTGGTGAGAGAAATAGTGGTCGCTGCGGCCAATATTCACTCCTCATCCTATCAGGTTTCTGCTATAATAAAGCCAATAGAAGATATATCTCGACGACCAATCTTTCAATATATGCTTTGGTTAGGCGCCAGTCTGGCGGACTTTTGTCAGACTTGGATTCAGGTCAGTCCCCAAAATGAAAAGCACTTGAAAAAATGCTTAACGGCCGGCCAAGCAAGACGTTGATGTCATCATCTTTGGTGGACCGGATGCATTTTACGGCCCGGTAATTTTTAATGCTTGGGTACATATACCCGGCCGATGAGGTTGGCCAAACTTCCCGCCTGGGAGTAAGTCGGAGGGCCCACTATAAAGTAGTTAATATAAATTTTACCCGGTATCATGTGGCCGCAGTCTTTTGATTTCGGCTTTGTAGCTATATATTTATGATAGATAGCAGCCCCGCAACACAGTCTCGCATATCGAGCTGCCACCATTATTTAAAATGTCTCAGGTGCTATGAGAAAGGACGAAAAATGACAAAAGCGGATTTGATTAACCACTTGGCTCAAGAATGCAAAATGACTCAGGCCGCCTCCAAGGATGCCATTGAGGTATTGGTAAAAAAGATTTTAAAAACACTTAAAAAAGAAGGTCGATTTGCGTTGCATGGAATTGGGGTATTTGAAGTGGTCAAGAGAAAAAAAAGAATGGGACGTAACCCGAAAACCAACGAACCTGTGGTTATCAAGGCCCATAAGGCCGTAAAGTTCAAGATGGCCAAGGCTCTCAAGGAGACAGTCAATTAGTAGCCTTAAGATGACAGACCGGGCGGGCGGTTACGCTCGCCTTTCTCGGTAACCTAAGGCTATTTAAGCGCCGCATCAGCGGCGCTTTCATTTTGGGTTAATGGCGAAGGACTTTAAGGTAATTAAAGCAACTGACAGAGGGATGGGCCTTTAAACGACCCATCTAAACCAAGTCTTCTACCTATCAGCCAGGTCGGCGTAAAAGAGGGTTTCGAGTATTTCATGCGTGCGGAGCAGCCTGGTGTTGTTGTCCCCTAAAATCTCCAGAGCTCTTTCAATTTCATTTCTAGGTACTTTCATTTCACCGAGATTGACGATAATCCTGTTGTGCCAATTGAGTTCTTTATTGTGGCTGACTTTGGGCGAGCAGCAATTGCCCAGTTCTCGATAAACTTCCAGAAATTTGCCGTAAGAAATGGAGTATTCTTTGAGGGCGGCTGAAAGACCGTCTAAGAGTTCACCTAAGATTCGACAGTTATTGTGAGCCAAAGCTTCGTAGTCGATGGGCAGGATGGGGTCGCCTGGGCCTGTTTTCCTTTTTTTCATTCTTGTACTCCGGGGGATTTTACGTATATGGCCTTAATTCGCCATTGAAACCATTCGTTAATTGGAATATTTCCCGAGCCGGCCTTGGTTGTGTTAAAAAGGTGGCGCGGTTGAAACTGCTTTGTTCACCCTCAGATCAGATAGAGGTGGTTAGGTGCCTGAACCGGGTCTTCGGTCTGTTTGAAATAAAACTACTGCCCAACACGGACAACTTTGTGGTTGAAGTACACAAAAGGCCATCCGTTTGGCTAATTATATGTCTATTGATTGCATTTCCTTTTGATGGTATCCTTTAAGCGTGTCATTTTTAATAGCTTATGATTGCAATATACACCTGTTTTTGGGTTATTGCAAGCAAAAAATGAGTTTATTTGGAACTAATATTTTCAAATTCGGGATTTTATCCCCATAATTAGGTGGCGGGTTCTTGGGGGCTATCAGCGGTGACGCCATATTCAGGTGTTTATGACGATTCATAAGAGAATTAAAGAACTTAGAGGGGCTGAGTCCAGGAAGGTTTTCGCGGAAAGATTCGGCATTTCCCTCAACACCGTAGTTCGCTACGAAAACGGCGACAGCCTCCCGGACGCCGGCTTGATAAGCGAGTTCTGTCGGTATTATAAGGTAACGGCTGATTATTTGATTTTCGGGGCCGATCGTCAGAGCTCCGGCGATGGCGAGGTGGTCGTCAACGGTCAAAAATATGTCAACCTGCCCATATCCAGCATCTCCTATTCGATTGACGAAAACAAAATCCGGGTCGACGACGAATTTCCCACCCACCGGCTTTTTCTGAAAGATTGGATAGATAAGCGGGGGGGTGCCGAAAGATTTACTTCTGGTCAGAGCCAAAAGTTCCACTTTGTACCCGACCATAAAAGAAGGCAACGTCATCCTGTTGAACACCGGCCAGTTTAAACACCATTCCGGCAAAGTCTACGCCGTGGCCATCATGGAAACGATAGAGTTTTACCGGGTGGTCTGGGAGCCCAGCAAAATTTTACTATGCGGCGACTGGTCCCGGGATAAAAGGCACGAGACCAAAGAGATCGCGGTCTACCCTGATGAAGTGATCAAGCGCCGCTATCCATTCAAAGTTCTGGCTCGAGCCGTCTGGTGGGAGCACAGCGAGTGTACCCGTTACGGGTTCTGATTTTATTAAAAAAGCCGGCCCGAGGCCCCTTGGAGGTATTCCACCACCAGGAGCCTCGGGCCGGCTTGACTTGATAGGCATTGTCTTAGGGCAGAGGGGGTATTCGCAGAACCTGACCGGGATAAATTTTATCCGGTGAAGTCAGCATGGGCCGATTGGCTTCGAAAATGAGATTGTTCTTGTCCCCGTTACCTTTGCCGTAGTGGGCTTCGGCAATCTTCCAAAGATTATCGCCGCTTTTGACGGTATAAAAAACCGACTCCGGTTCTTTTTGAGCCACTTGCAGCCCATCGGTATCCACTTCCGCCACGCCCTGGGAATTACCCACGGCCAGTACAGCTTTTTCCAAAGTGGCCTGATCTTTGACCTCGCCCTTTAAAACCACTTTATTATCCTTAACGGCCACCTGTACCCCGTCGGTTCCCAATTGATGGGAATCTAGGCTTTTTTTCAAATCTTCGGCCTTGGGGTTATGATCCCCGATGCCCAGCTTTTGCCCGACGTCTTTCAAAAAATTGAATAATCCCATGTTCAGCCCTCCATTAATAAATTTTTGCTGACAGCCAAATGTAACAATTAGTTAGCAGGATAAATCAGATTGCTAATTTATCTTGCACTAAGTATATTTTATTTTGGTCTTTAAGTAAATGTTATTGAGGGGGTGGCGATGGTAGTTGGTTCTCCAGGGCAGCTAATTCTTGATTGGCTATACCCTGCCAGAGGGGGTCGGTGCCGCCGGCCAATATTCTGAGGGTGGCGGCGTATTTTTCGGGCCGGAGCATGTTCTTATAAGAGGTGGCAATAGCGTAAACAGCCTCGGGGGAAGCTCCCGGCGGCAGGCTGTCCAGGGCCGCGTCGAAATTTCGCTCGGCCTCGGCCACCCGGCCTAATTCCTGATAGACCTGGGCCAGTTGATTGAATTTGAGAAAACGATCCTGAAGATTGGCCGGAGTCTTTTCGGTGCGGTTGAGGTTGCGCTCGACAATGGCCGCCCAGTCTTCGACCCGTCCAGTTTCCAGATAAAGATCGGTCAAGAGGGCCTGAACATCGGGGTCGGTATCCAGCAAGGGGAATTTCAAAACGCCTTCCTCAAGGGTGGCTATGGCCGACTCCGGCCGTCCGGCGGCTATTTCCATACGGGCCTGGGCCAGAAAGGTCAGAGGCACTTGAGGCAGATCGGGATAGTCGTTGCGGAAAATGCGGTATAGGTTTATGGCCTCGTCCAGCCGCCCCAGCCTCCGTCCCAGCTCGACCTGGTCCAAAAGGGCCTTGGGCCGCCCGGAGTGGTTGCGATAAATATTGCGGTAACGGTCAAGGTGTTCCCAGGCCAGCAATAGCAGATTCAACTGGGACTCGGCCGCGGCCGTTTCCAGGTAGACATCCGGGGTCAGTTCATTGTTGGGATACAAGTCGAGAAATTCCTGGTAGTGGGCTATGGCTTCCAAACCCCGGTCCATTTTCATCTCCTGACGGGCCATTATTAGGAGAAGGGTGGGATCTCGCGGGTCTTCGGGATAGGCCTGCCTGAACCTGTTCCACATGGCCAGAGCTTCTTCCGGCCGATTCAGAGCCAGATAATCCTTGGCCTCTTCCAGCAAAAGATTAGCCTGGACGGTGGTGTCCTGGGGTCGGAGGCGTCGGAACTCGTCGGCCAGTTGAAAAGCTTCCTCGCTGAAACCCCCGGCCATGGTTTTTTGATATTGATCGAAGTAGCTTTGCCCGAAACGGGGGTCATCCGGAAAAGCCCGGCGAAAGTCGGCCCAGGCCTTTCGGGCTTCAGCCAAGCGTCCCCGGGTCCAATTGTCCGCAGCCAGACTGAGCATCAGGTCGGCCACCCGGCTGTGCTGGGGGTAGAGGCGCATCAGTTCGCTCAAATTCCTCTGGGCTTGATCATAACGCTCGGCCTGCCAATCCTGCCCGACCCGGGCGGCCGCGAAATCCACGGTGCGGGGGTCGTCGGGATAATTGAGAAAAAGGTCTTCCACCACTGCCTGGGCGGCTTCATACCGGCCTTTTTGCCAATCCTGATTGGAGCGGGTGATCATGATATCCACCAGGGCCGGGTCGGCGGGGTAGTCGCGGCGATAGTCCTCCAGGCTGTTTTGCGACTCCTGATAGCGGCCCAGGTTCCACTCCCTCTGCATTTTTTCAATCAGCATGTTACGGCTGTCGGTCCGGCCGGGGTATCTTTGACGATAGAGCTCCATAAAACGCAAGGCATCGTCGGTTCGTCCCAAAGCATCGGCCCTGGCGATCTGCTCTTTCAGAAGATCGGCTCCCCGGGGGTCTTCCGGATATTCGGCCCTGAACTCCGACAGAAGATCCCAGGCCCGCTCGGGACGCTGTTCGTAATCCTCTATTTTAGCCTGAGTCAGGATGTACTCCGGAGTCAGATCGTCGGAAGGGTAATCCCGGCGGTAGCGGTTCATAAGGTCCAGGGCCCGGTCGTAACGGCGGCTGTTGATTTCAATCTCGATGGCGTCGGCCAGGGCGTCCCGCCGGGCCGGTTCGGAGGTGGTTGAAGCAACCATGTTCATCAGGTTGTCGGTGGCCTGAGAATTGGCCGGGGCGGCCAGAGCCCGGCCGATCCTGGTGAACTGCTCATCCAGCCACCCCGATTGTTCCGGAAAGTCCCGGGCCATTTCGACGGCGTAGTTGAGGGCCTCCAAAGGCTGGCCCATTTCCAGGCTGTTGAGAACCAGGGCTTGGCCCCGAGCCAGCCGCGTTTCAGGGCTTTCAGCTTGAACCTGGAGCCAGACCGCCCGGGCGTCGGACGGCTGGCCTAATTTTTCAAAGGCCTTGGCCACCACCGGCAGGACGGCCGGCCGGTCGCCCTCTTCCAAATAGGAGGAACTGTCGGCGTAGAGGTCGGCGATGGCCTTCCAGTTCTCCAGCTCTTCCTGGAGATATATCTCATTGACCAGAGCCCGGTTCAAGACCGGCAGGGCCTCCGGTAGCAGCGGGCTCTTGGGGTTGTTTATCTCCAGGTCACGCAGCCATTTGACCGCCTCGGCATTGTCGCCGTCTTCGGCCAGGGCCGTGCCGATTTTGAGCTGGGCCAACTGCATCAGGGGAGAGGCGGAACCGCTTTCCACGATTTTTTTGTACATTTCCACCGTGGCTTGACGGCTGCCCCGTTCCAGGGCATCGAAGACCTTGTCCTGGCTGAAAAAACTATGCAGAGCCCCCATGTCGGCCAGACGCACCTGGCTTATCAGGCCGCCGTCGCCGTCGGGGTAGTTGCGGCGGGCGGCCCCGTAAACGGCCATGGCCTCGACGTCGCGGCCCTCTTTACGGTAATCGTCGCCGATGCGGGCTAAAATGACGTCGGCTTTGGGATGATCGGGCATCAGATTGAGAGCGTGGAAAAGAAAAGCCCGGGAAAGGTCGGGGCGGTCAAGATAGTGGTAGCCCTCGCCCATGGCGTATAGCATTTCCGGGTATGTCTGATAAAGTCGGGGGGCGTAGCTCAAGGCTTCATGGAATATCTCGTTGGCCTGGCTGAAAAAGCCCTGGAAGAAATCGAGCATGCCCATCCTGGCGTAGGCCTCGATGTTCAGGCGATCGGAGCGGCCTTTTTCCAGAACAGGTTCCAAAACGCTCCGGGCCTCGTCCAGATTGCCGATGTTCATCAGCAAATCGGCCGCTTTCAGCACCGCCAGCTGCGGGTAGACGAAGGTGGTGTCCAGGGCGTCGTTGGCCAGGATTTTAAATTGAGCCGCGGCCTGGTCGTTGTAACCCATCAGGTGGTCGGCTTCGGCCAGCATGAATCTGGCCCTGGTGCTCAAGGTGTTTTGAGGCCACCGCTCCAGAGCTCTTTTCCAGGCTTCGGTGGCCCGGGCGTAGGTTTCTTCCGGCGGGCCGGAAAAAAAGTCTACCTCGGCCCGCAAATAAGAAACCGTATCCATAGCCGGATGGTTGGGGAAATGTTGGACGAATAAATTCAGATCTTCCAGGGCTCCGCTTTGGTCCCCGGCGGTCAGCCGACCCAGGATGCGCTGGATTAGGTTTTCGGCTTGCCCGTCATTCTGGGCCGGGGGTATTTGAAGGTTGAGACGCCGGGCCACCTCGGCCAAAGATGGCAGCTCCAGGGCTTTCATATCCCCGCTTTCTTCCGGAATAAAAGCGCTGTCTTCGTTTATGGCTTTTATATCCAGAGAGAGAGACCGGCCGTCGTCGGAAACAAAGTGGCGGACGCTGTAACGGATGGCATTGACCTGAATGACGGCCGTCAGCCGGTCTTCATGTTTTTCCAGGTTCAAGTTGCTGATCAGCGGATTGGGGGGGAGCGCCGAGAGCCGGCCCACTTCCATCGGGCCGAAATCCAGAACCAGACGATCAACGTCGTCACGGCGCAGCACATAGGGTTCGAGGGGATTTTCAAAGGAAAAAGCCAGCCGGATGTAATCACCGCCGTCGGCGGCCGATATTCCGGTCAAAACATTGGCCGCGGCGGCCAGGGCGACGGGGGCCGTAAAAAGGACGCAGAAGAGGGCCACCAGCCGGCAGACGGCGGTTAACCAAAGGCCCAGCGGCCTTTTCTGGCCAGGCGGGACGGCGATAAGCGGACTCCTAGCGAAAAAACGGTTCAAAGTAAGGGGTGACGAAATTTTTAAAAACATCGTCGGAAACTAATTCAAGCAATATTCCTACCAAATCTCATCGGGCCCGGAAGCGCCCATTGAACTTATCGGCCTGACGAAAGCAACCCATTAATTCGCCTCGCCATTACCAACGGAAGGCAGGTCAATAACCCCGACCGGTATTGACTTGCCTTCCAGACGCTAGCGACCACTCTGCCTAGAAGTCATTTCATAAGTATTTTTGCTCCCCGACAAGTGTTCCGCAGACTTTTAATGCCCGAAATACGTCATATATTC
>Ga0192243_10541_pt1 | contig 13514 bp, 11 predicted proteins | sample Koala_Koa27_K3_FD_131233 | JGI IMG/M metagenome (GOLD analysis project Ga0192243, IMG submission 131233) | Enriched cells from koala feces incubated with labeled cellulose particles, San Francisco Zoo, California, United States - Koala_Koa2-7_K3 ... | reverse complement strand
GTAGCTACCGAGAATACCATCTTCGGAGAAACGTCCATCAAGTCGATGGATTTCTTCTGGAACTCGGAGGTCTCCTCTCTGAAACGGCCGGATACATTGTTGTGAATAAAATGGCCGTCATTATCCAGCGGCTCATTCGCCTGAGCGACCACGAAGTTATCTTCCTCGTCGGCAGTCAGGTAAACAACCTCATCGGTAACGATCGGGTTGTTGGGCTCCGTCTTATCAACCACACGGTAAGGAGCCTCGATAAAGCCGTATTCATTCACCCTCGCATAGGTAGCCAGGGAGTTGATCAGACCGATGTTGGGGCCCTCAGGAGTCTCGATAGGGCACATACGTCCGTAATGGGTGTAGTGTACGTCTCGAACCTCGAATCCGGCACGGTCTCTGGACAGACCGCCTGGGCCCAGTGCGGACAGACGTCTCTTGTGGGTCAGCTCAGCCAGCGGGTTGTTCTGATCCATGAACTGGGACAGCTGGGAACTTCCGAAGAATTCCTTTACAGCCGCGGTTACAGGCTTAATATTGATCAGGGACTGGGGAGAGATGCCCTCCATGTCCTGAGTGGTCATACGCTCACGCACCACACGTTCCATTCTGGAAAGTCCGATACGGTACTGGTTCTGAAGCAGCTCGCCCACCGCACGGATTCTACGGTTGCCTAAGTGGTCGATGTCATCGGCGTTGCCGACTTCTTCTTCCAAGTGCATGTTATAGTTGATGGAAGCGAGGATATCCTCCTTGGTAATGTGCTTGGGAACCAGCTCGCTCATATTCTTGTGAATAGCTTCCTTTAACGCTTCCTCATCGCTGCCAACTTCTGACAGAATAGTTTCCAGGACCGGATAGAATACTAACTCTGTAACTCCAGCTTCCTTGGGATCGAAGCTCACGTACTCCTGTAAATCCACCATCATGTTGGAGAGTACCTTCTGATTGCGGTTTACGCCCTGAATCCACACAAAGGGAACGGCGGCGTTCTGGATTCTGGTTGCCAGATCCTTATCCACCTTGGTTCCGGTCTCTGCCAGGATCTCGCCGGTCGTGGCATCCACCACGTCCTCAGCCAGTACATGTCCGGTCAGACGGTTCTTGAAGTGAAGTTTTTTGTTGAATTTATATCTGCCGACCTTTGCCAGATCATAGCGTCTGGGGTCAAAGAACATACTGTTTAACAAACTTTCCGCACTATCCACTGATAAAGGCTCGCCAGGACGAATCTTTTTGTATAACTCCAATAAGCCATCCTGGTAATTATCAGAAGTATCCCTACCAAAGCTGGCTAATAATTTCGGTTCCTCGCCGAACAGATCGATGATCTCCGCGTTGGTGCCGAAGCCCAGCGCACGGATCAGAACCGTCACGGGAACCTTTCTTGTTCTATCAACACGGACATAGAAGATGTCATTGGAATCCGTCTCGTACTCCAGCCATGCACCGCGGTTTGGAATCACGGTGCAGGTGTATAATTCCTTTCCTATCTTATCATGTCCAATGCCACAATAAATACCTGGGGAACGTACTAACTGGCTAACAATAACACGTTCAGTGCCGTTGATAACGAAGGAACCTGTGTCTGTCATAAGCGGCAGATCACCCATGAAAATCTCGTGTTCATTGATTTCATCTTTATCTTTATTGCAAAGTCTGACCTTTGCTTTTAAAGGTGCTGCGTAAGTTGCATCTCTTTCCTTGCATTCTTCAATTGTGTACTTGATGTCGTCTTTACATAATGTAAAGTCAACGAACTCAAGACTCAAGTGTCCTGCAAAGTCAGCGATCGGAGAGATATCTTCAAAGACTTCCTTTAATCCCTCGTCAAGGAACCATTGATAAGAGTCTTTTTGAATCTCAATCAGGTTTGGCATCTCAAGAACTTCTTTCTGTCTTGAGAAGCTCATTCTTACGCTTTTACCGGCTGGTACCGGACGCATTCTGCTTTTCTCCATCGACGTTTCACCCCTGTTTTCTTTATCTATTTCACATGCGTCTAAGCTTGGCGCGTGTGAGCGGTTGGACATAGCGATGTCCCACGACATATTGGATTTTGGGCATAATGGTACCATAAAGGCACATTTTACCACAATAGTGCATTTTTCATCTTAACACAATCCTGTCAAGGTGTCAAGGATTTTTTACTTGCACTTTTATTAAAGAAATGATATACTAAATTAGATAGGCTTCTGGCCTGTAAAAAGAATTATTAAATGGAGGTAACACCTGTGTTAAACACAATATTGAACGTAGTTTTGGTAATTCTTATTATTGTATTGATCGCTCTGGCCGTACTCTATTTTCTTGGAAGAAAGCTGGAAAAACGGCAGGTCGAACAGCGGGCCGCACTGGAAGCAGCCGCACAAACCGTTTCCTTATTAGTAATCGATAAGAAAAAGTTAAAGATCAAAGAGGCGAATCTTCCTAAGATTGTTTATGAACAGGCCCCCAAGTACATGAGATGGGCCAAAGTTCCGATCGTGAAAGCCAAAATCGGGCCAAAGGTTATGACTCTGATCGCAGACGCCAAGGTATTTGCAGCGCTGCCGGTCAAGACGGAAGCCAAGGTTGTGGTGAGCGGGCTCTACATAACCGAGATCAAGAGCATCCGCGGCGGAGCAGTTCCTTCCGCTCCCAAGAAGAAAAAGTTCTGGGACAAGTTCAAATTTAAAAAGAATAAGAAATAAACTGGCGAAAGTACAGCGGGCCGGAGAGATAACTTCTCTCCGGCCCTTATCTTTATAAGTGAACCTGTGCACTGGACTTGGATTGGATATCCACGGTAATGTTGCATTCGGATATGTGTTCATAATTGATATCAAGGGAGTAATCTACCTTCACCTTCAGGTTGTCCTCCTTCTCATCGATGGAGATCTGATTGGTGCTGATTCCAATCATCATCTCACCGAAGGGCGTTGCATAGCAGGATATGTTCTTCTTGTTTTTTTTTTTCGAAGGCCATATGTACGTTGGCAACTCCTTTTTTTATAATGTCCAGACCGTCGTCCTGGATCTTGATGGTATTTTTGACAATTCCGTCAAATCCTTCCAGCACCTCGTCGTACAGTACATAGTGTTTCCCATTTTTCTGATAATAATCACCGGTGGTGATCATCTCAATGTCACTGTTTTCGCCATCGGCCATCTGCATACCGCTGATGGTGATTAGCACATCCTTAGTCATATCAAAACTCCTCTATATTAATCTGTCTGGTTTCTTTCACTTCTTCGGGTAAAATTGATGTGGCAAAGCTGGTGAATTTCTCGGCCAGATCACTTACAAAAAACTGATACTTGCCGTCCTCCGGAAGGCCCGGGTCACAGGTCAGGCTGCTGCCGGCCAAAAGCTGTTTTAACTCCATGGCCGTCTCATAGGCCGGGTTGACCAGCGTGACGTCCTCGCCCATCAGACGTCTGATGGTGGACCGCGGAAGGGGATAATGGGTACAGCCAAGAACCAGCGTGTCTATATATCTGCCCTTCAGCTCGCTGAGATAGCGGGAGGCGATCTCGTCGGTGACGGAATCGTGGAGCAGACCTTCCTCCACCAACGGCACCAGGAGAGGACACGCTTTTCCGGTCACTTCGATGTCCGGTTTCAGCTGCTTCATAACCTCGGTGTAGATTCCGCTGCTGATCGTTCCCACCGTACCGATGATGCCGATCTTGCCGTTCTGGGTCGCGTGGACCGCGGTTCTGGCTCCTGCCCGGATCACTCCGATGACAGGGATATCCGAATCCCGCTCCACGGCTTCCAAGGCGTACGCGCTGGCGGTGTTGCAGGCAACCACGATCGCCTTGACTTTCCGGGTTTTGAGAAAACGGATAATCTGCTGAGAATAGCGGATAACCGTGGCTCTGGACTTGCTGCCGTAGGGCAGTCTGGCCGTGTCTCCAAAATAAACCAGCCGTTCGTCCGGCATCTGGCGGATAATCTCTCTGGCTACCGTCAGACCGCCGACTCCGGAATCAAACACACCGATGGGTGCATTTCTGTCTATTCTGTCCATCTTATAGATCCTCTTTTCTTCCGACGTCTTTACTGATATCTGAGGCAGGCGTGATCGAGCAATGCGGAAACAAGCTCAGTCTTGGTCATGCCCTCGGCCTCCCAAAGCATCGGGTACATGCTGATGGCGGTAAAGCCCGGTATGGTGTTGATCTCATTAAATACCACCTCGCCGTCATTGGTGACAAAGAAGTCCACACGGGACATTCCGTATCCGTCGATGGCCTTGAAGATGGCTATGGCCGCCTCCCGCACCTTCTGAGCGGCCTCCCCGGGCAGGCTGGGGTTCACCTGGGTTTTGGACTCTGCATTGTAATATTTGGCGTCAAAATCATAGAATTCAGCCGCCGCCAGAATCTCGCCCACCCCGGAGGCTCTGACCGGCTCCTGGCCGCCGCCAAATACGGCGCACTCGATCTCGTGGCCGATGATCATTTCCTCCACCAGGATCTTTCTGTCGTGCTTCGCAGCCTCTGTGAGGCCGGATATGAGTTCTTCCCGGTTCTCCGCTTTGGAGACGCCTCTGGATGAGCCTGCGTTGGATGGTTTGATGAATACCGGGTAGGAGAACCGTTCCTCCACGCGGCGTACCGCTGTCTCCATATCCTCCAAATCCTCCCGCATAACCGGTACATAGGCCGCCTGGCGGATTCCCAAGTTGTCTACGATTATTTTCGTGTAGAGTTTATCCATGGCTACCGCTGAGGCCAGCACGCCGCAGCCCACGTAGGGGATTCTGGCCAGCTCCAGAAGGCCCTGGATCGTTCCGTCCTCGCCGCATAGGCCGTGGAGCACCGGGAAGGCGGCATCGACTCTCGTTCTGGTCAGCTTTTCTCCGTCGATCAACAGGACGTTCCGGTCCGCGGCATCCGGAGATAAGATGGCTTCCACGGTGTTATTGACCCAAGTCCCGGATTGAATCTCCTCTATAGAATCTACCTTCAGCCAGTGGCCGGACTCGGTGATGCCGATGAGAACCGGCTCGTATTTTTCTTTATCTATATGGTTTAAGACATTGGCCACAGACATGCAGGACACCACGTGCTCCGATGACTGGCCGCCGAATATGACTGCGATTACTTTTTTACTCATCTGATCAATCTCCTTATTAATAAGTGTTTAGATTATATCACACTTGGTCATAATTACAAATAGAATCACGAAAAAAGAAAGGAGAAAATATGAAGGGGAAGAAGGAATTATTTTTATCGTTGAGTTGTTTTCTGCTGGCATTTCTGCTGATGATGGTATGGAACCAGCAAAAGCAGGAGAGCTTCGCCACCCGCATAGCTCCTGACATTCTCCGCTTCCATGTTCTGGCCAACAGCGACAGCAGGGAGGACCAGGATCTCAAGCTGGAGGTGCGCACACTTCTGCTCAATACAATGTATGAACAACTGGGCCCCGATGCCACCAAGGACGAGACCTGTACTTATATAAGAAATAATCATGAATCTCTGGAAAAACTGGCTGATACTTATATGATGGAGAAGGGATTTGATTATCGCGCACATATGGAACTCACAACATGCCATTTCCCGGTCAAAACATACGGAGACATGGTTTTCCCCAGCGGCACCTACGAGGCCGCCAGAGTGACGATAGGGAAGGGCGAAGGGCATAACTGGTGGTGCGTACTCTATCCGCCCCTGTGCTTCGTGGACGCCACCTATGCGGTTGTGCCGGATACGTCGAAACAGACGTTAAAGAATGTGCTGGATGATGAGGATTATCAGGCGTTGTTTGATAAGCGAGGGGAGATGGGACGGGTAAGGTTGAAATCGAAGTTTTTGGAAATGGCAATAGGCAGGGGCGCGTGAGACGGTGTTAGTCTTGCGCAGCCCTGCCGTATGGATGATAGAGTTGGGTGTTAGTTTAGGGAGGCGACGCCGTCCATAGCCCAGTCGTAGTCCTCCAATGCTTGGAATAGAGCCATCTCGGCTGTTTCCTTGGCGCTCTTTTTTCTGGAGGTAGCTCACCTGGGTTCCAAGGTATTGGAGGTCGCTCAGGAGGCCAGCCTGGCGCTGGCGTTCTGCTTTTCCTTTGTCGAGTTCGGCTGCCTCATAGGCGGTCTGGGCCGATTCATAGGCCGCTTTCTTTTCCTGTACTGCACTGTATAGGTCTTTTAGCTTGGCGGCTGCTTTCTGTTCGGTCTCGTCGACGGTTCGGAAAAAGTTGGTACGGGTTCGGTTATCTCCCTTGGGTTTGCTGTGGCGGGTCTTTCGCACGGTGTAGTTGTTGTTCATCGCACGGATTACGTCCTCCTCCGGGTTCATTTCGTTAATACGATTTAGGTCCGGCGCGGGGATTCCCTGGATCTCCGGCTGAGAGTCCCAGGACCAGCCGGTCATCATACATAAGGTCTGACGGATCGTGTTGATTCCGTTTTCCACCTGGATCACACTGGACTCGGCTACCAGAAGGTCCTTCTGAGCGGACAGTACATCGTTCTGGGTTGCCATTCCGGCCTGCAGCTGGGTGGTTTTCAGGCGATACATGGCCTCGTTTAACTCCTGATTTTTTGTAACCAACTCCTTTTGGCTTAACAGCTGGTTGTACTGGTTCATCAGCTGCTGGGCTCCCGCTGTGATCTGGTCGATGGCTGCGTCCATATCGGCGGTGGTCGTGATCTTCTGGTTCTTTTCTATGACGTCGTGGTAGGCGTTGGCGGTTCCCTGGAATGTGGCCTTGACAGCGTAGTAGGTGGTATAGCTTCCCCACGCGCTGGGATCGATACCGTTTTCTATCATGGCCTTTCCCAATTCTTCCTCTGACGCCTGTTTTTTAGCGACCTTCTGGCTAAGGTTTAGGACCTGGGTGGCCTGGGCGTCGGAGAAGCCGTGCTCATCTCTGAGATCCTTCATCCATTTATCGTAGGTATTGGCATTCTTTTTAAATGTGTCCTCCATATCCTGCAGCTGCTGAATGCTGCTGTTATAGGACGCGGTGATCTGACTCTGCACTGTGGGGTTATATTCTGCTATCAGGTCTCCTAGCTCGTCATATTCCATCACGTTGTCCTGAAGGCGCGCCATCTTCTCCACGTCGTAATCCGGCGGGGCCGCTGGGGCTGCCAGGGACTGGAATGGCGTAATCACCAGCAGAGCTGCCGTCATCAGACATACGGTTTGGTATCCGGCTCTTGTTTTCTTCATCTGCCCGCTCCTTTCTTTGTCATCTCTGCTGTCCCTATACACTGCTTCCAAACCCTTTCACGTTCCACTGATAGGTCTCCATCGCCTGGAACAGGTCGATGTTCCTCAGTTCTGCGTTGACTTGCTTCTGTACATAGGCGTTCTCCTGCTGGAGATACTGGAGGTCGCTGATGGAGCCGCTCTGGCGCTTCCGGTTTGCAGTCTCCATGTTTTTGGTCTCCACATCCAGCTCTGCTAACGCCTGCTGGTAGGAGACCTGGGCCTGAAGGATCGCGTTGTAGGCCAGGTCGATATCAGAGTTGATCTTCTGACGATTGTCATTGATCGCGATCTGGAGCTTCTGGGTGCTGGTTTTATCTTGAGAATTGTTCAGCTTTCTTTCGTTGATTTTTAAGGTATAGTTAGCTGCCAGGGCAGTCTCCTTATCTGCTGACGGATTCAGCTCACTAATAGCTGATAGGTTGGCCTGAGGGATGGAACGGATCTCCGGTTCTGCGTCATAGCGCCAGCCGGTTGCCACACAGAGGCTCTGTCTGGTGTCCTGTAAGGAACGCTCCAATTGGGCGATGGTGGTGTCCACATCCAGCATGTTCTGTTTGGCGGTCAGGACATCCGACTGGGTGACTACGCCGGCCTGGGCTTTGGTCTGTACGGAGTTATACACCGCTTCCAGATACTTTCGGTTCTCCCTGGCCTGCTTTAACTGCAGCTGGTACTGATTGTAGGCAATCATGCTCTTTTGAACCGACTGGACGGTGCTGGCCTCGGTTCTGGCAAAGGTCATGCCCTTGATCTCTCCGTCATCCAGATTGTCTAAGCCCTGTTGTCTCATGCTTCGGATCGTGACCTCCGCCATCATGGCGTCCGCATACTTGGCTGCATAGCCGCCGTCCTCATCGTTTGGGTACTGAACGGCGTCCGCTGCGTCCGCTGCTTTTTTAAAGTATTCGTTGGAGATGTCGTCCTGATCCTTATCGTAATAATCCTGATATTCTACCCGGTTGTTCTGCACCGTGGGGTTATACTCGTGGACCAGGTCAGCCAGCTCGTCGTATTCCATGATGTTATCCTTTAACGTAGCCCATTTTTCCTGCGTATATGCAAAATCCGGGCTGGCATAGGCCGGAACGGCAGCCGCTGCTGTCAGGGCCGCTGCAAGGCAGCATGGGATGATGCGTTTATAGTTCTTTCGATCATTCATTCAGAAACTCCTCCTCGTCTTCTTGAATCTTATCTTTTATCGTCAAAGAATTGATTGGTTTGCTTTTTAATACTGCCCCTTTATACATTCTCTTGTTTTCTCTTTTGTGATGTCCTTCGATTTTCTTCGTAAAATTGTTGTATACCTATATTGCGATAGGTTTTATTCTCATCATGTTTTTATGGTAGCTTTTTCTCTCTCTATCAAATTCAAACAGTAAATTTTACCACCGCGGCATGGACAAACCATACCACGGCAGTAAAACTGGCTATTTAGTAGGTGGAGTTTTTTATCTGCGCTCCGCTCTAACATTTCTCTTAATCTAACACCGGCTCTTCCTTCCGGTTCCCTCCACTCATCAATGCGTAATAAATAGGCAGCATTAACAGCGACAGGATCGTCGATGCGGTCAGACCTCCGACGTTTACCAACGCCAGGCCCTGCATCATCTCTCCGCTGTCTCCATACGCCAATGCCATCGGGATCATCGCCACGATTGTTGTCAGCGTTGTCATCATGATCGGGCGCAGTCGCGTGGCTCCGGCCTCAATCATCGCTGTTCTCTTATCCATCTCTGCACGGTATTGGTTCGTGGTATCCACATACAGAATACCCGCATTCACCACCGTTCCGATCAACATCAGGAAGCCCAGAAGGGACGTCATGCTGATCTTGACATTTACCAGGAACAATAAGCCAAAGGAGCCGATCAGACTGAACGGGATCGTCGTCATGACCATGATCGAGAACTTCGGGGACTCGAACTGGGCCGCCATGACCACGAATACCAGGAAGATGGCCGTTGCAATGGCGCTGAACAATGCCGAGAACTCCTCCACCATCGATTCATCCGTCGCACTCTTGGCACGGGTAACCTCGGTATTCTCATTTAACAGCGGTGTGACCACCTCTTTATCAATAGCTGCCTTTGTCTTCTTGTTAGACAGCTCCGTATAGCTTCCTGTAATCGTCACCTGATATTGCTTATTCTTTCGGCTGATGCTGGCCGGGCTGTCTTCGTATACGATATCTGCGATATCTGCCAGGGCGACTGACGTTCCCTTGGCCGTTGGCAGGATAATCCCCTTGACCTTATCGATGGTATCATACTCCGTATCCGCATACTCCACCGTGATGTCATAATCATTTCCGTCAATATCAATCGTATCTACATCCTTGCCGCTTAGCATGGCATTGATCTGGCCTCCGATCTGGATCGGGCTGAAGCCCTCAGCTGCCGCCTTCACCGGATCGATCTTCACCTTTACCACCGGCGCCGCGTTCTCCAAGTCGGAATGGACCTTGGCCACATCCGGCCGTTTGGTCAGCTCCTTTGCCACCTGATCGGAAACCTGCTTCAGCTTGTCGTACTGGGCGCTCTGTAAAATCACTTCCGCGTCGTCTGAGCTGCCGCTCTGCGTTCCGCTTCCCGACTGGGACTCGATAGTCAGGTTACAGTCATCCAGATTCTTCGTCTCCTGTTTCCACTTATGGACCACCTCCGCGGTGCTCAGCTTCCGGTCATCCTTTAAGTAGGCCGTCACACTGGCTCCGCCTCCAAGGCTCAGCCCGCTTCCTCCGAAGCTGGCGATATAGGAATCCAGATCCGGCTCCGCCCGGACGATGTCCTCCACTTTGGTCAGCACCTCATTGACATGTTCCAGCTTCAGGCCGGGCCGGGTCTCCACGGTGATGGAAATCGTCCCTGCATCCGTATCCGGCATAAGTTCGAAGCCGATAAACGGCACCATCACGAAGGACACGATCAGAAGCAGGACGGAAGCCAGCATAACCAGCTTCTTATGGTTTAACAGACGGTCCATCAGCTTGCGGTAGCCGTCCTGTAGGCTTCTCACAAAGCCTGACAGCGGCGCTCTCTCCTTCTCCAACGGACGGAACCGGCTGTAGCACAGCGGCACCACCGTCATGGCAGAGATTAACGACGCCAGCATACAGAATACAATCGTAAAGCCCAGAGGCTTAAACAACTGGCCGGTCATGCCCTCCAGCAGTGCCAGGGGCAGGAACACCACGCACGTGGTCAGCGTACCGCCAAGGATGGAGGCCGCTACCAGCCCCGTTCCTTCCAGCGCCGCGTCCAAGTACGCCCGGAAACCATTGCTCTTTGTGGAACGGAAGCAGCTCTCCAGAACAACGATGGAGTTATCCACCATCATTCCGACTCCCAGTACCAGGGAGCTTAAGGTGATGACGTTTAAGGAGAATCCCATAAAGGCCATCAGGATCAGCGACGCCAGGATCGATACCGGGATCGAGCTTCCGACGATCAGGGACGCCTTCAAATCTCCAAAGAACAGGAAGATGATGACCATGGATATGATAACCGCCATGATCAATGTATCTGCTACACTCTTCAAGGAACTCTTAATCTCATCACTGTTGTCATGGACTACTACAATGTCCAAGTTGGGATTGTCGGCCTTTAAGTTCTTAATTGTTCTGGTAACCGCCTTGGTGACCTCCATAGCGCTATTCTTCTGCTGTTTCTTGATGGACAGCACGATGGTGTCGTTGCCATTATAGCGGCCGATGGCGCTGGCCTTTTCTAAGGCAGAGGAAATGTTGGCTACATCTTCTAAGTAGATGGTCTTGCCATTCCCCACGACAACAGGGATTTTCTTTAAGCTGTCAATCGTTTTATATTCCACGGAGGTACTGACGGAAAGCTGTAGACTTCCCACATCCGTGTTTCCTGCCGGGTAGGAGAAATCGGAGTTCGCCACCGCCTCCGCCACGTTCTGGCTGGTCAGATGGTACTGCTTTAGCTTCTCCGGGATCAGTTCAATGCTGACGTAACCCTCCCGGCCTCCGCTGACGTCCACGCTGGCGATGGCGGAGATCTTTTCAAACTCCGGAGCGATCTCATTCTCTACATAGTTGTAAAGATTATCTACCGTGGGGTTATTGACGGCCATCATGATGGTTGGCATGTCGTTCATGTTGAACTCGAAGATGTTGGAGGTCTCCACGTCATCCGGCATATCCCTCAGGTTATCGATCTTTTTCTTTAAGTCCAGATATGCCTCGTTCATATCGGTTCCGTAATCGTATTCCAGCAGGATGATGGAAATATTCTCCTGGGAATAGGATGTGGTGTTCTTGATACCGGATAAGGTTCCCACCTCATCCTCAATCGGCTTTGTCACCAACTCTGTCACATCATCCGGGCTGGCTCCCGGGTATACGGTGCTGATGATCATCATGGGGATGTTCATCTCCGGCGTCAGCTCGATCTTGGAAGACAGGACCGAGGAAAGTCCAAATACGAACAGACACAGGATACACAGCACGGTGGTAACCGGTCGTTTGAGGACATACTTTGTTAAGTTTATCATGGTTTTGTCCTCCCTTTACTGCTTTCCTGCTTCGGTTCCTGCCTCTGGGGCCGCTTCACTGGTTCCTTCCCCTGTGCTGCCTACAGGCTCCGCCAGCTTCACCTCAGAGCCTTCATAAAGCTCACTGGTCCAGCTCTTAATGATCTGATCCTCTGCACCTAAGCCTCCCTGGATTTCCATGTATTCCGAATCGTATAAACCGGTCTCCACCGGCACCTTATGTACAATCCCGTCTGCATACGTATAGGCAAATGGATTTCCCTGCTCATAATAAACCGCGTCCACCGGAATCGTCAGCACCTGGTCTGCCCGCTCGGAAACCACGGTCAGCTTCACGCTGCTTCCTGTGGGCAATGCTCCCTGATCCTCCACAGACGCCTTTACCTTAAATAATCCAGTGTCAGAATCCACCATGGTACTCACCTCTGTTACAGAGGCTGGATAGGTGCTGCCGTTCTTCTCTACGGTCAGGGAATCTCCCTGGCGGATGCCCCTGGCTACACGGTCAGATACATAGAAGGTGACTGCCTTGCCGCCGTCTCCGGAGATCACGCAGATTTGATCGCTGGTTCCTACATTGTCATGCAGCTCCACATCACAGCTTTCAATAACTCCGGAGATGGGAGCTGTGATGTTGGCATTTTCCGACTGAATCCGGTAGGCTTCCTGGGCGCTCTCGAACTGGAATCTGGCCGCCTCCGCACTGTTTCTGGTCTGGGTGAACTCCTGCTCGGAGATATCTCCGCTGGCATAGAGAATCTGCAGACGGCTCAGCGCGTCCTGGGCCGTGTTCATGGAGACACGGGCGGCTTCCATGGCCAGTCTCGTGGACTCCACCTGCTTGGTATCGATGGTGCACAGAAGGTCTCCGGCCTGGACACGGTCCCCGGCCTTAATGCCGATCCCGGTCACCTCGCCTCCGGCCTTGGGATTGACATAGACAATATTATCCGGTTCCACCGTTCCGATCAGCTCGCTGGTCAGTTCAATCGTCCGGATTTCCGGCTTCGTGACGGTCACCACCGGGGTGGCTGCCACATCCTGGACTTCCTTTTTTTCCAAACCGGGCCACGGAACAGGCTACTATTATCACAGCTACGACTGCAACCGCAATCCACACTTTTATTTTCTTCTTCATGTTTGATTGTTCTCCTCACTCAAGCTTACTTTCTTTAAAACTTATTGATACACAATACTTTTTAACAGCTCCAGCTTCTCGTGGAATTTCTGTTTCGCCTCTTCAAAGCTTCCATTTCCATAACAATACTCGCAGGCCCCCTTCATCATCAGCGGGCCGGTGATCTCCATCAGAAGTTCAAACCGTTTCCCGACCGGCTGCCTGCAATGTTCTCCTCCCATGTTGACATGCTCATAAAACCACCGCTCCAGACCCGGCTGTTCAAAGTGTCCGGTATGCTCCGGAAAACGGCCGCTGAGCAGCTGTTCAAAGACGTCAGAATTAAAGAGCATATTGTGGTACAGACGAATGTGGTCGCCCTCCTTCATGTAGGTAACCACGTAATCAAAGGTGTCCTCCATCATAAGAAAGAAGTCTCCCTGGTGGGATTTCAAACTTACAATGCAGAACTGTTCCATCTTATGTTTCACATCCTGAAGCAGATACATCATGACATCGCGTTTATCCTCGAAGTAGGTATAAAAGCTTCCCCGGGAGATCCCGGCGTCACTGACGATCCGGTTGATCGAGACCTGCTCCAGTGGAGCACGGGTGAACTCACGGATAGCGGCTTCACGGATGAGAGTCTGTTTTTGTTTTGGCAGATGATAGAATCTGT
>Ga0192243_10538_pt1 | contig 13534 bp, 13 predicted proteins | sample Koala_Koa27_K3_FD_131233 | JGI IMG/M metagenome (GOLD analysis project Ga0192243, IMG submission 131233) | Enriched cells from koala feces incubated with labeled cellulose particles, San Francisco Zoo, California, United States - Koala_Koa2-7_K3 ... | reverse complement strand
ATTACGCCGACAGACCTCCCGGAAGCACTGAAGCGTAAGCAAAGAACAGGGAAACGGTCACGGGAACACAAACGCAAATACGGTGAAAGTATCGACAGTCGTGATGAAATCACCGAAAAACGCATAGAGTTTGGGCATTGGGAGGGCGATACGATGGTCGGTACTCGTGACGGCGGTGGAGCAGCAACGCTAACGCTGATTGGAAAAATAACTGAGAACCACATCGCCATCAAGATAGCTGGAAAGACAGCAAAAGCAGTGGAAACGGCGATGCATGGGCTTCGTGAGGAATACGGAGATAAGTTCGCACAGATCTTTAAGACAATCACCGTGGATAACGGCTCTGAATTTGCCACCTTTGCCTCACTCTCTGAATGGGGAACGAAAGTGTATTACGCACATCCCTATTCCTCCTTGGAACGGCCTCAGAATTAGCGCAGCAATGGTCTGTATCGGCGATACGCACCGAAAGGTCAATCAATGGATAACTTATCCGATGAGGACGCAGAACACGCTGCTGACTTGATCTGTGGACTATCTCGTAAGGAACTGGGCTACCGTACACCGGAAGAACTCTTTGACGCTTGCCTGGATGAAATCTACACTGCGTGAGTAGCAACGCCATTTGGCAGTGTCAAGGGGGCTTACGCCCCCTTGACACTGCCGTCTGTCTCTGCTGTTGGGTAATCAAGCCCAGCTAAGCTGGACTCTACTAAACTTTTACACGGATGTGTTCAACTTGAACTTGCAATTTTCGTGTTGAAATTTGCCAATAATTTTCCAAAATCATTCATTTTCTCTTCATCAGGCACATCATGGACTCTGTAAATAAAAGGCCATTTCTGCTCAGACATATGTGCAGCAACAGTTTCACTGGCTACCAACATGAATTCTTCAATAATGGATTCCGCATTGCCATGCATGCGTTGCACTATCTCTCCAGGCCTCAAATTATCATCTAAAATAACTTTCTGCTCAGGTAAGTCAAAATCAATAGCGCCACGTTTACTATGCTTAGTATGTAATATTTCCCGCAGATCATCCATTGTATGTATCATTTGGAGAATATCGGAATACTTTGCCGTCACACCCTTATTTCCATCCAGCAATTTCCGCACTATATCATAGCTCAACCTATGCCATACGTTAATGACTGCAGGAAAAATTTCACAGTTTTTTATTTCTCCACGCCTATCGATCTGCATTTCACAGGCGATTACCAGACGATCCTCGCCGGCATTAAGACTACAGATACCATTATACAATCTCACTGGCAACATGGGCAGTACCCTGTCCACTAAATAAACGCTTGTACTGCGCTGCGCTGCTTCCCTGTCAAGCACACTGCCATCTACGACATAATAACTCACATCTGCAATATATACGCCAAGAAGAAACTCTCCTTCGCCAGTCTGCTCAACATAAACAGCATCATCGAGATCCTTAGCATCCTCACCGTCAACAGCGACTACAGAGCGATTGCGCAGATCCCTGCGTCCACGCAGTTTTCTTTTCTTTATGGAGTCAGGTATTTTTTTTTGCTGTAGCAAGTACCTCAGGTGAAAACTCCAAAGGCAAATCATTTTGTTTAATAATTGATAAGATCTCCAGCCCTACATCACCGAGATTGCCCAGGATTTCATGCACGCATCCTTCAGCACTGCGCACATCTTCAGGCCATTCGGTTATTTCCACGACTACTTTCTGATTTTCCTTTGCTACATCAAAATTTCTGGAAGCAATATAAATATCCTGTCCAAGCCTCTTATCGTCAGGCGTAACAAAAGCAAAATCCCTGCTACGATGGAAGACCCCTATTATTTTGTTATTGGCATGGTTAATGATGCGTATAACCTCACCCTCCGGTTTTTTACCGTGGGCAGCATTATTAATCCGTGCCATGACCCTATCATTATTCATCGCCACATTGACAGCACTTGGAGGTATAAAAACATCTGGCCTGTCACCTTTATTATCCGGTATAACAAAGCCAAAGCCTTTGCTGGTAAACTGAAACCTACCTGTTACCAGTCCCATTTTTTTCTGGCAGGCCATAGATTTCAAACCTGGTTTTGACAATCTCACCATTTTATTCCATCTCACGTAATCCTTGCCACAACTTTGCTGGATTGCACTTTTTGTCAGCCACGGCTTCTATAAGATTTTCAGCCGTCATTGGCGCATAACTATTACTGCGCATAAAAGCCAGAATATTTTCTCTAATATTTTTAGACATTTTTATTCTCCAATTATCATTTTCGATGTAGATTTAGCCAAAACAGTACCGTCTTCCTTCATTATCTGTCCACGCATTTCCACCATACGCCCCTTACGGCGCAACTCCTGCCCAATGCAAAGAACTTCTTCCCCTGTAATTAGAGGTTGCCGATAACGTATCTCTATTTTTGCAGTATAAATTTGTTTCCCTTCTTTACGGAATAGGTAATTCCCAGTAACTTCATCCAAAATGACCGCAACTAATCCACCATGCATCATTCCATTGTAACTCTGATGCTCCGGCTGTGGCGTGAAATATGACAAGCATTTTTCATCATCCATAACGAATTTCATATGCAACCAAATGGGATTATCTTTCCTGCAAGCAAAACACCAAGTATATTTTTACTCCGAATCCTTTCCTGTAAGGCTTCTTTTCATCTTCCAGCCCTCCTCCGGTACCATTTTTTAAGATGCCGCTAAGGGCTTGTCCTGTCCATTTCTATTATAACATAAAGTAAATTCTCCATTTAGTATACAAAAAGCCCGCACTTCACAAAAAGCACGGGCTAATAAAATGCGTATTATGTGAAGAGATTCAGCAGGATTCCCCCATTGGCAGCCAAAACCGGAGCAAATACCAGGGCAACAATTGTCATTAATTTAATGAGAATATTCATTGACGGTCCTGAAGTATCTTTGAAAGGATCTCCCACGGTATCGCCAGTTACGGCAGCTTTGTGTGCTTCGCTTCCTTTTCCGCCATGCACCCCTGATTCAATATATTTCTTGGCGTTATCCCATGCACCGCCAGCATTAGCCATCAAAATAGCCTCCAGCACACCTGCAGCCAGAGCCCCACCTATCATACCACCAAGAGCTTCAGTACCAAAGAGGAATCCCATAGCAAGAGGCGCAACTAGTGCCAGCACGCCAGGCAACATCATTTCATGTAATGAAGCGGCTGTTGAAATATCTACGCATTTACGATAGTCAGCAGTAGCTCTGCCTTCCAGTAAGCCAGGAATCTCGCGGAACTGGCGGCGAACTTCTTCAATCATTTCGTAAGCAGCCTTACCAACAGATTCCATTGTCATGGCGCCAAATACAAAGGGTAAGGTGGCGCCAATAAAGAGACCGATCAAAGTTACCGGATTAAGCAGATCTATTGTCTTCAGTTCTACAGTATGCGCATAAGCAGAGAAAAGAGCCAGTGCTGTTAGAGCAGCAGAACCGATGGCAAAACCTTTACCAATGGCAGCAGTCGTGTTACCAACGGAATCAAGCTTATCAGTAATCTCACGTACTTCAGGAGGCAGTTCAGACATTTCAGCTATACCACCAGCATTATCGGCAATAGGACCGTAAGCATCAACAGCAACAGTAAGACCAGTGGTCGAAAGCATTCCTACTGCAGCTAGGGAAATTCCAAATAATCCCATATCTGGCTTGGCAACGCCGCCCATTACAAAGAAAGAAATAATTACGCCTATACATATGAGCAGCATTGGCCAGAAAGTGGAATACATCCCTACAGCAAGACCTGCAATAATCGTAGTAGCATGCCCTGTTTCAGCCTGCTGAGCAATCCTCTTTACACTGCCATAATCCGCTGAAGTATAAATCTCAGTAATTTTGCCAATTAACAGGCCGACAATAAGCCCCGCAGCGATGGCAAAAAATGCATTGAAGGAATCAAACAAGTTATTAGACAAATATGCAGCAGCACATATAACCAGCACGCCGCCTATATAAGTTCCGTTGTTTAACGCAGCCTGTGGATCCTGTGATTTGCTGGTGCGAGCGAACATAACCCCAATAATAGAAGCAATAATGCTGCAACCTGCCAGCATAAATACAAACTCGATGCCTTCACCGCCAGGATAAGCAACAATGCCCAATGTCAAAGCAGAAACAATAGCTCCGACATAGGACTCAAACAAATCAGCTCCCATACCTGCAACATCGCCTACATTGTCGCCTACATTATCAGCTATGGTAGCCGGATTGCGTAGATCATCTTCAGGAATGCCTGCTTCAACTTTACCAACCAAGTCAGCCCCTACGTCAGCAGCTTTAGTATAAATACCACCACCAACACGGGCAAACAACGCAATGGAACTTGCTCCCAGGCCAAAACCAGTAACAATATCCATGTTACTGTCAAAAATAAAATATGCCAGTGCAACGCCGGCAATACCAAGTCCTACTACACCTAGTCCCATTACTGCCCCGCCAGAAAAAGCTATTTTTAGAGCTTCGCTCATACCAGATCGTGCGCCTTCGGCAGTGCGAACATTAGCCTTAGTGGCAACAGTCATACCAAGATAACCAGCACAAATGGAAAACAGCGCACCGCAAATGAAACATATCGCAGTAGAAACGGATAAGAAAATAGAAATAATAATTGCAACGACAATAACGAAAGCTGCCAGATATTTATATTCCCTATAAAGAAACGCCATAGCCCCTTCATGGATATATTCGGAAATCTCTTGCATACGCTCATTACCAGCACTAGCCTTTCCAATAGCGCTGCTCAGCATCATAGCTACAACCAGTGCCAAAACACCGATAATTACGGATATTAATAAATAGGTACTCAGAACCTTTACCCCTTTCTTTCTTAGTTTTTAAAATTAAAAAATGTCAGAACATTCTCTTTAACAATAATCATGCATTTATCTTGGCCAAGGCAAGTGTGATAACCGCAAAGGCACCGCCCAATAAAACAGTTGCTTTAGCCATTACGGTATCAAGATCGTTCCCTTTCCCCAAAAAAGCTCCATCGCTGCCACCGAAAGTACTGCTTATTCCGCCGCCTTTCCCTGATTGCAACAACACTGCGGCAATGAGTGCTATACAGACAATAACATCAAGAACCGTTAAGATATTTCCCAGCACAGAACCGCACCTCCTCAGCTCACTGCATAATATTCTACCATAAATTGCGATAGCTTACAATGAAATTTTAATAAATTTTCATGTTTTGGCAGATATTGCCTAGCATTTTGGTATTTATAATAATAGAATTAAATAAAAGTCAAATCCTCCTGAAACAGTATTTCTATATATGATATGCTGCTTCAGGAGGATTATATTATATTATATTATTTTATTTTATATTATTGGTTGATTTTATACGTTATTGCTTAATGTTATGAAAAACCTTTTTGCCATTATATTTGGCCGCCGAACCCAAAGATTCTTCAATGCGCAACAATTGATTGTATTTAGCTACCCTATCTATTCTGGCCGGTGCACCACTTTTAATCTGTCCAGCATTAACGGCGACGGCAATATCTGCCAGCGTGGTATCCTCTGTTTCACCGCTGCGATGAGAAATAACACAGGTATATCCAGCCCGTTTTGCCATTTCAATGGCATTAAATGTCTCCGTCAAGGTCCCTATCTGATTGACTTTTATCAGAATGGAATTGGCTACACCTTCTTTAATACCCTGCTCCAGGCGGCTTACATTAGTTACAAATAAATCATCACCAACCAACTGTACTTTTTTGCCAAGCCTCTCCGTTAACATCTTCCAGCCTTTCCAGTCATCTTCAGCTAGACCGTCTTCAATAGAAATAATCGGATATTTATCACACAAAGAAACAAGATAATCCAGCATCTCAGCAGAAGTCTTGACCAATCCTTCTCCTGCCAGTGTATATTTCCCGCCAGCATACATTTCACTAGCCGCTACATCTAGAGCAATAAAAATCTCTTCGCCTGGCTTATAACCCGCCTTTTTTGTAGCCTCAATAATAACTTCTATGGCATCCGCATTGCATTTTAAATTTGGAGCAAACCCGCCCTCGTCGCCAAGACTCGTACTTAATCCTTTGGATTTCAGCAATGACTTGAGATTATGATAAATTTCCGCATTCATACGTAATGCTTCCGAAAAAGACGAAGCGCCTGCAGGCATAATCATAAATTCCTGAATATCCACATTATTATCAGCATGTTCGCCGCCGTTTAAAATATTCATCATAGGTACTGGCAGTTCTTTAGCTGCCACCCCACCCAAGTAAAGGTATAACGGCAGCCCGGCGGAATCAGCAGCTGCTTTGACAACAGCCATAGATACGCCAAGTATAGCATTAGCGCCCAGACGTTTCTTATTAGGGGTACCGTCCAATTGAATCATGAGTTCATCTATTTCTGCCTGACATTCTGCGTCCATGCCAATAATTTCTTCGGCAATGATTTCATTTACATTCTCCACTGCTTTAGTGACACCTTTGCCAAGATAGCGTGTTTTGTCGCCATCACGCAGTTCTATCGCTTCATGCACTCCAGTAGAAGCGCCGGACGGAACAGCAGCACGGCCGTAGGCTCCGTCTTCCAGACATACTTCAACCTCTACTGTGGGATTCCCTCTGGAATCCAGTATCTCACGGGCCAATACATCAGTAATCATTGTCATAACAATACACCTCTACTCATTTTATTTATCTATTAGACTGCTCCCCGTCATAAGAGCCGGTTTCGCAATATGCAAAAGATCCAGTATAGTAGGTGCTATATCAGCTAAAATACCTTCACCACGCAAGAATCGTTTCTCCCTGCTCACAATAACAAAGGGCACTTTATTAGTCGTATGGGCAGTATGCGGCTGACCGGTAGTTTCATCAACCATTTTTTCTAAATTACCATGATCTGCGGCAATACACACACTGCCATTAAGCTCCAAAATCTTTTCAACGATTTTTCCCGCACAGAAATCCACGGTTTCCATGGCCTTTACGGCCGCATTCATAACACCCGTATGCCCAACCATATCAGGATTGGCGAAATTTAAAATGATTACATTGTATTTATCCTTATCCAATTCCGCCAATAATGTTTCAGTCACAACATAGGCGCTCATTTCTGGTTGAAGATCATACGTAGCCACTTTAGGGGATTGGATAAGTATTCTTTCCTCCCCCGCAAATGGAGATTCCACTCCTCCATTAAAGAAAAATGTCACATGGGCATATTTTTCCGTCTCAGCGATACGCAACTGGCACAGCCCATTATCAGCTAATACCTGCCCCAAGATATCTTCATAACTTTCCGGTGGGAAAGCCACAGGAGCACTAATAGTCACATCGTATTGGGTCATGCAGACAAAATTGACCGGTAATGCCGTATCTACCCGTTCAAACTCAGTAAAATCAGCATCATTTAAAGCCCTAGTTATTTGCCGTGCACGATCGGGCCGGAAATTAAAAAATATCACGCCATCGCCGCTGGCTATTTTCCCACACGTACCATCTATTAAAAACGGGACCACGAACTCATCCGTAACACCATCGGCATAAGAACTCTCCACGCCACTAACGGCATTTACAGCACTTTTCCCTTCTCCCCGCACCATGGCATTATAAGCTTTCTCAGTACGATCCCAGCGCTTATCGCGATCCATAGCATAGTAACGCCCGCTAACAGTTGCAATCCTACCAATGCCTATTTCCTTAATGGCATTCTCAAGTTGGATAAAATAATTAGCCGCCGTTTTAGGCCCCGCATCACGCCCGTCAAGGAAAGCATGTACAAAAACTTTTTCCAAACCCTGCTGCTTAGCCATGCGGAGCAATGCAATCAGATGATCGATATGACTGTGTACTCCTCCGTCAGACAGTAAACCCAGCAAATGCAAAGATTTTTTTGCCGCCTTGGTTTTTTCCATCACATTCAGCAACACAGGATTTTTGAAAAAGCCGCCATTTTTAATCGCTTCTGCAATACGGGTCAGTTCCTGATAAATAATGCGGCCGGAGCCGATATTCAAATGCCCTACTTCAGAATTTCCCATTTGCCCGTCTGGAAGGCCTACCGCCCCGCCACTGGCGTTTAATTCCGTATGTGGATATTCTGCAAAAAACCTATCCAGGTTAGGCGTATCGGCTACAAAAGCCGCATTATCAGCGCTTGACTTTCCTATCCCCCATCCATCTAGAATCATTAGCAAAACTGGCTCTTTAGACATTTTTCACATTCACTAAAAACTGCGTGCAATGGCAGAAAAACTTTTAGCCGTAAGGCTTGCTCCTCCCACCAAAAGTCCGTCAATGCCGCTAACATTAGATTCAGCGGCATTTTTCTCATTAACGCTGCCGCCATATAAAATACGTACTTTTCTGGCAATATCCTCCGAAAATAATTTTGCTATCTTATCGCGTATAAGGCAACAAACTTCCCGGGCTACATCTGCCGTAGCAGCCTTGCCGCTGCCTATAGCCCATATAGGCTCATATGCTATAACTAAATTCTCTGCTTCCTCAGCAGAAACCACCTTCAGCGCACTTTTGAGTTGCATGCCAATTTTTCTGCTGGTCCTACCGTTTTTCCGTTCTTCCATATTTTCGCCCACACATAAAATTGGCTTCAGCCCATTTCGATAAGCTGCATCCATTTTGCGCGCCACATTAACGTCATTATCACCGAAGAGAGTACGTCTCTCACTGTGTCCAACGAGAACATATTCTGCACAAATGCTAGCAATCATCGCCCCTGAAACGGCACCTGTATACGCCCCACTGTCTTCCCAATGTAAATCCTGGGCACCGAAACTTATATGACTACCATCAATGGCATAGGCAACACTCTCTAAAGCGGTATAGGGCGGGAAAACAACTATTTCACTGGAAACTCCATTTGTCTCACGTACTATCTCTTCAGCAAGTTCAACTGCCTCATTGACAGTTTTATGCATTTTCCAATTACCAGCAATCATTTTCTGGCGTAGATCATCAAGGGCAGCTATTCCTGGCAGCGTTCTGCCTTCCAGATATTCTAGGGAAGCTCCACCTCCGGTAGAAAGGTGGGTTATTTTATTAGCCAGTTTTAGCTTTTCTATTGCCGCAACGGAATCGCCGCCGCCTACAATGCTTATGGCCCTGCTTTTGGCAACTGCACTGGCCAGATATTCAGTTCCCTTGCAAAAAGCCTTCATTTCAAAAATGCCCATCGGGCCATTCCAAACAATCATTTTGGCATTCTGCAATGCTTTGGCATAAGCTTTACAAGTTGCCTCCCCAATATCTAGAGCCATACAACTCTGGCTTAAATTATTAATATTTTCCGTCCTGTATTTAGCATTTTCATCAAAAGAATCCGCCATTACTAAATCCTTGGGCAAAAGAATGGCAACTTTCTGTTTTTTTGCTTTGTCGAGTATCTCTCTGGCCAAAATTAACTTGTCTTTTTCCACCAGGGATTTTCCCATTTTATAGCCCTGAGCGGCCAAAAATGTATTGGCCATAACCCCTCCTATAAGCAGAGTATCAACTTTGTTGAGCAGATTTTCTATGACTCCAATTTTATCTGATACCTTTGCCCCACCAATAATGGCTACAAAAGGATGCAACGGATCAGTAACTGCCCTACCTATAAAATTAATTTCCCTTTCAAGTAAAAAGCCAGCCGCCGACGGCAGAAAATGGGTTACCCCTTCTACCGACGCATGTGCCCTATGAGAAACACCGAAGCCATCATTGACATAAACATCTGCAAGAGAGGCCAACTCTTCTGCAAATTTCATATCATTTTTTTCCTCTTCCTTGTGGAAACGTAAATTTTCCAGAAGTAATACATGTCCTGGTTTAAGAGTTTTGGCTGACATCTGGGCATCTTTTCCTATGCAATTGTCCGCAAAATTTATTTTTTTGCCTAACAACTTACCCAAACGCCTGCAAACCGATTTTAAGGAATATTTAGGATTTGCCTCTCCTTTCGGACGTCCAAGGTGCGCCATTAAAATAACCGCAGCCTTGTGTTCCAGCAAATATTTAATAGTATCTAAGGACGCACGTATCCTTATGTCATCTGTGATATTGCCCTTATCATCAATAGGCACGTTAAAATCAACCCGTACCAAAACCCTTTTACCACTGACGTCCAGATCTCGAACAGTCTTCTTATCCACAAACAATTACCCCTTTTTATATATAATTTATAATCCTTTTTTCGCAATATAGCAGACAAGATCTACTACACGGTTGGAATAGCCCCATTCATTATCATACCAGCTGACAACCTTAGCCATTCGCGATCCTACCATCATCGTGGAAAGACCGTCAACAATGGAGCTCAGCGGGCATCCGTTATAATCACGTGAAACCAAAGGCAGCTCATTATAGCCCATAATCCCTTTTAATTTCCCTTCTGCCGCTTCTTTTAAAGCCGCATTAATTTCTTCTGCCGTAGTATCTTTTTGCAGTAATACAGTCAAATCAGTAATTGACACGTTAGGTGTAGGAACACGCATTGCAAATCCGTTCATTTTTCCTTTTAGTTCAGGCAATACCAAGGCTACAGCCTTAGCTGCACCGGTAGTTGTAGGAATAATGGAACAGGCTGCTGCCCTGGAACGGCGTAAATCCTTATGTGGCAGATCCAAAATACGCTGATCATTTGTATAAGAATGAACAGTGGTCATTAAGCCGCTTTCAATACCGAATTTTTCAAGGAGCACTTTGGTGAACGGAGCCAAGCAATTAGTGGTGCAAGAAGCATTTGATATAATGTCATGCTTTGCCGGATCATATTTTTCTTCATTAACGCCCATAACAATTGTGATATCTTCCTGTTTAGCCGGCGCAGAAATAATAACCTTTTTAGCTCCTGCCGTAATATGAGCCTTAGCCTTAGGCCCTTCTGTGAATCTCCCGGTAGATTCCACAACAATCTCTGCCCCTAACTTTTTCCAGGGCAATTTTGCAGGATCGGTTTCCGCTAAAACCTTAACCTTGCAACCATCTACAGCTATGCAATCTCCCTTCACAGACACTTCATTAGGAAGTACTCCATGCACGGAATCGTATTTCAACAAATGTGCCAATGTCTTGGCATCAGTCAAATCATTTACAGCTACTACCTCTATCTCAGGATTGTTTAAAGCTATACGGAAGACCTCGCGGCCAATACGCCCAAACCCATTAATACCTATTTTTGTCATAATAAATCCTCCTTTTTATTTATTAAATATGCACAATCATGCTTTTTAACTATTAGCAGACATAATTCTTGCCATCTCATGAGCAGCAGCCTCGTCAGTAACTAAAATATCCTGGCGGGAAACACGAATGACGGACAAAATTGCCGTAGCCTTGGATTTACCACCGGCAATACCGATAATAGTCCCTATATGCCGCAAGTCTTGGGCCATAAGTCCTGCATTATTGCTCATATAGACCTGTTTCCCATCTAACGCACAATATTGCCCGAAAGCTTCTCCTATTGCACCATCATTTCCCAACTTCTGAATTAGCTCTGGATCCAAACGCCTGTGCCTGGCAAGGACACCCGCCCGACCAACACCATGTACCAAAATATCCGCTCTTTTAATAATCTCAACAACTGAGCGTACACCGATATTTTCTTCCAGAATACTATTTAAAATATCTTCGCTGACGTTGTCCGGCACATAAAGCTGCCGATAAGAAGCCCCGATATTCTGTGCTAATACCGTTGCTATTGTATTAGCCTGTAATTTCACATTGTCACCAAGTCCGCCACGAGCCGGCACGATAACAGTATTAGGATAATTCCCTGTAATATTGACTGCCATAGCTGCAACAGTTGTGCCTCCACTTACGGCAACAATATGTTTCTTTCCATCAGAAAGCAGTTTACTCAAAATCCCTGCTGCAGCACGCCCGATCTCCCGCTTGACAATTTCCGCCTGATCAGAATCTCCTAGAATAACAACCACATGCCTGATTCCTAAAGCTTCTTCTAAAAATTCCTCCAAAGAGGAAATATCCTGTAATTTACGCACATAATTATCAAGTTCTTTCAGAATGTGCATCCCTTCTTCCGTAACACACATTCCGCTTGCATCAACTTTCAATAACCCACATTTTTTTAAAAAATCAACCTGACCTCGTAAAACCCTCTCAGTTAAACCTATTTTAGCTGCAAAAACCCTGCGCCCAACAGGATATTCATGGCTTATATGGCATAAAATGCGATAGCGCTGCAGAAGAAGATCCATCATCTCAGGAACTATTTTTTTTGTAAATTAATGATTCTGTCCATTTTAAAACCTTAAAATATAATTAATGCCTAATACTAAAATATTATCCACTTTTAATTTGAAATTAAAATAAACTATATAGGCCATATGGCCTATATAGTTTATTTTAGCATAATACATTCGATAAATAAAGCGTCCTTAATCCGACAAATGCCAAACGCTTGTCTTTATCTATTATTAACCGTCTCGGGATTTAAATCATGCCACTGCAGTCTTTTTTTTGCTACAATTTCCCATTCCGTTCCAGGTTTTCCGTAATTGGCATAGGGGTCAATAGAAATTCCCCCTCTCGGCAGGAACCTTCCCAAGACCTCAATATATTTCGGCTTAAGCAAATTAAGCAGATCCTTCATGATGATATTTACGCATTCTTCGTGAAAATCTCCATGACTACGAAAGCTGATCAAATACAATTTCAGGGATTTACTTTCCACTAACTTTTTACCTGGCACATACGCAATATATATTGCTGCAAAATCAGGCTGTCCCGTACGAGGACATAAACTAGTAAACTCTGGACAATTAAATTTAACGAAATAATCATTGTCCAGATGTTTATTAGCAAAAGTTTCCAAAATTTGCGGAGAGTAATCTTTGGGATAATCAACTTTATTCCCCAAAATTCGTACCCATTCCAATTCTTTTTTGTTCCTTCCCGTTTTCATAATTTTATTTCCTTTCTGCATAAATTTTAAAACCTGAACTGTGCTCAAGCATATTCACTAAAAGCATGCCAGCTGCACCGCTTACCGCCTGTCCTATAATGAGTGTTGATACCAACAACAAATACGGCGGCTCAAGAAGCAGTGCCAGCCACACAGGAACCAGTAATCCTGGTATAAAGGTCACTGCCAAGAAAACGCACCAATCTCCGCATCCACGCATTTTCGCAAAAACAATGACGCCTGTTGTTAAAAGTCCTACAATACCACCACCTATTATATCAAAAGGTCCTAAGCCGCCAATGATAATATTGCTGAGCATATTAGCCAAGGCAAGAGGAATAATTAAGAAAGGAAAAATTGCACTAAGACCATATAAGGCAGTAGCGATACGTATTTGATATTGCCCAAAGGCAAAACTTTGCGTAAATAGCATAACAACAATATATAAAGCCATAAACAATGCTGACATGGTTAGCTTGGATACCCACGTAAAATTTTTCATTAGTATTAGTACTGCTCCCACAGAATTACAAAATAAAAAAAATCGGCTACCTTTACAGACGAATCTATAATACAGAAACTGGTTTAAAATCAGCAGCGCCCGTAGTTTTCTTTAGAAACA
>Ga0192243_10447_pt2 | contig 13609 bp, 11 predicted proteins | sample Koala_Koa27_K3_FD_131233 | JGI IMG/M metagenome (GOLD analysis project Ga0192243, IMG submission 131233) | Enriched cells from koala feces incubated with labeled cellulose particles, San Francisco Zoo, California, United States - Koala_Koa2-7_K3 ... | reverse complement strand
GTTGCAGATATCGGAGGCATGATCACCAACTGTATGCATCCGGAGGACCGGATTCGGGTAGACGGGGAGGTGGATGCCCAGCTGGCAGACGGCGGAGAATACGTGGTGGAATACCGGATGAAGAAAAAGGACGGTTCCTATATCTGGGTCCACGACTTAGGCCGCCAGGTGCAGGCGGAGGACGGCCGGTTTGCCATCGTCTCGGTCTGCGTGGATATCACGGAGGAGAAACAGCTGCAGGAGCGGGTCAATGAGCTGTATGAGAAGGAGCTGACCTACTTTGCGGAGATGTCGGCGGCCGATGGAAATTTTCACGGCAGCTTAAATGTGACGAAGGGGATTTTAGAGGCATACGCTTCCCCTGCAGAAGTGGCGGTGGCGGCCGTGGGCGATTCCTACGATCAGACCATAGACGGTCTGGCGGCCTCGGCTGTGGACCGGGAGTATGGGGAGATGATCAGGAACACATTGGCCAGAGACAAGGTGCTGGCTGATTACGCGGCGGGAAACGGGTACTATCATTTTGATTTTCTGCGCAGAAACAAGGTGGGGGACTTTTTCTGGGACAATACGGATGTCCACATCTGTCAGGAACCCAAAAACAGAGATATTCTCCTCTTTTTCTATACCAGGGATGTTACGGAGCAGAGACTGCAGGAACAGCTTCTGACCAGAATTCTGGAGTTGGATTACGAGGTGATAACGGAGATCAATCTGCAAAATGATACCCAGCATCCTATCGTGACCAACGGCAACGGGGAGGATCAGATGATTCCCCGGGAGGGCGTTTAACAGCTCCTGGCTTAATCTGCTCACCGTTAACGTGTCGCTCATCCTTTTGTCCTCCCCCACAGACAGCACCCTCCTCTGTTGTCTGTCTTCGCATGATTTAATGCCTCGTTTGTCCTGTCGATCATCTCGGAGACGGCGTCCTCCCCGTTCCAGAGCGCCAGTCCCGCGCTGCACGAAACGGTGAGATTGTCAGGCGTACCGATCTCACGAACCGCCCTGCATATCTCTTCCCCGCGTTTCAGAGCGCTGTCCTCCGACCGCATATGCTTCATGATGACAAGAAATTCATCCCCGCCGATCCGGACCAGAACGTCATTCCCCCTGGTATGGGAGAGAAGAACCTCGCTGAAATCGGCGAGCAGACGGTCGCTCTTGAGATGACCGTAAGTCTCATTAATCTGCTGCAGATGATCAAAGTCGAATAAATACACAGCCAGAGGACTGTCCTTCTTATCCAACGCTTTGGCTGCGGTATCCAGCCCCCGCCGGTTCAAAAATCCGGTGAGATAGTCGCGTCCCAGCCCATCCTCCAACACACATTCCCCATGGCCCGCAGAAGCCGTCTTTTGTGGCTTCTGTTTTTTACCGGCCGCATACTGTTCTTTGACAAGGGGCTCAAACTCGTCGCAGGGCATGGGCTTGGCAAAATAATAGCCCTGCACATAATCGCAGCCGATATCCCGCAGACGCTCCAGCTGCTCCAGCGTCTCCACGCCCTCCGCCACCACGCTCAGCTTCATCCAGCGGGCCAGCTCCATGATAAATCGCAGGATGCCCTGGCTGGCTGGTTTTGCCGTCTCGCTCTGGATAAACTTCATATCCAGCTTCAGGACATCCACCGGCATATCATTTAACATGTTTAAGGAGGAATAGCCGCTGCCGAAATCATCCATCTCGATCACAAAACCCAAATCACGCAGATGCCCCACGGTCTCGACGATCTGTCCCGGATCTTCGGTGTAGGCGCTCTCCGTGATCTCTAAGTGAAGGCGGGATGGGGAGAGTCCGTACTCCTGCACGATCTTCATCAGGGTGCCGGACAAATCCGCATTGTAAATATCCGCCCTGGACACGTTGACCGAGACGGAGGCCAGCGGGTATCCCTTGTCGTCCCACTGGCGCATGATGGCGCAGGACTGCCTCCATACGTACTGATCCAGCTTGGTGATGAAACCGTTCCGCTCAAACAGAGGGATAAACTGAGCCGGGGACTGGAAGCCCCACTCCGGATGAATCCAGCGGACCAAAGCCTCGGCCCCTGCCAGTTGGTTATCCTTGATCCTGTACTTGGGCTGCAGATAGATGACAAACTGTCCCTGCTCCAGCGCCGGCTCCATGCTGTCGGTGATCGCCTGTTCTCTGAGCAGCCTGCTGCGCAGCTCATCGTCGTAGACCGCATAATATTTGCCATACTGAGCCTTTAAGCTGCGGGCGGCCAAAAGCGCCCTGTCACACATCTGCTCGATGGGCACCGTCCTGTCGGTGATCGAATAGACGCCCCATTTCATCACGATATTCTTTGCGTAGGGCAGCGTGTTGATCTGGTCGTTCCAGCTGCCAAACATCTCCTCCGAGTAGTCGAAACGGCGCTCGAAAAGGCAGGCAAACTGGTCCGCGTTAAAATGGCCGCAGATTCCCTCCTCTCCCACCGTCCTCAAATATAAGTCGGCGACTCCGCAGAGAAGCTGGTCCCCGGCCTGTATGCCGAAGATATCGTTGATCAGCTTAAAATTCACGATGTCGGAACAGATGATGTCGTATTCCTTATCCGGGTGCTGGATGAGAATCTCCCTGGCCTGCTGATAAAAAAACTCTTTGCTGTAGAGCCCTGTCAGCCGGTCATACTGGATCATATGAATCATGGCTGAGGTCTCCCTCAGATTGATAATGCTGGCCACTCTGTGCAGGATAACCTGCGGTTTATATGGCTTTGCGACAAAATCGGCGGCTCCGTGGGACAGGGCTGTCACCTCGTCGGACTCGCCGTCGCTCTGTGTTATGACAATCACCGGGATCGAAGAGTAGGCGGGATCTGCCTTGACGTGGGAAAGAAACGTATATCCATCCATAACGGGCATCAGGATATCCAAAAGAATCAGGGATATCTCCTCCCCGCACTCCTTTAAGACATTCAGCGCCTCCTGCCCATTCTCCGCCTCCAAAACCTGATACTCCGACGCCAGTATCCCGCTCAAAATCATCCGGTTAATCCTGTTGTCTTCTACAACCAATACTTTTCTCTTTAAATTCATGCCTTTGCACCTCAATCCAACGTCCCCCGGCCAAGCACACACCCCTGCCTCTGCCAGACCACGCAGCGTCTCAATATTCATAAATATTCGTTTTTATCATTGCATTAAATATATCAAATGCAGAGGGAAAAAGCAATAAAAACGCCGGATGCTTTTGACATCCGACGTAAGACCGGCAAATCCGTATGTTATGAAATCACCTCTGTCAAAACCGCCACGATGGCAGGATCGAACCACCCCCGGTTCTCGTTAAAGGGCTCCGTGGTCCCGCCTGCCTCGAAACAGGCGGCGGCCACTGCTATGATCCGGGATATGAGAGGGATATCGCGGCCGGACATGCCGGCGGGCCATCCGCTGCCATCCCAGTGTTCCGTATAGTGCAGCACGCAGCCGGCCACACTCCTGTATTTGTCAAACACGCACAGGACCCGGTAGCCGGTTTCCGTGTGCCGTCTGTTGATCTCGTCCGCGGAGCCGGTCACAGGAAAGAGGGAACACGGGCCGATATTTCTCAGCCAGTAGCTCTCCTTCAAAAGCTTTTCCGCTGTCGGGCACAGCACGGCGGCCAGCTCGGTCAGGACCCGGTTTTCCTCGTCTGTGAGGGCATTGACAAGCCCCTCCCTCTCCGCCGCGGTTATGATGCTGTTTAACATATTTCTCCGGACCTTGGTGCTCTCTCTCATCTTTTTGGTATACATCATCTGGTCCGCTCTCTGTCTGACTTCCTCCAGCACGACCTTCTCCCGATCCTTGACGGCGTATCCTAAGGACGCGGTCACCTCCACCGTGCAGATGTTCTCCCTGGCCAGCTCCGACTCGATGCGTTTGAGAATCTGCTCCGCCCCGGCTTCGGTTGCCCGGGGCATAATCACGGAGAATTCGTCCCCGCCCAGCCGGGCCAGCACGCCGTCGGAACGGCAGGACCGTTTTAAGCAGGAAGCCACCTTGCCGATCAGCTCGTCCCCCGCGTCATGGCCGAACACGTCGTTGATCTGTTTTAAACCATTGATATCACAGCACACGATGCACAGAGGATAGTTGGATTTTATATCCATACGCCGCAGTTCCTCGACAAAATAACGCCGGTTGTACAGTCCTGTCATGGAGTCGTGGAAGCTTAGATACTCCGCGTTTTTTCGCTGCTCCTCCCGCTTTGCTATATTCTTCACGATAATCTCGATGCTGTTGGCGATTCCATTGATCTCCACATTGGAATAGATAAACTCATGGCCGCTGACCGGATAGCCGCCCGCCACCTTCTTAATCCTGTTTTCCAGCGCAATGATAGGCTTGGCAAACCGGTACATCAGAATCTGGCTCAGTATGATGCTCAGGAGAATACACAGACACGCCACCAGTGCCAGTAAATACTCTACGCTTCTGACGATAGGGCTGGTGATCTCGGAGGCATCGATTGCCGTCACAACGATAAACTCTGTTTCCGGAATCCGCTCAAAGTACGCCATGGCATTGACTCCGTCTTTTTTGTACTCCCCATAATTGCTGCGGCCGTGGACCACATCCTCCCAGGCGTCCGCCTCCATGTAGTTGGTCAGGGAGTCATTGATGTATTGTTCCTCCGGGTGGATCAAAACCGTTCCGTCCGGAGCGATAATATAGCTGCGTTGTGATTCATACTGATATCTGGTGCTCAGCTCCTCCGATATGCTCTTGTTGGAGCAGTCGATGGAGACGGCTCCAACCATATGGCCCTCCTCATCCACCAGCTTTTTGCACTGGCTGAACAGCCACTCCTTGGTAACCGCATCCCTGTAAACCAGGCGGGCCACGCCGTCCGTGTTCTTCGCCGCCTGATACCAGGGTCTGCTGCCCGGATCATAGTCGGAGGGCGTGTCATAGTCGCTGGTGTAGAGCTTGCCGTCCGCATAACCGGAATAGATATATGTAATATTGGTATTATTTTCCCGAATCGTATCATAGATGGACAGAACATCCGAAGGATCGTCATCGCGATTGATGATCACGGGATTCTTCGACAAAAGCTTTACAATCGAGGCATTTTCATGGAACATGCCCTCCGTGTAGGTAACGATCTGGCTGTCACACTGCCTCAGTGAATTTCTGGCGTTGTCCATGTTGTGCTCGTATAGAATTTTTAAAAACAGGCCGGCAAATATCAATGAAACTAGAGCCAGAAATAAAAAGCTTAGCAAAAATATCTCATTTTTGATTGTTAAAGATTTTTTTGCCCTGGTCTCCATAGATATTCTCCTTCCCCATCTGTTCCTTTAGAGTATATCACAAATTATGAATTTTGTGGGAAGATTTGACGGATTGTAACCATCGCGTATAACCATACTCCTATTCATTGTCCGCTATGGTTTCCACGATCAGATCCTTCTCCGGCGCGCTCTCCTGGAACGAAACCAGGAATACCGCCTGGGGCCAGTTTACCTCTGTCCTGGCGTGCTTTCCCTTCTGCTGTGCCGCCTCTTCCAGGACGTTCAAAAGCTCTGCCAATGCCTCCCTGGTTAAGAAGCCGCCCCGCCAGTGAAAGATCAGGGCCTTTCCCTTTCTCGCGGCCTGGACTGCCCGCTTGGATACGTCCTCCAGCTTCGTAAACGACAGCTTCTTCTCTTTGTAGTAAAAATGATCGCCGTCACCGCATTCCGGCGCACCATAGATCACAGGCTCATGATCCCGGAAAAACCGCTTGTCGTTTAAGTTAAAATAGTCATAACGGATCGTTCCCTCCTCGCTAAGACTGTTGTCAAAGGTGGCGTCCAGATGATAATAGGTTCCTCCGATCCGGATGATATTCCACGCGTGGCGGTACTTGATCTTCTTCTCCGGATTGGCCTCGGAGATGGCGATCATACACCAGATTCCCAGGGCATCGCAGAGGATCTTCACCGATTTGGCGATCCCCTCGCAGACTCCCACCCCCTGCCCCAGAGGGCCGATGATCTCGTGGGAGTACGGTTTCTTTAACTTGTCGTAACGGATGCCGGAGCAGATAAAGTCATGGATATAGACCTCCTTCTCCCACTCCGTCATATCCTTCGCCGGCCGGATCAGCTTCTCCACCCTGGCCTTCATCGCCTTCTGGTGCTCCATCACCTTTCCCTTGTCAAACAGATACTCAGGGTTGATCTCCACATTGCTGCCGTCCTTGTAAAACCGGCACCGGAATCCAACCGCATAAAAGATCTCCGGACAGTCCAGCCGCAACTTAAAGAAAATCTCCGCCAACTCCCGGTTGTCCGCCCACGGTGCCAGGAAGGAAGGTGTCAGAGAGGTCAGACCGGTTTTCATGGCGTGGTAGATGTTTTGGTGTAATTTGTTCATCCTGCTGTAATAATAAGGTTCCATCGCTTTCTCCATAATCTTTTTAGTTAATCACTGCCCTCAACACAATCCTCTTCAGCACCCGGGGCGAGACCTCGGAATTGACTCTGATCTGAAGCTTGTTTCCATCACCCGGGAGGATGATTTTATCGTAGTCGTTGTAGAGCTCCACCTTCTCGTCCCCGTTGACCTCCAGCTCCACGACGGTCTGATCGTCCTGGCTTCGGATGACGATCTTTTTCTCGCTGCCGATCTCCCTCAACTCAAATACGTCCGCCTCTTTGATCAGATGATAGGTGTCATCCTGCCGGAGGACCTTTTTCATCTCGTCCGCCGTATAGAACCGCTCCTCCTTCGAGTGCTGCCGGCCGTTTTCTATGGACAGCAGTACCTTTTCCGGGAAGCGTTCTAAGCAGAGGGACATGACCTCGTCAAGGCTTAACCGCTCGTTTAAGATTCCGCAGGCGGACAGACCTTTCACCACCAGATTCATGATCACGCCGATGGTCAGCCCCAGGCTCATCCCCTTTAGCTCCACCGTATCAAAGGTCACGGATATGCCGCTGATGCCCGCCAGCAGCACGGAGGCTGTGATGATCTGGTTGGATATCTTTTTATAATCGATCTTCTTCTCCACCAGGATCTGGATTCCCGGCGCCGCGATCAGTCCGAAGATAAACAGCTCCATCCCGCCGATCACCGCCTTGGGCATGATGCTGAAAAACTGCTGCACCGGCTCTAAACAGGCCACAAGCATAGAGATCAGCGCTGCCAGAATATACGGATAGATGGAATAACAGTCGTAGGAATGCCGCACCACGATATCCTTGTCCTTCTGTCTCATCTTCTTGGACGACCGGTTGAGGCTGTTGATGTTCATGATAGCCAGGTTCTCCGCGTAGATGGCGTTGGGGGCCGAGCCCAGCATCACCGAGAACAGATGGGACACCGCATGGCCGCTCAAAGCCTTAAAAAATACCGATGAGACCTTCCCCTCCGCGGGAACCTCCCGCTCAAACATCCCCTCCAGAACCGTGATCCTCCCGATACTCTCCATAAACGCCACTACTGTGGGCGGTATAATCAGGAAAAATAGTCCTCCCAGATTGTCCGGAACGCTCTCAAATACCAGATGAAGCCGCGGCGGGCTGACCACCCCTTGGGTCTGCCAGGCCGTCCCGATATCAAAGATGCCCATCAGCCAGGCCGCACAACATCCTACTAAAACTCCGATCAGAATCGAAGCATTTTTCAAAAAGCGCCGTTTTAACAGAGCCGCCAGAATAATCGTCCCCAGAGTGATTAGCGCTATGGTAATCTCCGTCCTGTTCCCTTCGCTGATCCCCGCATCCGCCGCTGCCAGCGAGGCCAGCTCCAGGCCGATCAGAGAGATGGCCGGTCCCATGATGACGTCGGGAAACAAAAAATGAATCGCCCGTTTCGCCTTTCCCGACCGGTACAAAAACGCGATCACCAGCAGCAGAATTCCGGAAAACGTATAGCCCCACTGGATAAATGCCCTGGTGTCCTCCAGAGTCCCCGTCTCCGTCATCGTCATAATCAGATAGCTGGTCAGGCCGATATGTGCAAAACTCGGCCCGGGGAAAAATGGAATCTTCCCCTTCGTCACCAGCAAAAACAACAGCGTGCCTGCGCCGGATGTAAAAAGAATCGTAGACAGACTGATCACCGGGTCCGATAACGATACGGAGCTTAGCTTCGCCACCAGGAGCGCCGACGGGAACATCACCAGAAAATGGTCCATTCCGATTGCAAAACATCCGCTTTTATATAAATGCTTCATCCTTCTGGATGCCAACTCAATCATGACTCTTCTCCTTTTATTGGACAAATGATAGTTACATTTTATTTCATTTTTCACAATATATCAATATTAATCATGATCTTCTATATTTATTCTATTAATTAGCAGATAAAGCGGGGAAGCCTCAGCAATTCCCCGCATATACATACTTCAATTTTTCTTTCGCCATCCTCACTGTTTGATAGATGGTCTCCACCGGGGTAGGTTCTATATCAGTCATGTGCCATCTGGGGAAAAAGCGGGTGATGCGGAGAGGAATCGAGGGGTCTGTATCTGCGATCCAGGAGACCATTGCCTCCAGTTCCCCACCGTCATTTTCTCCGGGCACGATGAGGGTGGTCAGCTCTACGTGACAGCAGGCTGCGGCTCTCCGGATAAATGCTTTTACAGTGCCTAAGTCCCCGCCCAGCTTCCGGTAATAGGATTCCGTAAAGCCCTTTAAATCCACATTCATGGCGTCGATCCACGGGAGCAGCTCGTCCTCCACCCAGGGCTTTGTGAATCCGTTGGTCACCAGTACATTTTTCATCCCGGCCTCATGGACCAGGCGGGCGGTGTCCCTCACATATTCAAAGCCTACGCAGGGCTCATTGTAGGTGAAGGCCAGGCCCAGATTTCCCCGGTTCTTTAAAGAGACGGCTTTCTCCATCAGCTCATCAGGCGTCAACTGGACACAGGAAACCTCATCACCCGCAACCATGGAGATCTCGTGATTCTGGCAAAAGGGGCAGCGCATGTTGCAGCCGTAGGAACCCACGGACAGGATCATGCTGCCGGGGTAAAAACGTTTCAGCGGCTTCTTCTCGATAGGGTCCAGGGCCATACCGGTGACCCGTCCATAATTCAGACTCACGATCCGCCCCTGCACCTGGCCCCTGGCCCGGCACAGGCCCGTCTGCCCTTCCTCCAGGCGGCAGTGATGAGGGCAGACAGAACAGACGGCCGTCATGATTTCTCCCCGTGCCGGATCACCTGAAAACGCTCCAGCGTGACATCCTGCTCATCCGGCCGGATTCCCGCCTTATCCCTGGCGATCAGAACCTGCTGCACGGGATTGTCCACCCCGTCTAAATCGGGAAGCAGCAGCCCCCGCTTTCTTCCCTTGGTGACTATGACCCCGTATTTCTTTACGTCCAGTTCCTCCGGGGACGAGATCCTCTCCGGCTTTCCCAGGATGTCCACGCTGTATTCCAGATACGGCAGCTCCTCCGCTGTCACCGGATGGAATCTGGGATCACGGGTTCCGGCGCTCACCGCATTTTCTATGATCTCCTGCGCGATGCTCTCTTGACATGGGGCAATGGTTCCGATACAGCCCCGCAGCTCGCCCTCCTTATGGATGGATACAAACGCTCCCGCCTGCTCTGAAAGCATTTCCTGAGGCAGTTCCCTGGGAACCGGGATGGGTCTGCCGGTATTCACATAACACTCCAGAGCATTTCTGGCCAGCGCCATATACGGGTCCTCCGTCTCCCGGCGCGCCCGGCTGTGCGCCCTCTTGTTCGCCATGTACTGATCTAAGAAATCCCTGTCCGGGGCTTCCCCCGTCACTTCGTAGGTGCAGATCCCGTAGCCAACCCCAAAGGGGCCCTGGTAAGAGAGCTGTTTCGCCCGCACCTGCTTCCGGTCCAGGGCGCCCGCCATGATGGTAAAGGAGCGGTGCCCGCACTCCCCGGCCCTGCTGCAGAAGTGGTCGGGAAATTCCAGAAGCTGCCCAAACCGGGCGTGTTCCATAACCTCCATAATCGCGCTGTCATACTCCGGCCCCTCCTTGTGAAATCCATAGGGCCCGTCCTTTGTGAGATAATGGGACAGATCGCCGCTGGCGACCACCACCGTCCGTCTCCCCAGCCGCTTTGCCGTCCTCTCTATCGCCTGCCCCAGCCGGTAATGCAGGGACAGCGGCAGGCCTGACAATCCAACGGACACCAGCCGGTAGTTTGTTTCGTACTGATTGACAAAATACAGCGGAATCATCGTGCCGTGATCCAGCGTCTTCTCCCTGCCGCCCTCGGTTCCCCATGGAAGCCCTTCCCGCTCTCCCTCTCTGGCAAGCGCCTCCACAAACTCCGTATCACAGTCCGCCTTGATGGTTACCTGTCCTGCCCGGAACTGGCCGAAGTCTCCGCAAAGCGTGTTTCCCGGCCGGATGTGAAAATAATCACTGTAAAGCACATTGTGAGGCGATATCACCACGATCGTCTCCGGCTTGAGCCCGGCTATCTCCCTGGCCGCCTGGTGGTAAGCCGCCACCGTTTCCCCAATCTTCCTCTCTTCTCCCCTGCCCACTTCCGGTATGATTAAAGGCGGATGAGGGACCATAAATCCAGCTATTACTGACATGACAGACACTCCTTTCCGTGATATGAATTTAAGTAACCTGTTTCCGGTAAATTTCAATCTTCCTATCCAAATTCTCCAGATATTCCGTCCATTTTTTCTGTTCCTCCAGTACGGATTTCCTGTGGTGAATCAAAAGCTCCATCCGCTCCGCCATGGTCTCATCACCCTGATAACGCAGCTCCGAATAATGTCTGATATCCCTCAGAAGCATTCCCGTATCCTTGAGTCTCCGGATAAACTTCACCCACTCCACATCATTCTGACTGTAATTCCGTCTCCCGTTCTCATCCCGCTGCACGCGAATCAGCCCCTTTTTCTCATAATACCGCAATGTATACGCGCTGATCCCCGTTATCCCGGCAAATTCTCCAATTGTCATGCTGAAGCCCTCTTTTCAAAAAGTTCTTGACATCGACTATAGTCTAAGAACTATTCTCCCTCTAGTAACTGATTACATTCTAACAAATTTGGAGGTAAAAGAAAATGGACAAAACAAGATTTGATACCGGCATGGAGAATTTAAGAAAGATCGACGGCGCAGGAGGTGAAGCGGTCATCCGCTCCTTAGCCCCCATCTCCCCCGATTTGGGAACTTATATCGTAGAATTTGCCTTCGGCGACATCTATGCCCGCCCCGGCCTGACCCTCCAGGAGCGGGAAACGATCACCCTCGCCTCCCTTCTCACCGCCGGCGGCTGCGAACCCCAACTGGAAGTCCATATCGCCGGTGCATTAAACGTCGGACTCACACAGGAAACAATCATAGAAATCTTTTTACAATGCATTCCATACACAGGCTTTCCCGGGGTTTTGAATGCGGTGGCGGTGGCTAAAAAGCTGTTTTAAAAAACATACATATCATAATTCTCATTAAAGGAAAAGGCCGCTGGATCGCTGTTCCAACTGCCTTTTCTCATCCTCTTTATTAACATTTTAACTATTTAAATTTCATAATGTATATCCCTTTCCTTTATAAACGGCTCCAAATACCATGGCAAATATTTTTCGCAGATATCTTTCCTCACAATAGCATGGCCTCCAAATATTAAATGGATTCTGGCATCATCCTCAGAGTTTAACACCATTGGTTTTCCGAACATTTCTGTACACGCTTCAATTGCTTTATCCGGAATGACCGGTCTTAATACCCTGATTTCTTTTTTATCTTTAGTCCAACCTGCCCACATCGTCTGACCGCCTATCATACTCTCATCTGTCTCTATCCAGTAATATATTGCCTCCATATCAAGCGTATACTCATTTTTACATTTCAGATAGCGCTTATAAAAAGCATTAACTCCCCCGCCGTTTGCTACTTTATTTTTTCTTTCTGCTAGTTGCTCTTTTACACTGCTGATACCTAATAGATAGTCTGACGAAACTTCGAAAAAGACTGCTAATCTAGCCAGTGTATAGGTATCTGGCCTGGATCTTCCTTTTTCGTAGCGCTGAACAGATTTAACATTGATCCCTAAACATTCTGCTAGACTTTCTTGAGTCATCTCCAAAGCGACTCTTAACTCTTTGATTTTATCTCCCAGTGGTTTCATTATAACATCTCCTCTCTTTAATACTAATTATACGTTACCATCAATCAGTAATAAACAGACAAATATGTCCTTTTATACCCCACTGGTTCCATCGTACTCATAGTCTGTTAGTAATCCCTCTATTTACTCACACGCTCCGCATTGAAGAAAAACACGATATCGAAGGAAAATATTCTTGTTCTTAATCCAGATCAGATGAGTTGAGATGGATATCCCAATATCCAAAACGTTTGCCACCCTTGCGTTCAATCTTTCCTTGATCTACTAATTTCTTCATAGCTCTCTGAATAGACGGCAGAGAAACCCCCAGATATTTTGCCAATTCTGACTGTTTCACCTTACTATTCTCAGACAATTTGGAAATAATTCGTTTTTCCAAAGCCTCACCCAAAACATCTTTTAAAACATCATTTTGATATTTTGAAAGATTTAAAGCGGTGAATTTTACCATGATGTCTCCTGGATGTAATATAAACTCCGGCATGGGATTCCCATTACTTTCACAAGCTTCACAGATTTTTTGAATACCACGTCCCCATGTTTCCACATATCCAGCACGAAAAAATGCATTTGCAATATCCGGATTATATGGCTCGGAGCGGTGTCTTTGCAGTAATGTCTCTGCGGTCCATCCCTGTGGAAACACACAGTCGTTACTGATATACATCGCATTATTTTCAATCCGAATCTGGACGGGGATATGAGCAGCCCAGTTGCAATGTATTTATGACTATATTTCAGCCAAAATCTTTCTATAATCGTCCTGATATTCTCTTCAACATCAAAAATGACCGCAGGAAATCCAATCAGTAGATTTCTTGCGGTCCGAGATCAAATCTCGCCTTCTAATGTAAGCTGCACGTTCTTCTATTCCAGAACCTCATACTCCTCATCCGCTACCGGCTCCTGCCACTCATTGGAGTTTTCCTCGCCGGGGACTTCTATGGCGAGGTGGGAAAACCAGCTGTCGGGGGCGGCGCCGTGCCAACGCTTTACTTCTGCCGGAATGTTGACTACGTCGCCGGGATGGAGCTCTTTCGCGGGCTTGCCCCGCTCCTGATAATAGCCGCGGCCTCCGATGCAAACCAGGATCTGGCCGCCTCCGCTTTTGGCATGATGAGTGTGCCAGTTGTTGCGGCAGCCGGGCTCGAAGGTTACGTTAAAGATGCCAACCTGAGATGTGGAGACGGGAGCCAGGTAACTTTGGCCCACAAAATACTGGGCAAATCCGTCATTGGGCCGGCCAACCGGGAACAAGATGGTCTTTTCATAGGCGCTCTTCTCGTCGGTTGCAGCCCCTTCCTCATCCGCCCAGACTTCTTTTGCCATACGAAACGCCGCCCACGCTTTGGGCCATCCGGAATAGAAGGCCAGGTGTGTCAGCGCCTCCGCTATCTCAGTCCGGGTGATTCCGTTCTTTTTGGCGGTCTCCAGATGATACCGGAAGGAGGAGTCCACCAGTCCCATGCTCATCAGCGCCGTCACAGTAATCAAGCTGCGGTCGCGCAACGAAAGCTTATCCTCACGGCTCCATACCT
>Ga0192243_10532_pt1 | contig 13688 bp, 13 predicted proteins | sample Koala_Koa27_K3_FD_131233 | JGI IMG/M metagenome (GOLD analysis project Ga0192243, IMG submission 131233) | Enriched cells from koala feces incubated with labeled cellulose particles, San Francisco Zoo, California, United States - Koala_Koa2-7_K3 ... | reverse complement strand
GCTAAAGCGCATTCTTTTTTATTTGTATTATGAAAGTTTGAGGTGTAAGATGAGGCTGGATAAATTCTTAAAAGTATCGAGGCTGATCAAGCGGCGGACGGTTGCCAATGAAGCCTGTGATGCCGGCCGGGTGATGGTGAACGGAAAACAGGCAAAGGCTTCCCTGAATGTAAAGGTCGGGGATGTGATTGAGATTGCTTTCGGCAATAAATCAGTTCGCGTTGAGGTGCTTCAGATTGCGGATACCTCCCGCAAGGAGGAGGCAAAGGAGATGTTCCGTTATCTGTAACGGCAGCCTTTGTTTGCGGATCGAGTTTCATAAATGATATGCATGTCTTCCGCATAATTTCCTTCTTCTCATCATATAGATAAACCAGATGATTGGCAGGTGTTGCGTTTATCTATATGAGGGAGGTATCTATTTATGGAAGAGAGACAGGCACCGTCCGGACAGCACAAGATGATATTATCTAACCGCCGTACATGTTCCCTGAATGGTATTACGGATATTCTTTCCTTTGATGTGAGCGAGATTCTTCTGGAGACGCAGCTTGGGATGCTGATGATCCGGGGGCGCGACCTTCACGTGAACAGGCTGACACTGGAGAAGGGTGAAGTGGATATTTCCGGGGAGATGGATTCCTTCCAGTATTCCGATATAAAAAAGGAGGCGGGCAGAAGGAGTCTCTTCTTCACCGTCTGTTTCAATAATGGGTTATTCTGAAATTATCAGGCAGGCACAGTTGTTTGTACATGCGGTTCTGACGGGAGCGGCGCTTCTTTTTGTCTATGATCTGCTTCGGATGATCCGGCGCATTGTAAGGCACAGAATGATCGGCATTGCGCTTCAGGATATGTTGTTCTGGATGTTTTGCGCTCTGTGGCTGTTTGCTTTTATGTACCGGCAGAATGACGGAATCATACGGGGATTCCTGGTTTTCGGAGCCTTTTGCGGAATGTGCTTATACAGTGTATGTCTCAGCCGATGGGTGGTAAAAGGCGGTACGGCGATGTTTCGCAGCATTTTTCATGTGACAGGCCGTTTTTTTTACATCATCAGCGCTCCTGTCCGCTTTTTTTCGGGAATGCTGCTAAGTTATATGCGAAAAACTGAGCGCCGGAATAAAAAAAGAGTCCGATACCTGAAAAAACGATTGAAAAAATTAAGTAAAGCGGTTAGAATAGGTGTCAGTAAGTTGTAAGAATGCATCAGACACGGGGCGGTTCGTCTTCGGATGCAGGTTGGGAGAATGGTATGCATAGTCGCAGAAAGAAGAGACAGTCCAGAGCCGGAAGGATATGTATTACGTTTATGGTTCTGGCTTTAACGTGTATTCTGTCTGTTCAGATTGTTCGTTTGTATCGTAAAGATCAGTCTTATCAGGCGCAGCAGGCGCAGCTTGAAGCACAGCTGAGTGAAGAAGAGGAGCGTGCGGAGGAGTTGGAGGCGCAGGAGGAGTATGTCGGTACGGATGAGTATGTGGAGGATATAGCCAGATCGAAGCTCGGTATGGTTTATGAGGATGAGATCCTGTTCCGCGAGGAATAGAGAGTTGGGGGATACGGAACAAAGGGAGCTCTTCTGTAAAGAATTCCTTTTTTCATTTTCTGCTTTAAACTCATAAGATACTTCAGTTGCATAGAATCGATTCGAAAGGATAGGGAAAACCGAACTTTGCCGAAAAGTTTTCTGGAATCCGCCGACCGTTTGACAAAGATTTTCGCATGGCCGTTTTAAAATATCCGGCATCAGTGTGCACCGGAATTTCCGGGAGCATGAAAATGTCAGGAGGATGAGATGATGCGAAAATTTGATGTAAAACAGCTGGTGATCTGTATCGTGGCGGTGCTGGCGCCGCGGTTTTGTGTGGCGGAGGTGTATCCGCTGGTGCCGGTCGTATTTATGACCGGTTTTTTGTCCGGGGTGAACCGGAGTCTGCTGTTTTTATGCAGTATCGGCGGTCTGCTGGCGCTCGCGCCGGTTCGCGTTCTTGCAAAATACGGACTGATTCTGATTTTGTTGACGCTGCTGGTGACGGCGGCTGAATGGTATTTTCACAGATGCAGGACTTATGCTGCCGCAATTATGACCGGCGTGCTGACTGCAGGTGTCAGGATTATCTGGCAGGAACCGGGGATTACGGGTGTCTCTGCCGTGGTAACAGGGATTCTGGAGGGTGTCTTTGTCAGCGGAGCAGTTTTTTTATGTACGCGCCTTTCTTTTATGTTCCTGGATTGGGAACCGCAGGGGAAAATGCCGCTTCCTGTTTACGTGCAGGGCAGTGAGCGGCTGAATCATTACGCTGATTCTTTCAGCAGACTTTCAAAGACATTTACGCAGATGAACCGCTATAAGGATGATTTCACCGCAGAAGAACTGAGCCGGATGCAGAATGAAGTGGCGGGGACTCTCTGTGTTTCCTGCGACCGGTGTTTTGCCTGCTGGGAGGCGGAGGATGCGCCCATGTATCAAATCCTGTATCGTTTTCTACAGTCAGTTCAACGAGGTGAGGATGCTGATGAATCTGCCGGAGCACTGAGGGAACACTGTATCTGTACGGAGGAGATGCACCGGCAGGTGATGCGGGTATTTGAGAAGGCGCATCTGAATCTGTCCTGGTATAACCGCTTGCAGGAGAACAGGGATGCCATTGCCCAGCAGCTGAATGCCATGGCGTATATCATGGAGGACTGTGCGAAAAACGAACAGGATGTGACGGCGTCGGAGGGAAAGCTGACGGCACAGATACGTTTTTGCCTGAAGGAATGGGGAATTGAGTTTGAAAGTCTGCGTATCCTGAAAAAATCAGGGGATAAGCTGGAGATTTCCATGCAGGCTCACACGCGGGGAAAACGATGCGTTTCCGTGAAAGAACTCGCGGCACAGTTCAGCAGGGCTGCGGACCGCATTTTTGTGCCGGCGAAGGATTCAAGAGCACTGCTGGGAGAGAAACAGACGCGTCTTGTGTTTACGGAGACAACGCGGCTGACGGCTAATTACGGTGTGGCGAAAGCGGTTCGGGAGGGAGAACAGGTTTCGGGGGATAATTTTTCTTTTCAGATGCTGGATGACGGCCGGTGTGTCATGAGCGTTTCTGACGGCATGGGCAACGGCTGCGGCGCCTGTAAAGAGAGTGAAATGGTCATAGATTTAATTGAGAAGTTTATGGAGGCCGGATTCCGGCCGGATCTGGCGTTGCGAATGATGAACTCAGCCATGGTTACTCACGGGGAAAACAACCTGTTTTCTACGATTGATCTGACCTGCATCGATATGGACAGCGGTATGGCACAGATATACAAAATCGGTGCGGCAGCTACCTTTGTCCGCCATGGAAGCAGCGTGGAATGTATAGAGGATCACAGTATGCCGACCGGTGTGTTTATGAGTCAGCAGCCTGCCTGCCGGGAGGTTCAGATTGAGGACGGGGATTTTGTAATCATGGTGACGGACGGTGTGCTGGAGCATCTGTATACAGAGAATACCGGGGAAACCGTCTCTGATATTATCCGGGGCATCGATACCGGCAATCCGTCCCGGTTTGCACGCGAGGTGCTGGAGCAGATATTATTGTTTACAGGCGGCCGGGTGCGTGATGATATGACGGTGCTGGTGGCCGGTTTGTGGAACCGATAGCTGCAGGTTCCGTCCTGTGCGGATTAAAAAACATCAGTCTGGTGAGAATGTGGCTTGCATCAGGATATGACGGGAGCATATATGCAGAAGAAAATACAGTTATTTATGGAACAGCATCATATGATAGAACGGGGGGATCGTGTGGTTGCAGGAGTTTCCGGCGGGGCTGATTCGGTCTGTCTGCTTCTGCTTTTGCATGAGATGAGCTGCCGGATGGGTTTTTTCCTCGCAGCGGTTCATGTCGAGCATGGCATTCGGGGTGAGGAAAGCCGGCGGGATGCCGATTTTACGGAGAAACTTTGCGCGAATCTGGGAGTCCCGTTTTTATTGTATACCGTGAATGCGCCGGAATGGGCGCGGACGACCGGGAAGGGGTTGGAGGAAGCTGCGCGGGAACTTCGTTATGATTGTTTTTTTAAGGCATGCAGGAGATTTCGGGCAGACCGGATTGCGCTGGCGCATCATGCCAATGACAATGCGGAAACCATGCTGTTTCATCTGGCTCGGGGAACCGGTATCCGCGGACTGTGCGGCATCCGGCCGGTCACGGAGATGGATATGCGGCCGGATGAAAAGCGGGCGGATGGAGATGAGGAAGGTTTTACAGATTCAGAAAACACGGTGCATGAACAAAAAGAAAACGAGAGGAACAGGGAAACCGTCTCCGTGATCCGGCCGCTTCTTAGTGTCACCCGGGAGGAAATCGAGCAGTTTCTCGACGCGCGGGGACAGGATTACTGTATCGACAGTACAAATGGGGATATGTCTTATACCAGAAATCGTATGCGCGGTCTTGTATTACCGGAGATGGAAGCGGTGAATCCGCGGGCTGCGGCTCATATGCAGGCAGCTGCGGTACAGCTTCAGGAGATCTGTGATTACCTCGATGAAGCTGCGCGGCAGGCCGGTGACGGTGCGTGGGAGGCAGTTCCTCTGAATGACGGCCGGCATTTTGTTCGTATTTTTGAAGATCGGTTTAGCGGGATTCCGTTTTTTCTTCAGAAGCATCTGCTGCATCTGCTTCTCGGCCTGGTGACCGGCAGCCGGAAAAATGTGACATCATTTCATGTGGAGAGTGTTTTGAATCTGATGCGGGGAGAGGTCGGGAAAAAAGTGTCGCTTCCCTTCCGCGTGACGGCGGAGCGAACCTATGAAGGCATGATGATATATCATGAATCTGTGATTTGCGGTCAGCATTCGTCCGGCACCGGCCGGACAGACAGATCGACGCGCCTGCAGCCGTGGTCATGCGAAGAGACAGACGAAACAGTGAGGACGGATGAGGCGCCTGTCCTTCGTATTCCGGGAGAGACACCCGGAGTGAATGGATGGCGAATCCGCGCGGAAATTCTGGATTTTGCAGAAAATTCAAAAAAAATACCTAAAAATAGATATACGAAATGGTTTGATTATGATAAAATAAAATTTGTTGTTCAGCTTCGCGGACGCAGGCCGGGAGATTATATGCAGGTCAACGCGGCGGGCGGACATAAGAAACTGAATCGGTATCTGATTGATGAGAAGATTCCGCAGAGAGAACGGGATAGTCTCAGTCTGCTGGCAGACGGAGATCATATTATGTGGGTGATCGGATACCGGATCAGCGAGGCTTATAAGGTGACAGAAGAGACGAAGCGTGTGCTGTGCGTGCAGATCGTCGGAGACAGGAGAGAACAGACAGATGAATGAGAAGATCCGTATGATGTACAGTGAAGCGCAGGTTGACGCGCGCATCCGAGAGCTGGGCGCCGCCATCAGCGCGGATCTGGATGGGGAAGAGGTTCATCTGGTTTGTGTTTTAAAGGGAGCGAGTTTTTTTGCCTGTGAACTGGCGAAACGGATGACGGTTCCCGTATATATGGATTTCATGTGCGTTTCAAGCTACGGAAATGATACGCGATCTTCGGGGGAAGTCCGGATCGTGAAGGACCTGGATACTTCTGTTGAGGGGAAACATGTGTTGATAGCGGAGGATATCATCGACTCCGGGAACACACTGCACTTTTTGCTGGAGGAGTTTCGTAAACGAGGGGCGGCGGATGTGAAGATCTGTGCACTCTTAAGCAAACCCGACCGCAGAGAGGCGGATGTGACGGCAGATTATATCGGTTATGTCATACCGGATGTGTTTGTGGTGGGTTATGGTCTTGACTATGCGCAGAAGTACCGTAACCTTCCGTATATCGGAGTTTTAGACATATAATCATACCTGAAGGAGGACCATAGATTGAAGAGAAATTTTAGAGGGCTCGGTATTTATATCATTCTGATCATACTGATTTTTTTCATGTGGAGAGTCATGAATATGAGCAGCCTTTCCAATGCCGGAACCTATACGTATGCGCAGTTTACGGAGGCCGTGGAGGATGGCGAGGTGGCATCCATTGTGATTACGCAGAATGAGGAGGTCCCGACAGGCGTGCTGACGGTGACTCTTGAGGATGACAGCCGGGTACAGGTAAATGTATCGGATGTCAGTGCTGTGGAGAGTTATCTGCAGGAGGTTGATTTCACCGATTATACGCTGGAGGATGTACCCGGTGAAAATATCTGGATTTCCGTACTGCCGTCGATCATACTGATCATTGTTGTCATTATTTTCCTGTTTATGATGAGCGGTCAGGCCAGCGGCGGAGGCGGCAGTTCCAAGATGATGAATTTCGGCAAGAGCCGGGCGCGGATGACGGACGGGGAGCATGTGAAGGTCCGGTTCCCGGATGTGGCGGGACTGCGTGAGGAGAAGGAAGAACTTGAGGGCATGGTGGATTTCCTGAAGAATCCCGGGAAATATACACAGCTGGGGGCGCGGATTCCGAAAGGTGTGCTTCTTGTAGGCCCTCCCGGAACCGGTAAGACGCTGATCGCCAAGGCGGTAGCCGGTGAGGCCGGCGTACCGTTCTTTTCCATTTCCGGTTCTGATTTTGTGGAAATGTTTGTCGGCGTCGGCGCTTCCCGTGTGAGAGATATGTTTGCGGACGCGAAAAAGCATGCGCCCTGTATTGTTTTCATCGATGAGATCGATGCGGTGGGACGCCGCCGCGGAACAGGTATGGGCGGCGGACATGATGAGCGGGAACAGACGCTGAATCAGCTTCTGGTTGAGATGGACGGCTTCGGCGTGAACGAAGGCATTATTGTTGTCGCGGCGACGAACCGGGTGGATATTCTGGATCCGGCGCTGCTGCGTCCGGGACGTTTCGACCGCAAGGTATATGTCGGCAAACCGGATGTGCGCGGCCGCGAACAGATCCTGGAGGTTCACGCAAAGAATAAACCGCTGGGCGACGATGTGGACTTAAAGCAGATCGCTCAGACGACGGCCGGATTTACCGGGGCGGATCTGGAGAATCTGCTGAATGAGGCGGCGATTGTCGCCGCGAAGGAGAAACGAGTCTTTATCAGTCAGGAGGATATTAAACGATCTTTTATTAAGGTAGGTATCGGCGCGGAGAAAAAGAGCCGGGTGATCACGGATAAGGAAAAGCGTATCACGGCTTATCATGAATCCGGCCACGCGATTCTGTTCCATGTCCTGCCGGATGTCGGACCGGTCTATACGGTTTCCATCATTCCGACCGGCGTAGGCGCGGCCGGCTATACGATGCCGCTGCCGGAGAAGGATGAGATGTTCCGCACGAAGGGACAGATGCTGCAGGAGATCATGGTCGATCTGGGCGGACGTATTGCCGAGGAGATGATTTTTGACGATGTGACGACAGGGGCTTCGCAGGATATCAAGCAGGCAACGGCGCTTGCAAAAGCGATGGTGACAAAATACGGCATGTCCGAATCCATCGGTCTGCTGAATTATGATGACGATGACGAGGAGGTTTTCATCGGCCGTGATCTGGCTCACACAAAGGGATACAGTGACGATGTGGCGCGGCGGATCGATGAGGAAATCAAACGAATCGTGGACGAGTGTTATGCGAAGGCAAAAGAGATTATTGTTTCCTATCAGGATGTATTGCACCGCAGCGCGGAACTGCTGCTGGAAAAGGAAAAGATAGGCCGCGAGGAGTTTGAAAATCTCTTTTCGGTAAGAGCGTAGCAATCAGCTTTTACGATATTAGATATTATAGGATCAGACAGGAAGAAACAGTATGGAACAGGATACGACAGAGCGTTTTAAAGACGCGGGAATTTATATGCTTCAGATGCATCCCATTCTGCATAAGCAGGCTTTGTTCAGTGACGGGACGGCGGATTACTGCATCCCGCCTGAACCAAAGAAAAATGAGAAGGTGCGGATCCGTTTTCGCGCGGATATTAACAATGTGGATTGTGTCACTCTCTGCCATGGAGATGAGCGTTATGAGATGGTGATTGCCGAGAGGGATGACCAGTTTGATTATTACGAAACAGAGATTTTGCCGGGCGGGGAGAAATTTTCCTATTATTTTGAAGTGATCTCCGGTATGCTTCGCTGTTATTATGACAAAGCGGGGGTGAACCGGGAGTGCCGGCCTCAGTATGAATTTACCATTGTCCCGGGATTTTCCGTGCCGGAATGGTCAAAAGGAGCGGTCATGTACCAGATTTTTACGGACCGCTTCTGCAACGGAGACCCTACGAATGATGTAAAGAGCGGAGAGTATTATTATATCAACCGACCGACAAAAGAAGTAGATGTCTGGGAAAAACTTCCGGAAACATTCGATGTGGCGAACTTTTACGGAGGCGACCTGGACGGCGTGATACATAAAATGGATTATCTGGAAAATCTCGGTGTGGAAGTGATTTATTTTAATCCGCTCTTTGTTTCCGCGTCCAATCATAAATATGATACACAGGATTATGACTATATTGACCCTCATTTTGGCGTGATTCTGGAGGATGGCGGCAAGCCACTGCCCGACGGCTGTACGGATAACCGGGAAGCCTGGATCTACCGGACGCGTGTGACCAGCCTGAAAAATCTGGAAGCAAGCAATCATCTGTTTATTCAACTGGTGAGAGAGGCGCACCGCAGAGGGATACGTGTGATCCTTGACGGTGTGTTCAATCATTGCGGTTCTTTTAATAAATGGATGGACCGTGAGAAGATCTATGAAGACAGAGAGGGATTTGAACCCGGCGCATACGGGACGGCGGACAGCAGATACCACAGTTTTTTCTCGTTTCAGGACGAAAGTCAGTTCCCAGATAACGGAACTTATGAAGGCTGGTGGGGAATGAATACCCTGCCGAAGCTGAATTATGAGGATTCACCGGAGCTGGAGGAGTACATTCTGGGTATTGCGAAGAAGTGGGTTTCCGAGCCATACTGCGCAGATGGGTGGAGACTGGATGTCGCTGCGGATCTGGGACACAGCGCAGAGTATAATCACCGTTTCTGGAAGAAGTTTCGCGCAGCGGTGAAGGAGGCCAATCCGGATGCTCTGGTACTGGCAGAGCATTATGGGGATCCGAAAGCCTGGCTGGGCGGCGACGAATGGGATACCGTCATGAACTATGACGCGTTTATGGATCCGGTCGGCTGGTTCCTGACCGGTATGGAAAAGCACAGTAATGAATATAAGGAATATATGCTGGGGAATTTTGACAATTATGTCAATTCCATGAACCACTATATGGCCAGTTTCCTTACGCCTTCTCTGCAGTGTGCCATGAATCAGCTTTCCAATCACGATCATTCCCGGTTTCTGACAAGGACAAACCATAAGGTCGGGACGTTGGAACAGCTGGGCGGTGCGGCCGCGTCTGAAGGTGTGAATAAGGCGGTTTTAAAGGAAGCGGTCGTGATCCAGATGACCTGGCCGGGGGCGCCGACGCTGTATTACGGCGATGAGGCGGGGCTTTGCGGATTTACGGATCCGGACAGCCGCCGTACCTATCCCTGGGGCAGGGAGGACCGGGAACTGATTCGTTTTCACAGGGATATGATTCGTATACACAGAGAAAATGAAGCGCTGCGTACGGGCTCTGTCAAATTTCTGAACGGAGCGAAGAACATGCTGTGCTACGGGCGTTTTAACCGAAAGCAACAGTTTGTGGTGATTGTAAATAATGACAGTTATCCGAATACCATCACACTTCCGGTCTACACCGTGAATGTGCCGGAGAAATGCTGCATGCAGCAGATTATGTATACGACGGGCGACGGCTATTCCACGGCTCCCGTGGAGTATGATGTGGAATGCGGGCATATCCGGATTACATTACCGAAGTATTCAGCCGTGGTTTTGAGACATGAATGAGCCATCGGTTCATAAACTGAGTACGGCGGAATTGAAAAATTACATTTCAGGAGGAAATCATGCAGAAAATTACTTTAGTTATTATGGCGGCAGGAATCGGATCCCGTTTCGGGGAGGGCATTAAGCAGCTGACCCCGGTAGGACCGGGCGGCGAGATTATCATGGATTATTCCATTCATGACGCGTTAGAGGCCGGTTTTAATAAAATTGTATTTATTATCCGCAGAGATCTGGAGAAGGATTTCAGAGAGATTATCGGAAACCGTATCGAAAAATTATGTGAAGTGGCATATGTGTTTCAGGAGCTTGACGGTCTGCCGGAAGGATTTACGGTGCCGGAGGGTCGCACGAAGCCGTGGGGAACCGGACAGGCAGTTCTGGCTTGCCGCGGACTTGTGAGGGAGCCTTTTGCAGTGATCAACGCGGACGATTATTACGGAAAAGAAGGCTTCGTAAAGCTGCATGATTATCTGACGGCACACGCGGAGGATCACTATCATTACTGTATGGCCAGTTTTATCCTGAAGAATACGCTGAGCGATAACGGCGGCGTGACCAGAGGGGTGTGCAGGGTAGATGATAATAATTACCTTACTGATATTGTAGAGACGTATCATATCGTAAAATGTCCGGAAGGAGCCATGGTCGAGACGACACAGGAGCCTGTTGATATAAATTCTCATGTATCCATGAATATGTGGGGTCTGACACCGGAGTTTCTGGATGTTCTGGAAGACGGATTCAGGGAGTTCCTGACCGGATTGACACCGGGTGACATCAAGGCTGAGTATCTGCTCCCGTCCGTCATTGACCGGATGCTGAAAAAGGGTCAGGCGGATGTGACGATGCTGGAGACAAACGATAAATGGTTCGGCGTGACGTATGCGGCGGATAAACAGAGTGTGATCGATTCATTCGCGGAACTGATTGAGGCCGGTGTATATACCTCTCCGTTAAATTCTAAATAAAGATCATAAAATCTTTAGAATTTTATGGTTGTTATTTACGTGTGATTGTAGTACGATAAAGTGTGCTTTACTATGAAAGTGTCGTGAATAGACAGGCAGATGGGGGTGCTTGCACACCCGGATGGCTGGATATTCGACGACCAAGACGGTATGAGCAAGTAGGGCGATTAGCCCGGATTGCGAATAGCGGCGACGATTGCGGGAGCACAAAGTGCGGAGCAATCGGCTTTCATACTATCGTGACAAATATTGGAGAGAATTATGGCAGAACTTAAGAAAAATGCGGCGAAACGAAAAAAAAGAAAGCTCATTCTTTTTATCATAGAGCTTGCCATACTGGCTGTGGTGCTTGTGGCATTATATTTTTATCAGAAACTTAATTTGCTCGACACGTCTTATCAGGTAGATGAGTCACAGATTCAGGTCAATGATGTGGAGGAGGATACACTGGCGACATTTGAGGGTTATACGACCATTGCGGTGTTTGGTCTGGACAACCGTACACAGGGCGTATATTCATCCGGCAACAGTGATGTGATCATCATTCTGAATATTAATAATGATACGAAGGAAATGTCCATGGTTTCGGTATACCGTGATACATACCTGAATGTAGCCGCGGTGGATGAGGACGATAAGTTCCGTAAATGTAATTCCGCGTATGCGTACGGCGGTGTGGAACAGGCGATCACGATGCTGAACCGCAATCTGGATCTGGATATTGATAATTATCTCTGTGTGGATTTCGGAGCTGTCGCGGAGGCAATTAATATTCTCGGCGGTGTGGAGATCGATATAGAGTCTGAGGAAGAATTATACTGGCTGAACGCGTACATGGACGATACAAACAGGAACCTCGGTACGGATGAGGATTATGTATCCGGAACAGGTACACAGACGCTCACCGGCGTACAGGCTGTTGCTTACTCCCGGATCCGTTATACTTCGGGCAATGATTACAAGCGCGCGGAACGCCAGCGCCGTGTGATATCACAGATGTTTGAGAAAGCAAAGAGCGCGAATCTGTCGCAGATCAATGAACTGATCGACACAGTATTTCCGGACATCCAGACAGATCTGTCCAAGAAGGATATTCTGACGATGGCGACGGCTTTCCTTAACTATGATCTGTCCAGCAGCGGAGGGTTCCCTTATTATAAAACAACGATGACAATCAGCAGTACAACCGGGGATGTGGTGGTCCCTCTCGATCTGGAGAGTAATGTCATCGCGCTGCACGAGCAGTTGTTTGGCACGGAGGATTATACGCCATCCTCTACCGTGCAGGAGTACAGCGATTATATTATCGATATGACCGGTCTGGATGCGGACGATGCGGTGGAGGACAGCTTTACCGATTCGGATGATTTTACCGGCTCGGGAGATACAGACAGTAATGATTCGGAGACGGGTGTTGATTCGGAGGATGATGAGGAATGATCAGGCTGTTCATTTGCCCGCGGTGCGGATGGATTCGGACGGTATCCAGAAAAAGCGATGTGGAGTGCTTTAAATGCAGGAATGTACAGATGATTCCATCGAAACTGGAGTATGCCGAGTATATTCAGATGTCCGAGCAGGAGCGGCAGGATTACGCAGACAGCTGGATGTATATACATAAAAACTGTTGAAGCCGGGCGGAGAGAACGGCGTTTTCCTGTTCTGAAAACGGCGCTGAATGAAGAGATGGTCTGAAGGTTTTGTAAATGTGCTTTGATAATACATAAAGAGGTATGGAGGCAGCAGAATGAAAAACAGGAGAATAGCGATTGCGTTGGGACATGATGCGCTGGGGACGACTCTGCCGGAACAGCAGCAGGCGGCAAAAAGGGCCGCTGCGGCGATTGCGGATCTGGTGCAGGATGATTGTGAGATCGTAATTACACACAGCAACGGGCCGCAGGTCGGCATGATTCACACGGCCATGTCGGAATTTCACAGGCTGTATAAGAATTATACCGCTACGCCGATGTCTGTCTGCTCTGCCATGAGTCAGGGCTACATTGGTTACGATCTGCAGCAGGCAATCCGCAGCGAGCTGGTAGGCCGCGGTATTTTCCGTACGGTTTCCACGATATTGACACAGGTGACGGTGGATCCGTATGATGACGCTTTTTATCATCCGACGAAGATCATCGGTCGTGTCATGGATACGGCAGAAGCGGAAGAGGAGGAGAAAAAGGGTAATCATGTGACGCGTGTTGAGGGAGGTTTCCGCAGAATAGTTGCTGCGCCGACGCCGCTCGAGATCGTGGAGCTTGATGCGGTCAATGCGCTGATGGATGCGAACCAGATTGTGATTGCGGCAGGCGGAGGAGGTATTCCTGTTCTGCAGCAGGGAAATAAGCTGAAGGGAGCCAGTGCCGTGATCGAGAAGGATCTGATTGCCGGATTGCTGGCGGACGGAGTGAACGCGGACCAGCTCATTATTCTGACGGATGTAGATTGCGTTTATAAGGATTTTGGAAAGGAAAAGCAGGAGCCAATTTATATGATGTCCTGTGAACAGGCGGCATGCTATATGGCGGACGGTGAATTCGGTATGGGGAATATGCAGCCGAAGGTTCAGACCGCGATCAATTTCATTGGAGATTCGGAAACCCGTACTGTGCTGATTACACGGCTGGACAGTATCCGGGAAGCAATGCTCGGACAGACAGGAACCGTTATTCGAAAATAGAAACAGATGTATGGGCGATTGTGTACTTCACAATCGCCTTCATTGCGTAAATGGATACATGAAAGAACAGGAGGAGTTTGGCGATGAAAACACTCAGAAAGACGAAAATAATCTGCACATTGGGCCCGTCTACGGACGAGGAGTCGATTTTGCGGGAATTGATGCTGTCCGGCATGAATGTCGCACGGTTTAATTTTTCTCAT
>Ga0192243_10529_pt1 | contig 13809 bp, 13 predicted proteins | sample Koala_Koa27_K3_FD_131233 | JGI IMG/M metagenome (GOLD analysis project Ga0192243, IMG submission 131233) | Enriched cells from koala feces incubated with labeled cellulose particles, San Francisco Zoo, California, United States - Koala_Koa2-7_K3 ... | reverse complement strand
GAAAAAGAAATGTACAGTTTCAACGTTTAGGGTGATGTAAAATTTCCCGTGCGGCTGGCAGCCACCGCCGGTATGGTCCGGGCCGTTTTGGTGCACTATCTGACCGAAGGCGGCCGACCGGCCCGGCTCTTCTGTCTGGGGCCCATGTTTCGTTATGAGCGGCCCCAGAAAGGCCGCCAGCGGCAGTTCCACCAGTTGGATGTGGAGGTCTTCGGTGACCCCGGCCCCGGGGTGGACGCCGAGCTTTTGGCCTGGCTGACCACCTTTCTGACCGAAATCGGCCTCGGGGACTTAAGCATAACCCTCAATTCACTGGGCTGCTCCGATTGCCGCCCGGCCTTCCGTCAGAAGCTGGTCGAGTTCTTTACCCAGCGGCGGGAAGGACTTTGCGCGGACTGTCGGCGCCGGCTTGATCTTAACCCCTTGCGCATCATCGACTGCAAGAGCGAAAGCTGCCGCCAATTGGTACAAGGGGCTCCTAAAATTCTGGATCACCTCTGTCAGAGTTGCCAGGATCACTTCAGTGAAGTCAAACGGCTGCTGGATGCCCTGGGCCTTAGGTACGTGGTCAACCCCAATCTCGTCCGGGGCCTGGATTATTACACCCGCACGGCCTTCGAAGTGCTCTCCAGCGACCTGGGGGCCCAAAGCGCGGTGGCCGGGGGAGGGCGCTATGACGGCCTGGCCCGGGAACTTGGCGGCCCGGACATCCCCGGCATAGGGTTTGCCGCCGGCCTGGAACGCCTGGTGATGCTCATGAAGGAAAAGGGGCGGGTCAGCGCACCCGGGCCTGACTATTATCTGGCCGTGCTCCACCAGGCGGCCCAGATTCCGGCTTTTCGTCTGGCCGAGGACCTGCGAGGGCAAGGCCTTAAAGTGGCCGCCGACTGGCAGCCCGGCAGCCTCAAAAGCCGCCTGAAAAGAGCCGACAAAGCCGGCGCTTCCAAAGTAATAATGTTGGGTGAAGACGAAATCGCCAAAGCCGAAGGCCTGGTGCGGGATATGTCGACCAAAGAGCAAAGCCCCCTAGATTTAAAGGCTTATATATAATGATCAGGCCGTTTCGTCGGCTGGCTTGGCTTGGCCCAAACCCGCCGGGGAACCACGGCCACTTTAGGAGAATTTTGAATGCTGGAAAACATGACCGGTCTTAAGCGCACTCATTATTGCGGCGAGGTCGATGAAACTCTTTTGGGCCAGGAAGTGGTCATCATGGGTTGGGTGCAGCACCGCCGGGACCACGGTGGTTTGGTTTTTATCGACCTCAGGGACCGGACGGGCCTCTTGCAGACCGTTTTCAACCCCCAGGAAGACGAAGAGACGCACCAGAAAAGCCACGATGTCCGGTCGGAATATGTGCTGGCCTTGCGGGGCACCGTTCGCCGCCGGCCCGAAGACATGGTCAACCCTAATATCAAGACCGGTCAGGTCGAAGTTTTCATCCGTGAATTACGGGTGCTCAACATAGCCCAGACCCCCCCCTTCCAGGTCGAGGACCACTGCGAAGTCAACGAAAATGTCCGCCTCAAATATCGTTACATCGATATGCGGCGGCCTTCGGTGCTGGAAAACTTCAAGCTGCGGCACGAAGTGGCCCGTTTGACCCGCAATTATTTCGCGGACAACGGATTCATGGAGATCGAAACCCCGGTTCTGACTAAGAGTACCCCCGAAGGGGCTCGGGATTATCTGGTGCCCAGCCGGGTCAATCAGGGGCTGTTCTACGCTCTGCCTCAATCGCCGCAGCTTTTCAAGCAGATTCTGATGGTCGCCGGGGTCGACCGTTACTGCCAGATAGTCAAATGCTTCCGGGATGAGGATTTAAGAGCCGACCGTCAGCCGGAATTCACCCAAGTGGACCTGGAGATGTCCTTCGTCGATCAGGATGACGTTATGGACATTTTGGAAGGTTATATCAGCCTCATTTTTAAAGAAACCAAAAATATCGACCTGCCCGGGCCTTTTCCCCGCCTGACCTACGACGATTCCATGCGCCGTTACGGCAATGACCGGCCTGATTTGCGCTACGGGCTGGAGATTGTGGAATTAAGTGAGGTGCTGGCCTCCTCGGAAGCCAAGGTTTTCTCCGAAGCTCTGAGCCGGGGCGGGTGTATTCGAGGCCTCTGCGCCCCGGGGGCGGCTTCCTTTTCCCGCAAGCAGCTGGACGACCTGGTGGCTTACGCCATAACCATGGGGGCCAAGGGCCTGGCCTGGATTAAAATAACCGAGGAGGGCTGGCAAGGCCCCCTGGTCAAATTTCTGACCGACGATGAAAAGTCCGCCCTGGCCAAAGCGCTGGGGGCCAAGGCCGGTGACGTGATTTTTTTCGGGGCCGACACCGTCCAGGTGGTGGCTACGGTTCTGGGTCTGGTGCGTTCCAAAGTGGCCCAGGAGCTGGGCCTGGTCAAAGAAGGGGAGTACAAGCTCTGCTGGGTCACCGACTTCCCCATGTTTGAATACGACCCCGAAGGCAAGCGCTGGGCGGCCGTGCATCACCCTTTTACCGCGCCTCGCGACCAGGACCTGGACCTGTTGTCCAGCGATCCCGGCAAAGCCAGGGCCAAGGCTTACGATCTGGTTCTGAACGGCAACGAGATAGGCGGCGGCTCCATTCGAATTCATCGATCCGATGTTCAGTCGACGGTTTTCAAAGCTTTGGGCATTGAAGAAGAGGCCCAGGAGAAATTCGGTTTCCTTCTCGACGCCCTGTCTTACGGCGCTCCCCCTCATGGCGGCTGCGCCTTCGGCCTGGACCGGATAGTCATGCTTCTGGCCGGGGCCACCTCTCTACGCGAGGTCATCGCCTTTCCCAAAACCCAGAAAGCCACCTGCCCCCTGACCGAGGCGCCCGGCCCGGTGGATCTGCGTCAGTTAGTGGAACTGGGCTTGCGCCTGGAAACAAAAAAGGTCAACTGAGGCGCCGGGCCGGTTGACCGGCTCAGGCGGCCTGGTACTCTGGCCGTCTACCAATTGTGATGTTTTCCGCCCTTTTTGGGAAACGGCTCAACCAAAGGGCGGAATGCTTTTACTTGTATCATCAAGAGGAAATAATGAGCGTACCCAAATTCACCGTCGAAGTGGTCACCCGTGAAGCCGTTAAAATCGTCGGCCTCAAAGTTCGAACCAGCATGCAGACCTCTGAGGTCGACTGCCCGGCTTTGTGGCAAGAAAGTTTCGGGCCCCGCATGTCGGAAGTGGCCACTTACCCGGGGCTTTCCTATGGAGCTTCGGTGATGGTGGACCAGGATAAATTCGACTATTGGGCCGCTTTGCCTTACCGGGAGGGCGATCCAATTCCCGAGGGCATGGGTCTTCTGGATTTGGCCGCCGGTCCCTATGCCGAGTGCGAGGTTGAATCCCTGGCCGATCTGGCCGGGGCTTATCAATATATCTTCTTCGGCTGGGGCGCTGGTGAGATGGATAAATTCCGGGCCGACGCGGTCAGCTATGAGCTCTATCCCGCCGACCACTGCGCCAGCGGGCGTTTGACTCTCTATATGCCTTTAAAGGTCGAGGATAAAACATGATCGACAAAGACCGCGGTTTCCTTCTAAATCAGACCAGATTTTCCCGCAGATTCGAAGTTATTGAACGCAATGAACCAGAACTCTTCCGCGAAATATTCCCCTACACCCAAGTTCCCAGAATTACCTTCGACGGCGGTGAGCCGGTGGTCAAACCGGCCCGGGAACTTTTGGTCACCGACACTACCTTCCGCGACGGCCAGCAGGCCCGCCCCCCCTACACCGTGGCCCAAATCGTCAAGGTCTTTCAATTGCTGGCCAGGCTGGGCGGCCCCAACGGCGTAATCCGCAAGTCGGAATTTTTTCTCTACAGCGACAAAGATCGCCAGGCCGTGGAAGCCTGCCGGGAACTGGGTCTGGAATATCCAAAAATAACCGGTTGGATCAGGGCGGTGGCCAAGGATCTGGAATTGGTCAAGAGCATGGAGTTCACTGAAACCGGCATTTTGACTTCCATTTCCGATTATCACATTTACATGAAATTGAACATGACCAGGGCCCAGGCGGTGGAGAGTTATCTGGCCTTGATCAAGGAAGCCCTGTCCCTGGGTATCACTCCCCGCTGCCATTTCGAAGACGTCACCCGCGCCGACGTCTACGGTATGGTCGTCCCCTTTGCCCAAAAGCTTAAGCAAGTTTCCGACGAGGCTGGCCGGCCCGTTCTTATTCGCCTCTGCGACACCATGGGCATGGGGGTGACCTATCCCGGGGCGGCTCTGCCTCGCTCGGTGGGCAAACTGGTCCGGGCCATCATCGACGAGGCCGGTTATGACGGGGAGAATCTGGAGTGGCACGGCCACAACGATTTCCACAAAGGCTTCATCAACGCGGCCACCGCCTGGCTTTATGGGGTGGGAGCCATCAACAGCACTCTTTTAGGTTTTGGCGAGAGAACCGGCAACACTCCCCTGGAAGCTCTGCTGGTGGAATATGCCGCTTTGACCGGCTCCATGAACGGCATGGACCTGACGGCCATCACCGACATGGCCCGTTACTTTGAAAAAGAGATCAGTCACCGCATCCCCCCCTACCAGCCTCTGGTGGGCCGGGACTTCAATGTCACCTCGGCCGGCATCCACGCCGACGGGCTCTTGAAGAACGAAGAGATTTATAATATTTTCGACACCAACGGGATTCTGGGTCGCCCGCCGGCCATTGCCATCAACGATAAAAGCGGGGTGGCCGGGGTCACCCACTGGCTCAATCAACGCTTAGGGCTTGTCGGGGAAGCCGCTCTGGACAAACGCCACCCGGGAATTATAAAAATGAATAAGGCCATCGCCAGGGAATATGCCCATGGGCGCAGCACAAATATGTCCAACCGGGAACTGGAGCATCTGGCCAGGCACTATCTGCCTCAATGCTTCATTTCCCAGTTCGACCGCCTCAAGGCCCGGGCTCGGGAACTGGCTCATGACCTCATAATCGATATGATAGAGAATCCCGATATTCGTTCCATGGTTCCCGACCGCCAGGAACCGGTCATGGAAAAATGGGTTACCGAGATACCCTTCATTCAGTTTATGTATGTTACCGACCACAACGGGGTCAAGACTACCCACAACGTCGTCTCCCTCCACGAAAAATCCAAGTTTATGGATTCGACCACCATGGGCGTCGGGGCCAATCTTTCCGACCGTATCTGGTTCGTCAAACCAATGGACGACGGTAAGATCTACGTCACCGACTTCTACACTTCCCGTTTTACGGGGGCTTTATGCATCACGGTCAGCGGGCCCATTCGGGATGCTTCGGATGAAATCATAGGCATTCTGGGGCTGGATATCCGCTTTGAGGATCTGGCTAATATGGAGGCCAACGAATTGCAGCTGACCGAGGAGGACCAAGAGGATTGATCGTTTAGCCCAGTATTTTAACCTACTTAAGCCGCCGGGCCCTCCTGGCGGCTTTTTTAGTCATTGATCGAGGCCAAATCATCCTCTTGACCGTTTGGGGTTGTGGGTTGGCAAACAGCTCTGGTTTATGAAATAATAAAATGTCGTAATTTATTCTTTGAAACAAAGCGAGTTACAGCCGAACCGATTTCGGTTGAAGTTACTTGGAGGAGGCCTTTATGATCGAAAAAATCGATTGGACCCCGAATGACCTTATGCAGCTGACCGGCCAGACCTGGACGGCCTGCGCCCTGTTCGCGGCGGTTGAGCTGGACCTGTTCAGCTGCCTGGATCAAAGCCCTGAAGGGACCTTGAAAGGCTCGGCCCTGGCTCAGAAATTGGAGTGCGAGCCCAGGGCCCTGGAGATGCTTCTGACGGCCATGACCGCTCTGGGCCTTCTGGATAGGGACGGGGATCTTTTCAAAATAACTCCCTTCGCCGGCCGGTACCTTTCCACCCGATCCGAGGATTATTTCGGCTATATGATGAAACATGCCGCCCATATACTGCCGGGCTGGACCAGATTGAGCCAGGCCGTCAGAAGCGGCTCGCGGGTGGTGGAAGATTCGGCGGCTGAAACCGTCGACGATAAACGCCGGGAAGCCTTTTTAATGGGTATGTTCAATGTGGCCCGCCAACAGGCCGATCAAGTCGCCCAGGCTTTGGATCTGACCGGGCGAAAAAAACTTTTGGATCTGGGTGGCGGGCCGGGCACTTATGCTGTCTATTTTTGTCGTCATACCCCCGGTTGCGGGCCGTGGTTTTCGACCAGCCGAAAACGGAAAAATTCGCCCGGGGTACTTTTGCTCGTTACGGGGTGGAAAATCGGGTGGACTTTATGGGGGGGATTTTTTGGAAACCCCCTTGCCGAAGGGCTTTGATGTGGTCTGGCTTTCTCAGGTGCTGCATGGTGAGGCTCCGGCCGAAGCCGCCCGCCTGGTGGAACGGGGCGCTGAGTGCCTGGAGCCGGGTGGGCTTCTGGCCGTGCAGGAATTCATTATCGATGATGACCGCCGAGGCCCGGCCCAACCGGCTCTTTTTTCCCTGAACATGCTGGTGCAGACTCCCGGCGGTCAGGCCTATACCCAGGGGGAAATCACCGGGATGATGCGCCGGGCCGGGCTGGGCCGAATCCGCCGCCTGACCGCCCAACTGCCGCCTGGCTGCGGTATTTTGCTGGGCCAAAAAGAAGCTTGAAAAGCGGGATAGCGAGATAGCAGGGTGAGCCCTATATAGCGTTATTTCATTTTGATATTTCGTGCAGCGAAATGTTTCAAAATTTACTTGGTTTTTTTTGGAAATGAGTTATTCTTGAACCCATTGTGAATAAAGGCAATTCCTTTTTTGCTTTAAATCGGGACAGCAGTTGCGGGCCCCGGCTGAAAACTTTTGGAAAAAGTATTTAAAACAGTTCACTTGGAAGGCCACCCCGGTTACGAAGCCAGGTAAGTAAACTGAGGGGGCCCATTCTCGATGGTCATTGGTGGAACTCTTAAACAAATATAGATTTCAGAAGGTTTGAGAAGCGGATTATTTACATTTTCCGCCGCTATTGGGATATTTTGACCATGGCTGGTCATACAGGTCCCGAGGTGAATCGGTCTGGCGGCCCGTTGTTTCATAACTTTCTATATTCAGGGTGACTGGCTGAGCGGAATGCGGAAACGGTGCAACCGACAATTTCTGAAATGGAGCATCAGCAAATGGCTGACTTTGATGAGTATTTCCGGGCGGCTCTCTTGGATGCCGTCAAGGAGCGAGGCGCACAGGCCCGCCTTTCGCGCGAATCGGGAATAGGTACCTCGTATATAAACAACATTGTCAAAGGTAGGGACAGCGGCTCAGAGTCCACTCGCCGGGCCTTGGCCTCAGCTTTGGGTTTCGTCGGCCGCCGATATGAAGATTTTTTGGAAATAGGCCGGGCCATTTTGGAAGGCCGGGCCATGCCGGCGCCTGAGCCGACCACAGCTTCAGATGAGTCGCTGGCTGATTTTTTTCGGGTGCCCTATTCCGAGAATACCCGCCTGGTTGCCGGGTCCGGGGTTTTGGGCCCGGTTACTCTGGAGGCCGAAAGCAGCCCGGTGATGGTACATGGACCCAGTTTGGGTCGCTCCAATCCGTGGGGGTTGAGGGCTTTCGGTGTTGATGAGGACTGTATGGAACCGCTTATCGTTCGGGGCGGAGTGGTTTTGGTGGACCTCAAGCAGAACGACGTCAGAAAAGTTAAAAACGGCGAGGTCTACCTGGTTTGCGGAGATTTCGACGAAGGTCACGCCCTTTTGCGTCAGTTGGAATGGGCCGGCCGGGACAGGGACCGGCTGGCTCTGCGAGCGGCCAATGAGCGATATTCCACCTTCTATAGGCAACTGCGGGAAGTTCAGATACTGGGGCGGGTCCTTTTCACCTGGCGAAAACTTGACTGATTTTTAGCCAACCATTAAAATACAGAGCTGGGTCAGGTTTGAGATATCAGCCCCACCCGGCTTTTTTGTGACTTGGACACTGAGGTTGGGCCCAAGGGGTCGGTGATCTATTTATACCCAAGGTCCTTTTTTCAGGTATTTACCCCTGGACAGGTAAATAGCGGCCTGACTTTAGAGATTTATATGAAGACTGATGCGGTAAAAAGAATATATTGGAAAGTGGTGATGCTGATCACCGCTTTCTTTTGTGGTTCATCAGCGGTTTTTCTATTAAGCGGCGCCGGGTATCCGGGCTTGCGTATTTTGATTTTCCTTATCTTCTTCGTCAGTGGTCTGAACCTTTCCCTCTATGCCAAAGAAATTTATCATGGCCTTCGTAAGGCCGTCACCCTTTTTGGCGGTCAATCCGAGGAACCGGCCCCCAAGGGCGACAAAGGCCCAGGTAAGGGGGAGGGCGGAGAAAAGCCGGGCCAGAAAGAGGCCGGAACCGGTAAGCCTGACTGACCTTTACGCCGGGCCTCAAGTTCTTATTCAGGTTGTAAATTAGGATAATTTGTGCTAAATATATTTTTTGAGGAAAGCGCCTATAGCCCAACCGGATAGAGCAACGGCCTTCTAAGCCGTAGGTTGCAGGTTCGAGTCCTGCTGGGCGCGCCAAGTACAATTAAGGGGTCACGGATATAATCCGCGACCCCTTAATCATTTACAAGCTGGGTAAGATCAAGGTTAAAACTAAGTTGAGATGAGATACGGATGTCTTAGGAGTATTATGGTTTCAGAGATTTTAAGACGAAATTTCTATCTCCAAGCCGGAGTGAATATTTAGACCTTTCAAAATAAGTGGATTCTTTGTAAATTTCTAAAAAGCTGCCCAGGCGGAATTTTACTTTTCGATTGACCCGGGTCAACAGTTCGTTGGCCCGCCGGTAACGCTCTTGATCTTGCTGCCTCTTCAGAAGATTCAATTCATAGCGCATGGTATTGCGGGAAAAATTCCACATTTTGGCTCTATTTTTTATATTGTTGTGTTTATGCCAGCGGTAGGAATGCAGAATTTCTTCGAAAAATTTCATCCGACTCAGTTTGGCCACTTGCAGCATCAGGTAATGGTCTTCCTGAGGAGCTTCGGGGGTGTATCTTATTTGTTCCATTATAGATCGTCTGACCAGATAACCGTTGGGCATGTAATTGCCGACGATGAATTTGTAGTAATCGCCGAACTGATCTGAATTAAAATCCATATCCAAGCGAAGATGGCGGAGAAAATCGCCAAAGGTTTGGTATTTGGCTTTCACCGGGTTCAGGGTGTTTTCCCGCTTGCGGGTCCAATAGACCACCTGGCCATTTTCGTCTATGATCTCGTTATCTCCCACCGCCAAACCGTATTCGGGGTTAACCTTCAGAAAATTCAGCAAGAGCTCTATCGAATGCGGCTTAATGAGGTCATCGGAGTCCAGGCGCAGGACGTATTCACCGTGAACAGCGTCCAACAGGCGGTTCAGCGTCGGGCAGATACCCTGATTCTCCTGCCGCATCATTTCAAAACGCCGGAACCGCTTCCGGCAGGCCTCAGCCATTTCCGATACTGCCGCCCAGGTGCCGTCGGGCGAACCGTCATCCAGCACAATCAATTCGATCTCCGGATAACTTTGATCGATCGCCGAAGTTATGGCCTGCCTGACATAGCGTTCATGGTTATAAGCCGGAATGATCACCGATACCAGACCGGCAATTTGAATTTTTTCCATCAGCGGTTAGACCCTTCCGATTTTTTCAGCGATGTTAACATACGGGCCATGAGATGTCTATATTGTTCAGGTCAGCCGCCAGGGCTCCCGCGTTCCAAACAGAATTCGGCCGGCCGCTTATCGCCGACCAGCCCAACAGGATATGCTCGCCAGCCATCAGCTGGGACGAGCGGATTAGTCGAAATGGGTTCTCTGAATTCAAACTAGGACTCGTAGTCGAGATCCAATGAAGGTGTTTAAGCGATAAGACTTTAGACACTGAATCATTTTAATGGCTGGGTTTCGGTTCGCTCCCAGTCTATTGTCTGAAATGGCTTGTGAAAAGTAACATAGGGCTCGTCAGAATGGGTGGCAAAAATCTCAGCTGTCAAGAACTCTTCGGTTGTTATCTGATCAAAAAAAGGCGGCAGTCCGGCCGCCCCCACCGACTCGGCCTGAATAAAACTCTCACCAGGGTTCATTCTATATTCCAGAGTCCAAACTCCCATAATTTACCTCTCAATTCCACCCATGGGCCAACATATTGAGTGGCGTAGTGAAACGATAACCACTCCGCATTATCCAATTTTTTGAAATGCAATTAGTATCTGGCGGCTCGAACTAATTACATATGGCTTATTTAAATTGATCGACCGGAGCGTATAAGGTCGGGTCATTGAGGCCCCCCGCTATACCCGCTAAACGCCTACAATATATTGTTAGGGGATTTTTCCACCTACCATATATTCTATTATCCACTATCCCGGCTAAATGTCAAGTCTACTTAGGATCACTGATACTATATGGTTAGTAGTTAATTGTTTTATTCCATATTTGTTTAATTTATCGGGCATCACTTGTAATAAATATTCGCCTATTCTATAATTTTTTTGTTTGGAGTAGGAGGTACCCAAAATGACGAAATATATAAAAGCCGGTTCGGCTATGCTTAAAGTTCTGGAGAGCTGGGGAGTCAAAAGGCTCTACGGTCTGCCGGGCGGTTCGTTCAATTCCATTATGGCCGCTCTTTATGAGCGGCGCGATAGTATTGATTATATCCAGGGTCGCCATGAGGAGGTCGGAGCTCTGGCCGCCGCCGCCGAAGCCAAACTAACCGGCCGGGTCGGGGTCTGCTTCGGTACGGCCGGGCCGGGCGCGACTCATTTATTCAACGGTTTATATGATGCCATGATGGATAGGGCCCCGGTGGTGGCCCTGGTCGGCCAGGTGGTTTCCAGCTCCATGAATTATGATGCTTTTCAGGAGTTGAATGAAAACCCCATGTTTGCCGATGTCAGTATTTATAACCGGACGGTTATGAATCCCCAGAGCCTGCCCCACGTGGTGGACGAAGCCCTGCGCCGGGCCTACGAGCGCAAAAGCGTGGCCGTGGTCACCATACCGGTGGAGTATGGCTTGGCGGAAATTCCCGACCTGGCTTATTCGTCGGCTGGGGCCTATCGCCAGGCTACGGTTCTCCCCGATGAAAAAGACGTGGCCGAAGCGGTGAAGCTGATTGAAGCGGCTGAGCGCCCGGTGCTTTTTGCCGGGCAAGGGGCCAGAGGGGCGGGCGAGGATCTCCTGGCTCTTTCCCGTCATTATTCAATGCCGATCGTCCTGTCCGTTCCGGCCAAAGGCCTGGTCGCCGATGAAGAAGAAAACTTTCTAGGTATGGCCGCCCGCCTATCCACCAAGCCGGCCAATGAAGCCCTGGCCGCCTGCGACCTCATTGTTTTCATCGGCAGTGATTTCCCCTTCGCCCGAGCCTTTTTCCCGGCCGAAGCTCGCTTCGTTCAGGTGGACATAGAGTCATCCAAATTGGGCCGTCGTCATCAGACCGACGCGGCCATTTTAGGGGATGCCGGGGAAACGATGCGCCTGATGGTCAAACTGGGGGCCAGGAAAGAACCGGGCCCTTTTTTCCGGGCCTGCCTGGAAAACAGCCGCAATTGGCGCAAATGGCAGCGCTCGTTTGAGGACCGTGGAGATGTGCCCCTGCGGGCCGAGCCGATCTTCAAAGAAATCAACCGCATTGCTGAACCAGGGGCGATTTTCGTGACCGATGTCGGTAATTCCACCATTCTGGCTGTTCGGCTATTGAACCTCAACGGACGGGATCAGCTTTTCACCACTTCGGGCTGGTTCGCCACCATGGGTTATGGAGTTCCGGGGGGCATCGCCGCCGCTCTGGAATATCCGGAGCGCCAGGTTTTTACTTTAAACGGCGACGGCGCATTCGCCATGGTCATGCAGGATATAATTACCCAGGTAAAATACGGCCTGAAAGTGATCAATGTGGTTTTTTCCAACGACTCGCTTGGTTTCATCGAAGCTGAGCAGGAGGACACCGGTCAGGATAGATTCGGGGTACTCCTCGCCGGGGCCGATATGGCCAAAGCCGGAGAAGCCATGGGGGCCAAAGGTTTTTCGGTGACCAGGCCGGAGGAGCTGCCGGAAGTCTTCGACCAGGCCAAAAGAGCCGAGGGACCGGTGGTCATTGATGTTAAGATAGACAACAAAAGGCCTTTCCCGGCCGAGGCAATGATTCTCGATCCGGAAAAATATTCGGCCGAAGAAATTGAAGCATTTAAAAAACGTTATGAAGTAAATCAGATGCCCCTTCTAAAGGAATTGATGGCCGCGATTTAAGGTTCAGCTAATCCCACTCCTTAACTGGCTTGTTTCTGACTGCAGTCGACATTTATTGACCAACAGCCTCGCTGGTTCCAGCTTAACTCTTATGATCCAACCGGTAAATAATTCTCAATTACTAGGGGTCAAATCTGTTAAAGTTGGAACCGGCGTTTTAATTAACTGATCGAAGCCAATCCTCTAAAATCCTTTCATAATCACCCTGTTCAAATAAAACGTAGTTGCGGGCATATCTGCGGCACAATGCCAGGTTCTCCAGATTTTCCGAAAGGAATTGTTCTCGGCCCAGGTGATTTCCTGCTTTGGCTCTTTGCTCGATGACGTTTTCATAAGCCAAAATTTGGTCATAATGATTTTCAATATAACTTCGACTAAAAATCAAGCAGATAAAACTAATGTGTTCAAGATAATAATCCTCAAAATCATTTTTATAATCAATGGGAATATAGCATCCTTCCACAATAAGATTCTGCTGGTTCTCGATAGCTGTTTTGATTATTTCTCTAACGATGGGCCAAAGATGGGGCCGCAGCTCCTCATTGCTGGAATCGGGAGGCAATAACAAACCCCCGCTTCTTATGAGCCCCATTTTTAGATGGTCTATTGATAGATAGGGACACTTGTATTTCGATAGCATTTTTTGGGCCAGCCAAGTTTTTCCAGTATGGGATGCGCCGGCGATTAAAATATATCATTTCATTCCCCCCGGGTAGCTATAATTTCAAATGTTCCATGGGCCAATGAACCAGCCGTCATGACTGCGATTTGGACCGATTAGCCTTGATATTAATACAACATACACTTTTTTCATACTCGGCCACCCTCACAATAACGTCACACTTGACAACACTTTGTCAGTTATTGTCGTTCGGCGGTCATACTCAGGTCAGGTCCGTTTGATACTTTGGTTTCAACGGATAGAGACCAGACCAACCTGTCTCATCTAAATCGGCGTAAAATCGCCAAAAACAGTTTGAACACCATTTGAAGGGAACTACCATGATAAAGAAACTAATGATGCTGGTCGCCTGTCTGAGTATTCTGGCCGCCCCCATGGCCATGGCCGCCAACGGCTACGGTAAGGTCTACAGTGAATATGCTGTCCCCAGCACCCCCAATGAGAAATAAAACGGGGGCCAAAATTTAACCTTAACGGCCCGGTTGGCCAACGGCAATCGGGCCCCTTTTATGAAAAATTTTATGAAAGTAAGTAAATATATCGTCCTATTTTGTTGTTGTTTCTTCTGGTCACTGCCTTTGGCCACAGCCGGCCAAGGGCCGAACGGGGCCTTAAAGGGTGGGTTCTGTCAACATCTGAAATCTCAAGCCGTTACGTCTGCTTCGCCCGGAATTGAGATATTCAGCAACGGGATCAAAAGCGAGAAGCATTATCGGTTAAGGGGAAACAGTTTTACCACCTCTGAGATCGATGACTTAAGCCTCAAGGCTATTGTCGACGCAAGATCGATCATTTGGCCTTGACCATTGAGCCGCCGACCTGGCCGGCACCAGTGGCTCAAAGGCCAACCGCCGACTTGCTAAAGAGGGTGACTTTCCAGTTTCTTTTGGCTATACTTCCCTCCAGACA
>Ga0192243_10511_pt2 | contig 13819 bp, 11 predicted proteins | sample Koala_Koa27_K3_FD_131233 | JGI IMG/M metagenome (GOLD analysis project Ga0192243, IMG submission 131233) | Enriched cells from koala feces incubated with labeled cellulose particles, San Francisco Zoo, California, United States - Koala_Koa2-7_K3 ... | reverse complement strand
TCTTTCAAAGGGGCGGGCACCCCCGCCCAACCCGAACCGAATATCTTGAAATTATCCCGGGGTCGACCGGTTCGAGGCCAGAAGTTTTCAGCCAGGTCGCTCAAAATGGCCCGGCGGTTGGGATAACCGGCCCCCATAAAAGAAAGCTCGGCGGCGAAACCGGCCCGGGGAGTGAGGTCGGGTCGGAATATATCCGGATCGGCGGCCAGCGGCAAATAATAGGCTTTGGAGATACCCCAGTTTCTCAAAACCGGCTCGATGAGGCCGGGTTGGATGTGAAAAACCGAATCATAGGCCGGCAGCAGTTCGCCCACATAATCGAAAACGCGGTAATCTTCGACCAGCCAGAAAGCCAGATGAGCTGCTGAAGAACGCCTGATGGCCTCCAGGCCGGCCAGATCAAGAGGAGCCTGGGCCAGAGCGATGATAAGATCGGGCTGAAACATTCCGGCTTTTTCAGCGGCTTGGCTGCCGGTCCGGCGGAAAATTTCGGCTATGAGGCTTGTAGACTCGTTTCCGGCCCGTTGATGAGCCAGATATTCCATACCCTTCAGCTCCTCCGACCAGTCCATAAACCACAGTTCGTGGCCTTCTTGCCGGGCCGCTTTGGCCAGGCTGGAGGCCACCGGCCAGGAACCGCCGGACAGGGGAGGGACGATCATGAGCCTTGGTTTCGGCCCCATTAATTGGCCAAGGCGGGATGGGTTCAAGTAGCGTTTCAAGGCGGCCAGAGAAGCCGGTTCCCGCCTCTGGCTGGCCGGATGGACCATCAGGGCCGCAGAAACGGGCCCCTGATCCTCAGCCAAATGCCAGGGGCAGAGAAACTGGATTGGGGCCGAAGCCTGGTCGGGAAAAATTTTGGGTGAAATGGCCAAAGCCCCCAGAAGCACCGTCGGGTTAGGCTCGAAAACCCATAGCTGACGACCGGGATATTTACTTAAGGCGGCGGTGACCAGGTAGGGATTGCCCAAACCAAAAAGCGCCAGAGGGCCGGCCTCCCCTATAACCCCTTGGCTGTCCAGCTTTTCAAGCCACCGATGGGCTTCCTCCAGCGGGTTGCGACGGGAAGCCTGGCTTTGACCGTCCACCACCAGGACATGGTGACCGCTCTCCGCCTGAATCATAGCCACGCCAGATGAAAAAGTGGCCTGCCCCAACCAGGCGGAAAACAGCTCCTGCCCCTGGGCTCGCAATTGCCCGGTGATGAACTGAACCCTGGAGGGGTTGAATGGCTCTTGTTCCTTCACCTTTATTTTACCCCTTTAGGCCTTTTGGTAGAAATCCATTTTCGTTCGAAATGGCCGCGCTGCTGCGGTATAATCCATGTTCCTGATTAACCGCCATGTGGAAATTGAGAGGTAGAGGACGAATGTCGGTCAGTTCCAGCTTCAATATGAACTCCATACCTTTCAAGGGCCTCTTAAACAATACTTTCCAATTATAGCAAAGATCTTCCGGAGAGCAAGGTGGACCGTGGGCCTGAATACGCCTGGTTCAGGACAACCGCTTGAAAAGATTTTGAGGATTTTTAGTTTTCAAAAATTACTCCAGGGGCGATGTAGGCCACTGGAGTAGGGAATTCTTCGGAGAGTGGGGTGATTTTTAGCCCACCGTATGAGTGATAGCGAGTTGTGGGCGTTAAGAAATCAGACCACTCGGAGAAGATTTTCCCAGTCCAGAGGCCGGATTTCCGCCAGGGCGAGAGCGTCTTAAAATGGAGAGATGTAAAAAGGTTATATATTGGGGATAGAATTTAGATATAATTAAGCATCACAAATAGAGGTGGTGTATACATGGCTGATTTCATAGGTCATTTTTCGGTAATTCCCGATCCCCGTATCGAACGAAGCAAGAAATATCCTCTCATAGAAATTCTATTTTTATGCATGAGTGCCGTGGTTAGCGGTGCGGAAGGCTGGGAGGAAATAGAAGATTTTGGTCAGGCCCGGCAAGATTGGCTGCGTCATTTTTTGCCATACCGAAACGGAATAGCCGGCCATGACGCCATAGCCCGAGTGATGAGCCGGCTGGACCCCAAAGCCCTGCAAACCAGTTTTGTAGGCTGGATGCAAGATGTGGTCACCTTGAGCGAAAGAACCGTAGTGGCCATAGACGGCAAGACCTTGCGCCGTTCATTCAAAAATGGTGACCGTAAAAGCGCCATTCATATGGTCAATGCCTGGGCCGTAGCCAACAAGATGGTTTTGGGCCAAAGCAAGGTAGACGGCAAGAGCAATGAGATAAAAGCGATTCCCGAATTATTGGACATACTGGCTTTGAAGGGGGCCATAATAAGCATCGACGCGATGGGTTGTCAGAGGGCGATTGCGGAGAAGATCATCAAGAAGAAAGCGGATTATGTTTTGGCTTTGAAAGGCAATCAACCCGAGCTGAGCCAGGGGTTCGGGAATTATTCAGGGATATGCCCCTGGAGCTTAAAAGTGGCAGCTATGAGGAAATAAGCAAAGACCACGGTCGGATAGAAACCCGCGTTTGCCGCCAACTGTCGGTTAATTCGGAATGGCTGCCGGAGAGTGAGCACTGGCCCGGCTTAAGAAGTGTCATAGAGATCAAGGGGACACGAGAAATCATCAATGGCCCGACGACCGAAGAAGTGCGCTACTTTATAAGCAGCCTGGAGGTAGATGCCAAACAGGCCTGGCAGTCGGTCAGGGACCACTGGACAGTTGAAAACAGTCTTCATTGGAGCCTGGATATGGCTTATCGGGAAGATGAGTGCCGAATAAGACGGGACAACGGGGCTGAGTTCTTTGCCGTACTGCGAAGGCTGAGTATGAATATCATTAAAAAAGATACCAGCAAAAAAGCCGGCGTCAACCGAAAACGAAAAATGGCCGCTATGGACCCCGACTATCACCTCAAACTCATTCAGCAATTCCAGGAGCATTAAGACGCTCTCGCCCTGGGATTTCCGCTTTCGCGCCTTGCCGGATATGGTGGTATATATTATAATATTCTATTGGTCTTAAGGCTTCTTAGCTTTCAATTTGAGACCTCGGTCGGGGATCTCTGTAAAAAATGGGCTCAGGATAAATAACCTTGCGAAGCGTTCTGGTTTCAATGCTGGTCAACATGGGTGACGTGGTCATGATGACCTCCGCCCTTAATCTCCTGCGAAAGCATTTCCCCGGTATTAAAACGGGAGTGCTGGTTCGACCCGAGTCGGTGGATATAGTCCAGAATAACCCGGCGGTCGATCAGGTCATAGTCTATCCCTATAAAAGCGGTTCACCCCTTCGTGGTCTTGGCCGGCTGATCAGGACCATTAAAAAAGGCCAATACGACTGTTTTTTTTCCCTCGACCGTCGCCCTCGCGGAGCGGCGGCCGCCCTTTTGGCCGGTGTCCGGTCCCGAATCGGGCCGGAACTCCTATTCGAAGGCTCCCGGCCAGCCTTTTGGACCAAACTGCTTTTCACCCGGATTGTGCCCATGAACGACGATGACTGCCGGGGCAGCCAGGTGGATATGTTCCAATTGCCTCTCCGCCGGGCCTTTAATCTGGCCGGTCCAGGGCATATCACCCTTCCGCCGGTGAAGCCGGCGACGGCTGAAAAGGTCGCCGCTCTATTCGCCAATGCCTCCGGCCCGGTGATCGGACTGGGCGTCAAAACCAATGACCCGGCCAAAACCTGGCCGGCCGATAGATATCCCCTTCTAATAAAACGTCTTAAAGCCGAATTGGGGGCTGTAATCTATATTATCGGCTCCCCGGCGGATCGCCCGTACACAGAAAATATTCTCCGGGCGGCCGGTCAGCCGGACGGGGTTTTGAATTTGGCCGGGCGGACCTCCCTGGAGGATTTGATGGCCCTGGCCCCACGAACCGATCTGGCCCTGATGCTCGATAACGGGGCGACCCATCTGATGGCCAACAGCGGTTTGAAGAGGCTCATTTGCCTTCTGGTGGGCACTACGACCGAAAAAATAGAGGATTCGATGCCCCAGGCCCGCTTTATCCAGGTTTCCGCTTCAACTGAACCCAAGGTGGTCGAAGCTGAAATTGACCTGGTTTTTAGGGCTGTCAGCGACTTATTGAATCACCCAGAGGATTAATGCCCTCTTGGCCACGGTGGGCATATCATTGATCTTCTGGTACGGCGGCCGTGAAGTTATTCCGGTAATTTGAGGCCGGCTCCCTGGTGGGTCACAGCGGAGCCGGTAAAACCACTTTGGCCAATTTGGTCATGCGGTTCTATGATGTGGTGGCCGGGGCCGTCTTGATCGACGGTTACGACATCAAAAAAGTCAGCCAGAAAAGTCTCCGGGAGCAGGTGGGCATCGTCCCCCAGGAAACCTTGCTTTTCTCGGGCAGCATCTACGAAAACATTCTTTACAGGCGTCTGGAGGCCACTCATGAGGAGGTCATGGCCGCGGCCGAAGCCGCCCATGTCGGCGAGTTTGCCCGGGGGTTTCCCGACGGCTTTGATGCCCTGGTGGGGGAAAGAGGGGCCTCTTTGTCCGGCGGCCAGCGCCAGCGGGTGGCCATCGCCCGGGCCATCTTAAAAGATCCCCGTATACTGATTCTGGATGAAGCCACCAGCGCCTTGGACACTGAAAGTGAAAGGTTGGTGCAGGACGCCTTGGATGTGCTTCTGAAAAATCGGACCTCTTTCGTCATCGCCCACCGTTTGTCGACCATTTTCAAGGCTGACGTCATTATGGTCCTGGATCACGGCCGTCTGGCAGAATACGGCAGCCACCATGAGCTTCTGGCCCGGGAGGGTCTTTACGCCCGCCTCTATCATACCCAGTTCCGAGATCGGGAGTCTGAAAAAGTTCCTGAAGACCGGGTGAATCCTGACCGCGGCTGATATTCAACCCTCCGCCCCGGCAGCCGGCAGCGAAAAGGAGATTTACAGAGCCGCGTCACGGTTACAGTCTTTGGAGTAAATATAGGACAGACGCTCCCGGCCCACCGCGTAGCAGGCCTGTTTGCAAAAGGCCCCCATCCAGATGAAATCTCCTTTTTTAACCGGCCGCCAGTCGTCGTTTAAAAGGTAGAGACCCTCCCCTTCATAGATATAGGCCCCGTGCTCCTGGAGGTGGGTTTCCACGAAGTCATGACTGCCTCCCGGCAAAAAAGACAGAATATGAAAGTTCAAGTCAAAGGCCTGATCGGTGGGCAAAAAATCTTTGATGAAGACGTTGGTCATACCGTTGAAGGGCCTTTCTTCGATCTGGCCAGCCTGGCCGAAAACGGCCCAAGGCTTTCTGTCCGGTTGAGGGTGGGGAATATGGCGCTGCTTGTGAATGAGAAAGCGGGTCGTCGATTTTGAACTATTGACCAGAGAAAGACCTACCCCGGGGGGGGGGGCAAAGGCGAAGCCGCCCGGCTCCAAAATTTCGCTTTGGCGGCCGATGGTGATTGTCAGCTGGCCCTCTCCGTCGAGAACGTAGATGAAAACCTCCACATCTTCCCCGGTCCCGTAGGAATCGGCCCGGCCCCCGGCCTGGATCTCGCCCAGCAACTGAATGAAGCTGGCCCCGATTTTGTGGCTGCATAAAAAGCTAAGGCGGCATTTTTCAAAGCCGGGCACGACGTTGTCAACCAGGCCGGTCGAGGGAATCAAGGCGTAAAGGCCGGGCTTCAGCACCGCCCGGGAGCTCAGGAGATCTTTAGGGTAGGTCATAGTCGAAGCCTCTTTTTACTTTTTGCCGGTCCTGGATCGGCCGCCTGTTTTTTGGGGAGAACTGGTTTTTTTCATGGGGAAGACCTGGTCCCGCTCGACCGGCTGGAAGTTTTCGGCGGCGGCGGCTATATCCTCGAAAATTTTATCCGGCCCGGCCCGGCTCCAGTTCAGGGCTCCCCGAACCCGGGTATATTCAGCGGCCATTTCCAGAAAAAAAGCTTTGACTTCGGCCTTCGGCAGCCCCATCATCAAAAGGCCGTAGCTGACGAAAGCCAGGTCGGGGCCGGTTTTCTTGATAAAGTTGGTTTTGTCGCCATGTATTTCTTCCATAAGCTGGCGGCCGGCTTTTTCCCAGGCGGCCTGGTCGGACCCCGGGGGAGCGCCGCTTTTTACCTCCAGACCTGAATATTCTAGGCTGATGGGGATTTGGTTGAAGTAAAAACCGGGAAACTCTCCCAACCGGTCGGTTCGCCAGCGGGCTTCTTTCTGGTCGAAGACCAGAAGACGGACCGGCCGGGGCAGACCTCCCGGCCCGGTGCTTCCGTAATTATCCAGGCCCGGGTCGCAGAGCAGGCGAAGAGCCGGGGCCCCGGCCGGTTTTTTCAACCGGTCGAATTCGTCATCGGGATAACCGCCGCTGACCCGCTCATACAATATATCCCAATAGCAGCGGGTTTCATAGGTAGTGAGCCGTTCCTCCTCGGGGCAGACGGTCAGCATGATATTTCGCCCGCTGATGATCACCGGCCCCCCGGTATTGTAATAAAGGGCGTGGGTGGTGCAGCCTTTGACCGGAAAATCTTTTTGGGTCATCACCGCTTTGTCGAAACCGGAAAAATATTCAAAGGCCCCGCTGTCATTGAGGATATAAACTAGTTCGTCGCCCCGCCATATTTCCATATACATGGCGTAGGCTCCGCCTAGGATGAGGCTGCGCCGGGTGAAGTCGGACAGCTCCACCGGCCGGTCATACTGCCCGCCCGGGTGACGGCCGCCCAGGTCTTCATTGTCGACCGCCTCCTGGTGGCGGTCGGTCAGAAAAAATTTAAGGGTGAAGCCGCCGCGTACGACCTCCTGAACCAGCCAGCACCTCTCCGGCGGGTCGGCCGCCCGCACCGCCGGGGCGGAGACCAGCAGAATCAGAATAACTGCCATAATATGTTTCAAAATCGAACCCTCCGCCAAAAGTTTCAGTACGGCCGCTGGTCTACCGGCAACTTATCCGGGATTCTAAGCGGCCGCAGACGCGGCGGCCTTGAGGCCGGATGTAAATGCCGGTTACGTCTGGAATCAAATCATCTTGCCTAGCCGCTCTCTAGGTGGTCTGAAGCCGGCCTGTTACGGCCCTTCGCCTTCGGCCTGACAAACACATAAGCTGTTGTCGTTCAACCCCTTCATAATGCCGCAGGAGGCCACGGCCCCACCCCGGGGGCATTTTTTCCGCAACCGCAGTAGCTGGGCTTTAAGGCCTTTGAGAGACTTGATCTGCTGGTCGAGTTCGGCGATATGGCTGTCGACTATATCGCTGACCACCGAACAGTCATGCTCCGGGCTGTCCCTGAGTTCAAGTAGAGTTTTGATTTCTTCCAGGGATATGCTGTGAGCCCGGCAGTGGCGGATGAATTTCAATCTCTCGACGTCGTCGGCCTGGTAAAGACGATAGCCTTTTTCGGTTCTGGCCGGCTTACCCATCAGCCCGGCTTTCTCATAATAGCGGACCGTCACTACCTGGCACCCGGCCAATTCGGCCAATTCGCCTATTTTAACACTCATGCGGCCCCTCCCAAAAAAATCCTTGACCCTATAGTAGCTATAGGCCTTATGATTGTCAATCAGGGGCCGACCGGAGTGGCCCGCGGCCGGAGATCTATGGTTTTTTTAAGTATTTCTTTTTTAAGGAGTTGGTAATGAACAATCCCTGCCCTATTTGCGGTAGCCATCACGAACAGCATCATCCCCATTTGAACCATCGGCTCGGGTCGCCCGGGTCGGGCCCGGTAACCGGTTCGGAAAATGGCGGCCAAGGTCCTCAGGAAGAAGAGGGCGGCGAGGAGGATGCCGGCCCGCCACCATCCGGCTCCGGCGTTATTCCAACCGACCCCCCTGACCGCTCCTTACCCCAGGCCGTTTTTCCCGACCTGCCGGCTTCTTTCTGCTCCGGCCCCAATCAGAGCCAAGATCTCTATGACAGCCAACCGGGGGCCGAGACGGCCGGCTGCTGCTGCGGCCGAGACCCGCAGCCGGCTCCGGCGGATTTCAGCGACGTTCAAGCCACCGGCCCCGGCCGGGCCGTCTACCGGATAGCCAATATGGACTGCCCCATGGAAGAGGCCTTGATCCGCAACAAGCTTTCCGGCCTGGCCGGGGTGGATTCGCTGGAATTCAATCTGATCAAGCGAGTCCTGACGGTTCACCACCAGCTTGATGATGTGACCATACTGGAAAGAGCCCTTGATTCCATCGACATGAAGCCGGAACCCATATTGCCCGGCCAGACCCTGGCGGCCAAAGTCGAGCCCCGGGGACAGTGGATCAAATTAGCCTTGGCCGGGGGACTGGCCTTGGCGGCCGAACTGACCCACTTTTTCGAAGCCCCTCAATGGGTCTCGTTGGTCCCGGCCCTGGCCGCCATTGTTCTGGGGGGCCTCGGTACCTATAAAAAAGGCTGGCTGGCTCTCAAAAATTTCAACCTGAACATGAACGGGCTGATGTCATTCGCCGTTACCGGGGCCATGCTTATCGGCCAATGGCCGGAGGCGGCCATGGTCATGGTCCTGTTCAACGTGGCTGAAGCCATTGAAGCCAAAAGTCTGGCTCGGGCCAGAGAGGCCATCGCCGGGCTTTTGAATCTGGCCCCGGAATTGGCCACCGTCCGCCAGGCCGACGGCTCCTGGGCCGAAACGGCGGCCGACCGCATCCCTCTGGGCTCGGTTCTAAGGGTCAGGCCCGGTGAAAGGGTAGCCCTCGATGGTCTGGTTCTCAGCGGGTCCTCCACCGTCAATCAGGCCCCTATCACGGGCGAAAGTCTGCCGGTGGAAAAAAGTGAGGGTGACCAGGTCTTCGCCGGCACCGTCAATGAAGACGGCTCTTTCGAATTCCGGGCCACGGCCGCCTTTGAAAATTCCACTCTGGCCCGCATCATCCGGGCCGTGGAAGAGGCCCAGTCCAGCCGGGCCCCCATTCAGAGGTTTGTGGACCGTTTCGCCGCCGTTTACACTCCCGTCGTTTTTTCGGCTGCTTTGGCCGTGGGCATCCTGCCGCCTCTTCTGATCGATGGCCAATGGTTGGCCTGGGCCTACAAAGCTCTGGTGCTTCTGGTCATCGCCTGCCCCTGCGCTCTGGTCATTTCCACTCCGGTGACCATCGTCAGCGGTCTGGCCGCGGCCACCAGACACGGTCTCCTGATCAAAGGCGGGGCCTTTCTGGAAGAGGGCCGTCGGCTCAAGTATCTGGCCCTGGATAAAACCGGCACTCTGACCAAGGGCCGCCCGGAGCAGACGGACTTCATAGTCTTGGGCTCAGATACACCGGCCCAGAGCCGCCTCTTGGCCGCCGCCCTGGCCGGGCGATCCGATCACCCGGTTTCTCGGGCCATAGCCCGGGCGGCCAAAGAGGAAGACCTGGGCCCCGGCCCCGAAATCGAAGCCTTCACCGCTCTGCCCGGCCGCGGCAGCAGCGGAGTTTGCGGCGGTCGGAAATGGTATCTGGGCAACCAGAGGCTTTTGGCCGAAAGAGGCTGGCTGAATGAAGAACTGTCGAGCCGGATAGGGGAACTGGAAGGGGAAGGTAAAAGCGTGGTGGCTCTGGTCGACGAACACGGAGAAGTCGGGGCTCTCCTGGCCGTGGCCGACGGCTTGAAAGAGAGCAGTCTGGCCGCCGTCAGGGATCTTAAGGCCCTGGGCCTTAAAACCGTGATGTTGACCGGGGACAACGGCTCAGTAGCCGGGAAGGTGGCGGCCGAGGCCGGAGTCGATGATTTCAGAGCCGGTCTTTTGCCCGAGGATAAACTGGCGGTGGTGGAAGAGCTGAAAAAAAACGGCCTGGTCGGTATGGTCGGGGACGGCATCAACGATGCTCCGGCCCTGGCCAAAGCCGATATCGGTTTCGCCATGGGCGGGGCCGGCACGGACACGGCCATTGAAACGGCCGATGTGGCCATCATGAACGACGACCTGGCCAAGCTCCCGGTTTTTATTCGTTTGTCTCGCTCGACCCATAGGGTTTTATGGCAGAATATCGGTCTGGCCCTGGGAATTAAATTTTTATTTTTCATCCTGACCTTCGCCGGGCACACCACCATGTGGATGGCCGTCTTCGCCGACATCGGGGTCAGCCTGATGGTAGTGGCCAACGGCCTCAGAATGCTTCGCCGATAGCGGGCCGGCCGAGGCTTCCGACCAAAAAGGCCGCGGTTTGAACCGCGGCCTTTTTGAAGCTGTATTTCAATCTCTAGTTATTTACCCATCTCTTTCAGCAGCCCCTCGGCCCATTCTCGGCCGATGTCTTCCAAAACCTGGGGCCAGACTTTTTCTTCGGCCAGCTTGGCGAAATCACTCAGAACCTTGTCACTGACCTCATAACGGGTGGTGCCCAGATCGATCAGTTTCTGCTCGTAATCCAAAGTTTCCTGGGGAGCGTCCACCCATCTTTTTTCTTCCATTTTGGCGGCCAGATCCAGCATGGTTTTCTGGGTTTCGGCCGGGAGAGAATCGAAGGTCTCCCGATTGATCATCATGTACCAGATTTCAAAATGGGTATTGGCCGGAATGTAGTACTTGGTCACGTCCCGGAACGAGGAATAGTAATCTTCGGCCCCGGAACCGACGATACCGTCGACCACCCCGGTCTGAACGGCGGTGAAAGTTTCGGAAAAGGGGATGACCGCCCCCTGATAACCCATGACCGTAGCCAGAAGGGTCAGGCTCTTGACCGGGGGAACGCGCAGTTTCAGATTTTTGGAGGCCGTGGGGTTCAGAGGTTCGTTGGGCTCTTTATATAACGAAATGCCGGAGAAATAAACCGGCCAGGCGGCCAGAACCTTGATGTCCTGTTTAGCCAGAAGTTCTTCGACCTGCCCGCGGATGGGGCCGCCCGGACCCCAATAGGCCTGAGCTTCGGCCCAGTTTTTGGCCAGATAGGGCAGAAAGGCGAACTGGAATTTTCTCTCGGCCCCGGGGGCCGTGGGCTGGCAGGACATTTCCACCGCTCCGATGGAGACGCGCTCTTGAACCACGGTGTAATCGCCCAAAGCGCTGGCCGGGTAGAGCTGCACTTTGGTCCGGCCCCCGGTGGCCGCTTCCACTTCAGCGGCGAAAGTGGTGAGGTCTATATCGACCGAGCTGCCCTGAGGGCGGACATGCGACAGCTTCAGGGTTTGAGCGAAGGCCGCCGGCGCGCTCAAGGCAAGCAGCAGGGCCACGGTTAGTAGTAAAAGTTTTTTCATTTTTTATTTCCCTTTTTAGAAATACTGGCCGGCTTAAAGCCGGTTTCGGGCTGCCGCGGTCTTTGACCGAGTCGAGAACCCCTGATTATTGCCTGGTCAAAGACTTTAAAAATACCTGACCTCGAGGTGAGACCATTTACCAAATTATTGGAACCCGGTGAATCAATAATCGACCCCCCGGAGCTTCATCAAGCCCCGGGCGTCCGCCGCCGGCCTCAACCTCGACAGCGCTTAAGAAATTCGTCGCGTCCGATACCTTCCAAACCAAGGTTGGCCAGGGTCCGCCCCTCGGCCAAACCGTCGATCAGCATCCGGGCCATGGTTATAACCGCGTCGATGCCCGGAGTGGGCACCCCGGCGATTTTGCCCAGGGACTGCATGGCCATCAGAGCGTAAGGCACGTCCTCATGCAGATAGCGCACTTCCATGCTTTTGGGGCCTTTGATGCCCCGATAACCTGGGTTGCCGTTAAGGACCTGCAAGACCGTTTCACCTTTGGCCTGAGGATACATGTATTGAAATTCCTGGACGAATGGCCTGAGTTCCAGCCCATAGGCCCGACCCAGGGCCAGACGTTCCCGGTCGAGCTTTTCGACCAGCTTGGCCTGATAGGGGGTGAAGTCGATGTAGTATTCGAATTCGATGCCGCCTTCAATTCGGCCGGAGTTCATTATGGTCGGCCCGGGATGCACTTCCCAGTTGAGGTTATCCAGCCCGGCCCGGATTATGTCGCCGCTGAACTCCAGCGAAGGGATGCAGTCGAAAGCTTTTTCAGCCTCCTGATTGCGGCTGGAAGGGTAGGCGGCCGCCCCGACCATCTGCTTTTGGCCGGAGACTTTAACCTGCCCGGTCTTTACCAGGCGGGTGGCGAACAATAAAGTGGCCGTGCAGGCCATTAGGAGGTCGGCCTTACAGCCGCAGGCCCTCAGCCGGTTTTCAAAGGCGACGATGCCCAAGGGGGCGGCCGGGTTTATTAAAACGGCCTGGCCGTCTTTTAGATGAGGGGCCATTTTTTCGGCCATCGCATCGTGGTAGATGGAAGGCACGACCATTAGAACGACCTCGGTCCCGTCCAAAACCTGGGCCATGTCGGTGGAAGCCATTTTGATGGCCCCGAAACCGGTTTTATCGGCCTGGCCTTCAACCGTAACCCCGCCGAGTTGGTTTAAGGCCTCCATCACTTTCTGGTCATAATCGTAGATTTTGATCTCATGGCCGTATAATGATAGAAAACCGGCAAAGGTCTGGCCGCCGTTGCCGGCTCCGATGATGGCGATTTTTTTCCCATAGCCTCCTCCTGACGCGGCTCCAGTCCGCTAAAGGGCGTGAACTTGACATTGAATATGAGCAGACCCGCCGCCAGGGGCGGCCGGTTGCCGACGAAATATTTTTTTGGGCCGGAGGAGGGGCAGTAATGACGCCCTTCGGTCTCATTTGGGCTCGTCTTACCAGATGAAAAAAGAGATGATGGCGAAGGGCTCTCTCTGGCGCGCACCCCGCTCAGGGCCTTTATTTTGGCCAGACAAAGGCGCTTGTAAGATGTGGCTGGTTTTTGTTTTTTATCACGAAGCGGCCCGGACTGTCAATAAGATTGCCTGATTTTAAAGGCTTTTTTACCTTGAAAAGACTTATGGGCTCAAGGAGTTAACTTGCAACGAATCTTTAAGGCTGATATAAGGGTCAAAGCCCCTGGCCGGAAGAAGCCGAGGCCTGGGGCGGCCGATTGGCCGCCGGTCACTTTTCCGCCTCCGGCCGGAAACGGTCTTGGCCGGGGCGCCCCTCGAACAGGGGGCCCGAGTGCCTCTCAAGGGGTTTTCTTATGGCCGGCTCCGGTGATATTAGAATGGTCGAAACCATCGGTCTATTATAATAGAGGACGTTTGTGGGCGAACAACGAGCTAATGGGTTGAGCATCGCGGCGGCCTTGGCCGCTTCAGTCATATGGGGCCTTCAGGCCTTGTACTGGAAGAGTCTCATCGACGTACCCCCCTCGGAGATATTGGCCCACCGGGTGATCTGGTCATTTGTTTTTATGACTCTCTTCGCCCTGGTCATGGGCCGGGGCCGGGTGGTACTGGGGGAGGCCGCCGCCCTTTTTAAAGACCGCCCCCGCCTCGTCTGGGTAGTGCTCGGGGCCTTTATGGTCGGCCTCAACTGGCTGGCCAATATCTGGGCCATAAACAACGACCGGGTGGTCGAAGCCAGTTTGGGATCATATATGGTGCCTCTGGGGAATGTGGTCGTCGGTCTGACCGTTTTCCGGGAACGTTTGTCCCTCTGGCAGTTTGTGGCCGTCATTCTGGCCGCCGCCGGCATAGCCCACATGGCCGTCAAATTCGGCTCTCTGCCCTGGATCTCCCTGGCCGTGGCCGCCACTTTCACCTTTTACGGGTTTTGCAAAAAAATAAGCCGCCTGAGCGCCGTCAGCGGCATGGTCATCGATACCTCGCTCATCGCCCCGGCCGCCTTGATTTACCTGGCCTGGCTGAGGCTGGAGGGCCTCGGTCATCATCTGGATTTATCCCCGACTTCCTTCCTTCTTATGGGGGCCGGCTTGTTCAATATCGTGCCGCTTCTGCTGTATGCCTTCAGCGTCAACAATCTCTCCCTAACCTTATCGGGCCTGCTTCAATATCTGGCGCCCACCATATCTTTTTTTCTGGGGGTGTTCGTCTATGATGAACCTTTTACCAGAACCAATCTGATTACCTTCGGCTTCATCTGG
>Ga0192243_10527_pt1 | contig 13822 bp, 11 predicted proteins | sample Koala_Koa27_K3_FD_131233 | JGI IMG/M metagenome (GOLD analysis project Ga0192243, IMG submission 131233) | Enriched cells from koala feces incubated with labeled cellulose particles, San Francisco Zoo, California, United States - Koala_Koa2-7_K3 ... | reverse complement strand
CCGAAGCGTGAACATCCATCTGTACGAAGGGCTGCGGAAGCCAAGTATTTACCTTTATAAGAATAAGTGGCACGGGCAAGGAAAGAAATTAAGGCCCATTCTGTTTCAGAAGTCGATCCGCGGGTTACTTTACCTGCATTGATGGTATGAACCAGATCATTAGGAAATGATCCACCGGTCATTTCACTGTATTCCAGAGTTTGTTCCTGCATGGTGTAGCCCACCAAGCCGGTAACCGAATGATCGTTATTAAATGTTTTGTTATAATTTAAAGTATTTTCCCATACCCAGTTGGTGGATCGCATGGTTACAAAATTGGCTTCAGCGTCTACCCATCCTGAATATCCCCAGTCTTGCCCTGCATTCCAATATGATTTATAATGAGAGTCTTCCGTATTGGCATTGAAAGACATTTTGAAATTAAGCCCGTCTAGAATTTTGTAATCAATAAAACTGTTGACCAATACCATATCTGTTGTCTTCTTTTTAGACATTTCGCGGGTCAATGAGTAGGGATGCCATAATTGGAAACCATATTTAACGAAAGTATTCCAAATAGATTCCGGATCTTTGAATCCCAAGCTCCCTGTTCCTACGCGGAGAGGGAAGATGGGATCACTTTGCACCGCCAGACTGACAGCATCAGATTTGCCTGCTGTGCCGTAAGAGGAATCATTAGTACGGGTCAGACCAATTTTTAGTCCGGCGCTCAATCGGTCATTGAACTTATGATTAATATTACTACGGATCGAAAGTCGGTCATAATTATTCTGATCTACTACTCCTTCTTGAGTCAGATATCCTGCTGAAAACATGAATTGAGTCTTTTCGGAACCACCTGAAGCAGATACTTGTGCATTATGAGTGAATGCAGTTCTGAATAATACATCTTGCCAGTCCGTTCCATTTCCTATTCTGGCCAGCCATTCGGGATCAGAGAATTCCTCTGGAATGACAGTATCCATACCACGTACAGCATTGGGATTGTTTTTTAAGGTTGTAGCCCATGTATTATTACGGGCGGCAGTTTCAAAATCAATCCATTCCTTGGCATCCATTACATCAATACGGCGATTCACTCTGGAAATTCCAAATTCATAGCTGGCATCCACTTTTGTCTTACCGGCTTTTCCTTGCTTGGTGGTAACTAAGACAACGCCGTTGGCGCCTCGTGAACCATAAATTGCCGCTGACGAGGCATCTTTCAGGATTTCTATGGATTCAATATCATTCGGATTAATATTATTCAATGGATTTCTATTGAATGACATATTGCTGAAACTGCCGTTACTGCCATCTGAAACTGTATTGTCCTCCAATGGTATGCCATCAATGACATAAAGTGGAGAAGTTCCTGCATTGATGGAAGAAGAACCACGGACTTTGATAGTCGGCACCATACCTGGAGCTCCCTGCGTTTGGGTAATTTGTACGCCTGATACTTGTCCAGCCATGGATTGTAAGGCATTGCCAAATGAGCGTTCCTTTAGTTTGTCAGATCCGATAGATGAAACCGAACCGGTAAGATCGCGTTTCTTCACAGTGCCATACCCTACGACAACAACTTCTTCCAAACTTTGTGAATCGTCTTTCATTATAACATTGATTACAGACTGTTTCCTTACCTGCACTTCTTTATCAGTGTAGCCGATATAGGTAAACAGTAACGTTGCATCGGAGGAAGCGTTAATCTCATAAGTACCGTTTATATCCGTAATTGTTCCATTAGTAGTTCCTTTAATTAGGATGTTTACACCAATCAACGGTTCGCCGTTTTCATCTGAAACCGTTCCTTTGACTTTGTTTTGTGCAAATGCACTCTGAGTACTTATGGCTATCATGCATAATAAGCAGAGCCACATTCGGCATCTTGTTGTCTGTCTCTTAAAATCAAAGGCAGAAACTTGTTTTTCTTTTCGTGTCGTTTTCATAAATTGATTATTACTTTTAGTAATTAGAAATTTAAGGATTGCAAATATAGTTAGTTGTGATGCGTATTATTATCTTTTTATTGTTTTATTCTTTTGTTTTGTGTTTTGTTTGTTTGTGAATACAAAGATAAACGAAAGAAATTAGAAATAAAAGAAAATAATATGTGTTATTAAGCATAACCTGTAGAGTCTTTTAAAGTTATCTGCAATAAAGGGATATTTATCTTTAATGAAGGAAGTATGATTGGTAGGGATACAAAAAAGCAGTCCGGATAAAAAAGATCTCTCTTCTTATCCGGACTGCTATAAAATTATAAAAGACTATTTCTTATCTATTCTTATACATTCTTTCGTAATACCCCTGATAATCACCACTGGTTACATCCTCTACCCAAGCTTGATTCTCCAGATACCATTTGATAGTCTTCACGATACCCACTTCAAACTTAGTTTCAGGATACCATCCCAATTCGTTCGTAATCTTTTCAGGATCAATAGCATAGCGTTGGTCATGTCCCAAGCGGTCTTTTACGAATGTTATCAGTGATTCATTGATCCAATCAATACTGATTTCACCATTCTCGTTCAGTTCCTTTTTCTTCAGAATTTCACGGTATTCGGGATGCTCCGTCATCATTTGGTGGATGGTGGCGATGGTCAGCTTCACAATTTCGATATTCTGTTTCTCGTTGTGGCCGCCTACATTATATACTTCGCCGTTACGTCCTTTGCGCACTACCAAGTCGATAGCCTTGCAATGGTCTTCCACATACAACCAGTCGCGTACATTCTTGCCATCGCCATAAACAGGAAGTTTCTTGCCTTCCAATATATTCTTGATGATCAGTGGAATCAACTTTTCGGGGAAGTGGTAGGGGCCGTAATTGTTGGAGCAACGGGTGATGGTAACAGGCATCTTATATGTATCATGGTAAGCCATTACAAACATATCGGCACTGGTCTTGGATGCACTATACGGGCTGTGGGGACACAATGGAGTAGTTTCGGTAAAGAAACCTTCCGCGCCCAAACTGCCATACACTTCATCGGTAGATACCTGATGATAGCGTACATCCTTGCGCCATGTGGGATAGCCGTTTTCATCTTTGCCGGTCACCCATGCACGGCGGGCGGCATCCAGCAGGTTCTGAGTTCCCAGAATATTGGTTTGCAGGAACAACTGAGGGTTTTCAATGCTCCGGTCTACATGGCTTTCGGCTGCAAAGTTCACGATATAATCGAATTTGTACTCGGCAAACAGTCGGTCGGCAAGATCATGGTCGCATATATCTCCCTTTACGAAGAAGCAACGTTCATTATCAATATCCGATGCAATGGTACCCAGGTTACCTGCATAAGTTAACGCATCCAGTACCACCACCTTAATATCATCGTGCTTGGCCAAGATGTATTTCAAATAATTAGCTCCGATAAATCCGGCAGCTCCTGTAACGAGATAAGTCTTCATATTGTTTTGGAATTAGTCTGTGCAAAGGTCGGAAAGTTTTTTTAATCTTACAACTTATCGGCCAGTTCTATCACCTCTAAATCTTTAAATTCTCCATTATCGACGACAAAACGCACCAATGTCCTCACTTTATGGAAGCCGGAGATGCCAGCAGCTCCCGGATTGATGTGCAACATGCCCAAGGTTTTGTCATACTTCACCTTTAATATATGCGAGTGCCCGCTGATAAACAATTTGGGAGGTTTCACCAACAGGCTTCCGCGGATGGAAGGATCATAGTTGCCCGGATAACCGCCGATATGTTTTATCAACACTTCAGCTCCATCTACCGTAAAACGGTTTATCTGGGGATAAAGTTTGCGGATCTCTTGCCCGTCTATATTCCCATATACGGCGCGGAACGGGCGGAAAGCGGCCAGTTTCTGGGCAACTTCCAGCGAGCCGATGTCTCCGGCATGCCATATTTCATCGCAATTCTCAAAGTATTTCAGGTATTTATCGTCCCAATATGCATGAGTATCCGATAATAATCCAACTCTTGTCATAGTTTTTTTGTTTATTATGAACAAAGATACTATATTTGGGACAAATCTAAGCATAATATGGAGAGCAAATATCATTATTTTAAGCGTGACATCAGTTGGTTGTCCTTCAACTACCGGGTATTGTTGGAGGCAGATGATGACTCCCTTCCGTTGTTTGAACGGATTAATTTTATCTCTATTTATTCTTCTAACCTGGAGGAGTTTTATAAAATACGTGTGGCTGAGCATAAAGCCATCGCTTCCGGCGGACAGAGTGACGACATGACGCAGGAGGAAGCCCGATGCCTGATCCATCAGATAACCGAAGTGGTGAATAACCAGATGGAAGACCGCATCCGCATCTATGAACGTAAGATTATTCCGGCCTTGCGCCAGCATCATATTATTTTCTATCAGAGCAAGCAAGAGGTGGAACCTTTCCATCAGGAGTTTATCAGCAATTTCTTTAAGGAAGAGATTTTCCCTTATCTGCAACCTGTCCCGGTGTGCAAGAACCGCATTAAAACCTTCCTTCGTGACAATCGGCTTTATCTTTCGGTCCGTGTCACGCGCCGGGACACGGGCGAAAAGGAATATTATATCATCAAACTGCCTTATAGCAAGGTTCCCCGTTTCATCGAACTGCCCCGGCAGGGAGAGAATTTCTATTTGATGTACATGGAAGACATCATCAAAGCGAATATCAACCGTATGTTTCCGGGGTATGAGTTGGATTGCAGCTATTGTTGCAAGATCTCCCGCGATGCGGATATTTTTGTGGATGATGCCGCCAGTTCGGAAGTGATGGTGGAGCAACTGAAAAAGAAAGTGAAGAAACGCAAGATAGGCGCCGTATGCCGTTTTGTATATGACCGCAAGATGCCCGATGATTATCTGGAATTTCTGGTAGATGCTTTCAATATAAACAGGGACGAGTTGGTGCCGGGTGACAAGCATTTGAATCTGGAAGACTTGTCTCATCTGCCCAACCCCAATAAGGAACTGTATGCCCAGTTGAAGCCTTGTCCCATGAAGCTGAACTGCCTGGACGAGAAAGAATCCATCTTCCGATATGTGAACAAGAAGGACTTGTTGCTGCATTTCCCTTACCATTCCTTCGAGCATTTCATTCACTTCCTGTATGAGGCGGTGCATGATCCTTCCTGCCGCGAGATTATGATTACCCAATACCGCGTGGCGGAAAACTCGGTAGTTATTAATACCCTGATTGCGGCGGCGCAAAATGGCAAGAAGGTGACGGTATTTGTAGAACTGAAAGCGCGTTTCGATGAGGAGAACAATCTGGCTACCGCCGAAATGATGAAGCGTGCCGGCATACATATTATATTCAGCATACCGGGTCTGAAGGTGCATGCCAAGGTGGCACTCGTGTTGCGTTATAATAAGGAAGGGAAGCAAACCCGAAGCTATGCTTACATCAGCACCGGAAATTTCAATGAGAAGACGGCGCGGATCTATGCGGACTCCGGTTTGTTTACTTCCAATGAAACGATAGTGAATGACTTGCATACTTTATTCAGGGTGTTGCAGAAGGAGGTGACCGAACCGAAGTTCAAGTGTTTGTTGGTGGCGCGATTCAATTTGTTGCCCGAGTTGAGAAGACGGATCGGGCAGGAAATCAATATGGCGAAAGCGGGAAAGGAAGCACGTATTATTCTAAAGATGAATGCTTTGCAAGATCCTTCTATGATAAATGAACTCTATAAGGCGAGTGAGGCGGGGGTACAGATTGACCTGATAGTGCGGGGAATTTGTTGCCTGATTCCTAATCAGCCTTATAGCAAGAATATACGGATCACGCGTATTGTGGATAGTTTCCTGGAACATGCACGCGTGTGGTATTTCCACAATGGCGGCAAGCCACTCCTTTTCATGGGTTCGCCGGACTGGATGCGACGCAATTTGTATCGCCGGATAGAGGCTGTGACGCCTATCTTGGATGAGGATTTGAAACAGCAATTAATAGATATGCTTACTATTCAATTAAAGGATAATAGGAAAGCCGGTTGGGTGGATGAGAATTTGAATAATGTGTTGAAACGGGAACCGGAAGCGGCATCGGTGCGGTCGCAGTATGCTTTTTATGAGTATTTGAAGGAAAAAAAATGAACTTAAATTTCCCGATTCAAAATGTTGCAAATTTGTTTCTGATTAGGAATGAACAAACTTCACCGTAGGGGCAGACCCATGTGTCTGCCCGAATACATTTACGATACATACCTCCATTTTTTATATCTTATCGGGCGGACACATGGGTCCGCCCCTACGGTGTATCATTACCGTTTCCACAATGAACTGACCCTCTTATGGCAATCAGAGCATCCATATACCACCTTTCTGAACCAAGGATAATTCAACCAAACATACTCATACCACCTCACCAGCCTTCTTCTCCACTTTTTGCTCCAAGGATACAATTCCCACCACTTCAACTGAAAATCCGCTTTCTTCATAAACTCAGGAGTAGGAAACAGCGTGAGCGCTATCCCCTTTATTCATAACCTTTTCATCTGATTCGGCCAATACTGCATCACCCCGAACCCCGGCTCCCAAATAATGAACCTCCCCTCATGAATGCCATAGCACACCACATACCCCGGCACCTCAAAATCATTCATCGCAAAAAGAATAATGGGAAGCCTTCGCAAAGTCAACTGCTCCATGTCCTGCAAGCAAAGCTCCGCCTGCATCCCTGCACGGATCGCCGCATCCCTCATTCCCATCAGCGTCAGTTTTCCATCCACTGTGCACCATTCAGTCAGTGTATGCACATCCTCCTGCCCTCCATAATATTTCATTACGCTGAGCAGGCAGGCCACTTCCATAGGACATTCCTCACCGGAACGCACAAAGGTTTTCTTTATTTTGTCCAGTTCATCTTCAGTCATAATCCAATTTGTTTTTCATGGGCGGGGCATAGGCACAACGCGGATCGGGAAAGTCCCAGTGCTCTGCGCCGTATGCTTTTATAATATCACTCCAACAACGATTTTGATAACCGTAGCAATCCTTGAACAGGCTGCATTCCTTGCACGCACTTTGCTCGCTTATCTCACAGCGTGGCAGGGCGCAAAGCTGCATGGCGCGAGGCGAATCCCATACCTCTTTCAACCCCTGCATGGTGACATCGCCTATGATGAACCGTGGATGCCAGTACAGTTGTTCACAAGCGGTTACCTTCCCATCAGGCAATATAAACATGTGGGTGGTAAGGGTGGAACATTCGCTACCCTTAAAATTGCGGCTACCCCCCCATGTGTCCCTATATTGCTTCCTGATAGCGGCATCGCCCAAAATCACCGGAAACGTGGCATTGGCAATAAGGGGATATAGTTCATTGAATGTTTCCGTAATCTGAGCCTTCGATGGTTTCAATTGCGAAAATTCCTTGTAATCTTTGCTGCCGGAATTGCTGGCGGGGATGATGCGCCAATCCCGGATGTGCCTCAGTGCGGAGAGTTGGTGATATAACTCCGCCAGTGTCACTACATCGCAATTATAACGGGTCAGTACAGACGAAACCTGATAATTCAATCCGCTTCCGTCCAGCAGGTGAAGCCCTTTCAGTACTTCCCGGTTATATCTCTCCTTTACTCCCAGTGAGTCTGCCAGTATGCGGGGATTATAGGCGTCCAATGATACTTGTATGATGCCCCGGTAGCCTGTTTCCAGCAGGTCTTTCAGCAGGCTGTGGGTTACGGGCATTTTGGTTGATATAAATTCGGGGCCGATGTTCCGTTTTACCAGTTCGGCGAGGATCATTTTCCAGTCTTTATGCAGGAATATTTCGCCGCCTATTAGGTTTATCTGTTGCACTTGCAGGCGCGAGGCTTCTTCTATCAGTTCCATGATGCGGGCGGTGGGTAGGGGAGATCTCACCGGTGTGGATGTGTCGGCATAGCAATATTTGCAACGGGTGACACATCGGTTGGTCAGCATGAAGGTAAGTAGCAGAGGGCCTGAGTATAATCTTCTGGTTGTCAGGTCCAGTTTTTTCCAGATAAAGGAGTTGGGCTCCAGTTGGTCAAAGCGCAGGGTGCTGCCTGCCTCTTCGGCTTCTATCAGTATCCGTTTGGGAAAGTAGACTTTCCCTTGCTGTGATGAGGTATAAACGGGGGTGGGGTTATTGATGAATTCGGATACTGATTCCAGCATTTCTTCTGTGCTGCGGCAGAAGAAATCGCACAGCAAGGGAAGGGTTTCCTGCAAGGGCCTGCCATACGTGAAGAAGCTCAGCATGACGGCTTGCAGGGGATGAATAAAGGTATGCCAGTTCCGCGAGCAGTCGGTATCGGCTGCTCCGGTGCTGGAGAATAATGCTACCCTGTGTATGTCATGACGGAGATGATAGTGAGGGTTCAGCACATATACTTTATTCATTTGAGGTGTTTTCATCTGTGTTCGTGTTGGGTCTACAAATCCGCCGGTGTAACATCCCAAGCCGCATTTTGCCAATTCATTGTCATCTATGCCGCCTTGCACGTCCATCAATTCATCCAGGTTCAGCACTTATTCTTCTTCGGAGTACTTAGTGTATTCCGGTTGCTTGTCTTTTGATTCTTCTTTTTTCATACTGTTCTTTTTTTATTGGTTAAACTTTTATTTATTTCTCCCTGAACAACTCATATATCGGCGCAAATATCCTGCTCAATATACTCCTGCTGGAAGTAATGATTTCCGCTTTTCCACTCATATCTATTTCATATTTTATTTCCTTCTTGCTGGTTGTCACCAATCCTTCGGGAAAGTCCACCTCCACCGCATAACTCTTATTATAAGGGATAAATGAAATAGAAGCTACTCTTCCCGGCAATATACCATAAGAATGAGTAGGATATTTATTCAGCTCGATATTTACCTTATCACCTACCGCTATTTCTGCCACCTCATCCTGCGATAACTTAATATGTCCCAGCGGATTTCCTTTTTGTTTTGAAATAACTGTGCAAAGGGTATCCCCTTCATTCACCCTGTTACTCATACCCCAGCTTTTTCCCCATACCACAATACCATCATGCCGGCTCTTTATCAAATATTTATTATCCCATGTCTTCAAGCTGTTTACCATATTCTCATAAGCCAGTTCCAGCATTCTGCGGTTTTTCCCAGTTTCCATCTTATGGTTTATTTCTAACTCGAACAATTCGCGTTTCACATTCAGAATGGCAAGCGCATCTGTTTTGCCTGTACTGTTCAGTATTTTTAGTTCTTCATCTAGATACCTCTTTTTTTGCGGGTATAGGTCAAATTCCTGATACATGCTACACGTGCGCACGGCTTGGGTAAACTGTTCATAAGCGCCGGACATTTCTCTCATAATCAGATCAAAAGGATAATCCTGCAAGTAGCTGATGTCATTTGTGCGATAATACCATTCTATATTGGACAATACCCGGCAAAACCTCTTGACATCTCTTAGTGAAGCTGTGTTTTTCGGTATTCCCAATGTATCATTCTGTTTTACCTGTGACTGGTTTTCTATAAAAAAGCGGTCTATCATTCCTGTATGATTGGCGGTAATCCATTCCACATTTCCCATATCGTCTATGGTAATGCTTTTTTTTATCGTGTCAGGGTACTTAAATAATGCTGTTCCGGCAATTAAAAGCACGATGAGCCCATATACAATATAGCTTCCGGTATGTATCAGCCATTCGGGCATGTCGCCCAGCATGTCATTATTCTCCCGGCTATAGATTTCTACCTTTTCGGTGTCCTCGGCGTCAGGTTTATAGATTTCCTCCATACCTCATTACTATTATTTTTTAATTTTCAATTTTCAATTCTCAATTCCTTACGCATTCAGTTCCAGTTGATTTTTTACCAACCGGTAGTAGTCTCCCCGTTGGGAAATCAATTCCTCATGTGTCCCCCTTTCGGTTATGTCTCCTTCTTTCAATACCACTATTTGGTCGGCATTTTTTACAGTGCTCAGTCGGTGGGCCACAATGACTACCGTCCTATCTTTAAAGAACTTCTCCAGATTTCCCTGTATCACTCTTTCATTGTCCGTATCGAGGGCATTCGTGGCTTCGTCAAAGAACAAGTAATCGGGATTGCGATAGATAGCACGTGCTATCAATATGCGTTGTTTCTGCCCTTGGCTCAATCCCTGACCGGTATTTCCTATTTTAGTATTATATTTTAAGGGTAATGATTCTACAAACTCCCGTATATTCGCCATTTCTACGGCATATAGCATACGTTTTTTGTCTATCACATTCCCATCCGGAGCAATATTGTTGGCTATAGTGTCTCCAAATATGTATCCTTCCTGCATTACCACTCCGCAATGCTTGCGCCATTCCTTGAAACTGATTTTTTGCAATGACTGTTTTCCTATGTTGACTGCCCCTCCGGTGGGAGGATAAAATCCAAGCATCAGTTTAATCAGAGTTGTTTTGCCACTGCCGCTGAGGCCCACTATGGCAGTGGTTTTTCCGGCGGGAATATCCAGTGACAGTCCTTTGATAATCTGTTTCGACTTCTCTGAACCGTATGTGAAGATAACATTTTGCAGTTGAATGGAATCTTTGCCTGATATCTGGGTGTCTTGTTCCATTCCTTCCGTTTCCTCATCTGCTTTCCCATGAATTTCTCCCAAGCGTTCCAAGCTTAATTGTGCATCTTGCGTATCCTGCATAAATGAAACAAACTGGCTGACAGGCCCTTGCATCTGTCCGATGATATATTGTATGGAAAGCATTACACCCAGTGAAATACTGCCATGCAATACGGCAGTGGCAGAGAGGACTGTTATCAGTACATTTTTTACTTCGTTGATGAGCACAGCTCCTACCTGTTGCGTCTGTCCCAGGTTGAGGGAACTCATATTGATGCGGAAAAGTGATGCCTGTATATTCTCCCATTCCCAGCGTTTTTGTTGTTCGCAGCCCAGCAATTTAATGTCCTGCATTCCATAAATAAGCTGCATCAGGTTATTTTGATTGACGGACATTTGCTCAAAATTCTTTCGGTTTAGATCGGCACGCTTGTGCATAAACAATTTTACCCATCCTATATATGCTGCACTGAATAGCAGGAAGATAAGAAATATTTCCCAACTATAGATAGCCAGAACTATACTGAAAATGATAACAGTCAGTGAGGAAAACAGGATATTGAGTACCGACTGCGTAAGAAAAGTTTCTATACGGTTATGGTCTTCAATGCGGCGTATCAGGTCGCCTGCCAGTTTGCTGTCAAAGAACCTCATGGGCAGCCGCATCAACTTAGAGAGGAAATCCGAGATGAGCGACACGTTAACGCGCGTACTGATGTGGAGCAGTATGCAACGGCGGATTACCTCAATAAGTGTGCGGCTGAATACCAACATGAGTTGGGCAACCAGAATCAATTGAATGAAATTCAGATTCCGGTGTCCTATACCTTGGTCTACAATAGTCTGTGTGAGAAATGGAAAAACCAGTTGCAGTACACTGCCTGCTAATAGTCCCAATACCAATTGCATCATTGCTTTTTTTGTAAGGGCGCACGTAGTGAAACAGATACCACAAGGACAGTTTTTCATATTTAATAGGTTCTGCTTCATAAAATTGCGGAGTGACGTCCAACAGCATTGCAATTCCTTTTTCTACTCCCCCTTGTGTGGTGCTGATCCAGCATTTCTTTAGTTCCTGTTCTTCATACTTCAATAGTCCGTAGGCAGGATCGGCAATGTAGAACCAAGTCTTTCCCCGTTTCTTCTCTATTTTGTAGAGTACCACGAAGTGCTCTTGGTTCCAGTGAATGATGCAGGGCAACTTAGATTGTTGTTTCAGCTTTTCCATAGAAGTGCGTATGCCGGTGGCACGCAGACCTATGCTGGCGGCTGCTTCGCTGATGCCCAGCAGATTTACTCCGGTGCGCTGAATGTAGGACTGTTCGCGCAGTTGTTGCACAGAGAATGTCTTGCCATAATATTTGGCTATCATTCTGAGGCAGGTAGGGCCGCAGTCCATGCCGTCCAGTTGTTTGTAGAATGGGAATTTGCTCATAATTGTCTTGTTTTATTATATCTGTTGCGCTCTGCTCTTTCTATCAGCACGTCTGCTATCTGATCTATATTTTGGTTTTCGCGTTCAAAGAAGTTGCACAGCTCTTTAGCCTTTTCTACCAGTATCACTTTATTTTGTAATACACGGGTAATCTGTTTTTCCAGTTTTCCGGGAGTTATATTCATTATTTCTTTTGGCGAATAGGTCAGCACCGGTACGTGGGCAAAGGTACAATCCAGCCAGGCATCGGGATGCCGGGCGGTTAGCGCAAGATTGCATAAAGGCAATATCATATCCAGATTCAAAATACGGAATACTTCCATATTCTGTGGTAAATTGAATAGCAGACCTACTGTTTCCAAACTGTCAGTCAGTAATATAAAATGATATTGAGGATTCCCCATACAGGTTTTTTTTATTACTTTATAAAATTCCACAAGTCCTTTTTTACTATCATTGCCATTTTCCATTAGTCCGATAATGATATTCCTGTCTGCCTCTTTTTTGATACCTCTCAGTCTTTCTGCCAGTTCTTCCATTCGTGGGTTCGTATCGGGTGACTTCGAAAAAGACGGTGGCAGATAGAGTATAGGTACATCTGCATTCAGATTGTTTTGCCTTCGCGGTAACTGCATGGCTACAAAAATGTAATCCATATCCCGTTGCCGATAGAACGGTGCACGGACTGCCTGTTGGCAGTCCAGCAACGTAAGGTCGGGACTGAGCCAGTTGAGATCATCGGGGTAAAGAACGCAGTTTCCTATTCCTTTATGATATAATGCGGACGTAAAAGCATGATTGGAAGTTTTGGTGTAATACACCTCCTGCTTCTTTTCTTGCAATGTTTCCGCCAATCCTACGGTTATCAGTAGATGGCTTCTGCCCGGCTCTATATCTAAAAGGAAGTCTAGCATCAGGGGTGCTCCTTTCTTATACCTATTTTTATGATAGGGCTTGATAACTTATTCCAAGTACACTGCATAGGTTATTACCGTCATAATAATAGTTCTCTGTATATCTGTTGTATTGGATATTCAGCATCAGTTCATCGCGCATATAAGCTATATATTCAAAAAAAACGTAGAACGTGAAATTTCCAGCTTTTTTGCAAACTCTGTTGGTGACCCGGTATTTCTACGCTGAATTATGGAATCCATTCGGATAATCTTTTTTAGGTCAATGTGTTTCATGATTTTCTATTTTTATATGTGAATAATAATTAGTTTTTAGTGAAATCGCCACTTAAATATCCCATAGGGGAACCTATAATTTCTATTTGATATGTTCCGGAAGGGTAACTTGCTATCGGGATGGTGATATAAGCAGTTTGTACATAGGGAATGGTTTCTTCATGGCTGATGTTTCCTGTTCTTTCATTTGTGATGCGAATTGTAATATCACGGTCGGGAGATTCATTTTGGATATAAATGTAAGCTCCATCGGTAAAGACTGTTATGGGACAATCAGAAATTAGGCTTCTAGTCTCTACCCAATCACCTCTTAATTCTACCGCTTTGGTATCTTCAGCATACTTTGCATGTACTAATAATACATTCATTAATATGGCTATTATTGCAACCATACGCAAACTCCATTTCTTTTTCATTGTACTTTTGACTTCATGATTTTATTTTTTATCGTTTTGTTTGATGCAAAGTTATGGTCTAATTGTGGAAAAAGTAAGAAAAGTTTATAGACATGATATAGACAATAGATAAAAAAAGAAGAAAGGTAACATGCTATTTATCAGCATATTACCTTTCTTCTGAAAAAACGGATATAGACAATTGCTTCCTTAGTATTCCATAAGCCATAAATCTAGGCTTTGATTTTCGCCTAATGAACCAATTCCTTGCAGAATGCGATCTTTCAACCTTAGTT
>Ga0192243_10523_pt1 | contig 13866 bp, 11 predicted proteins | sample Koala_Koa27_K3_FD_131233 | JGI IMG/M metagenome (GOLD analysis project Ga0192243, IMG submission 131233) | Enriched cells from koala feces incubated with labeled cellulose particles, San Francisco Zoo, California, United States - Koala_Koa2-7_K3 ... | reverse complement strand
CAGATTTCATCGATGATCTCGGCGCCGACTCCCTCGATATAGTTGAGCTTATTATGGCTTTTGAGGAAGAATTTAATGTTGAAATTCCCGATGAAAAGGCTGAGAAAATTCGGACTATTGGTGATGCAGTTAAACTGCTAGATGAAGAAAAATAACGTTTCTGGAATTTTTTCTGGGGCCTTTCAGGTCCCCAGAAAAACTATCATTTATTTGATGAGAATAATTCATAATCCTGAAGTGGGGGATATTTGTTGAAATTACCAGTGCTGAAAATCGGCAAACTTGTCGCAGAGTTGCCTATTATACAGGGAGGTATGGCTATAAGGCTGTCTACGGCACGTCTGGCTTCTGCTGTGGCAAATGAAGGGGCTATTGGGCTTATAGCTGCCTCTGGAATGGAATTCTGCGAATTGCGTCAGGAAATCCGTTTAGCAAGAAAACTTACTGGCGGACGTGGCATAATAGGAATTAATGCCATGGTTGCTGCAAGAGCATTCCTTGGCCTTATTACGACTGCGGCCCAGGAAAAAATTGATTTAATTGTAGCAGGTGCTGGTTTTTCAAGAGATATGTTCGCCGTCGGGCGTGAATATGGAGTGGAGATTGTACCGATTGTTTCTTCAATGAAGTTAGCAAAAATTTCTGAAAAACTTGGCGCTTCAGCTATAATTGTTGAGGGAACAGAAGCTGGCGGGCATCTTGGTACACAACAGTCGATTAAGGAAATATTGCCTGATATAGTAAAGGCAGTAAAAATTCCTGCTATTGCTGCAGGTGGTGCCATTACTGGCAGAGATGTTGCAGACCTTTTGAATCTTGGCGCCAGTGGTGTACAAATGGGAAGTCGTTTTGCTGCTAGCGAGGAGTCAAATGGTGCTCCGGCGTTAAAAGATTTTTATTTACATATGACTAAAGATGACATAGTGCAAATTGATAGTCCTGTCGGGTATAAGGGGCGTGCCATAAGAAGCCCCTTTGCTAAACTGTTTTTAGAGAATAAATCGCTCCGGCCAACAGTGTGCGATGCCTGTCTTAAACATTGTAACTATAGTTTTTGTATTATACGCGCATTGACACGTGCTCAGCAGGGGGATGTGGAAACGGGACTTGTATTTACGGGAGCCAATATGTGGAAGATCAAGGAAATTTTGCCTGTAAAAGAGATCTTTAGGCGTTTAAAAGAAGAAATAGCAAATATTTAAGTAAGGATGAGGTGAAAAATTTTGCATAAACGAAGAGTTGTTGTAACCGGTATAGGTCCTATTACGCCTATAGGCACTGGTAAAGAGGTGTTTTGGAGTAACCTTGTTGCTGGTAAATCAGGCATTGAGCTTATTTCTCAGTTTGATGCCACTGATTTTAGTGTGAAAATTGCTGGCGAGGTTAAGGATTTTGATTTTGCCGATTATGGTGACAAAAAAGAAGGCAGACGAATGGATAGAGTAGCACAGTTTGCCGTTGCTGCAGCTAAGCTTACTATATTGGATTCGGGCCTCGAGTTGGGCAAAATCGATCCTCTGCGTTGTGGTGTCTGCGTTGGTACTGGTATAGGAGGTATCCACACATTTTTAGAGCAGTCCCTTAAATTTGCGGAAAAAGGCGCTAGCAAAATCAGTCCTTTCTTTATACCTATGGAAATACCCAATATGCCTGCAGGGCAGATTGGTATTGCTTTTGGATTTAAAGGGCCCAATACGGCAATAGTCACTGCCTGTGCTACAGGTACCAATTGCCTTGGCGATGCTTTCCGTGCTATACAGTATGGTGATGCTGACATTATGTTGGCTGGAGGTGTGGAAGCAGCTATTTCGCCAATTGCGGTGGCTGGATTTGCCAATATGAAAGCACTTTCGACTAATAACGAAAATCCGCATAAGGCATCTTGTCCATTCGATAAAAAGCGTAACGGATTTATCATGGGTGAAGGTGCCGGTGTTTTGCTTTTGGAAGAATTAGAACATGCTAAGGCACGCGGTGCTCATATTTACGCGGAAATGGTCGGATATGGATTAAATTGTGATGCATACCATATTACTGCCCCTGATCCAAGCGGAGATACGGCAGCAAAATGTATGGCAGCGGCAGTGAAAGATGCCGGTATTGAGCCGCAGGATGTTGATTATATCAATGCCCACGGTACATCCACACATCTCAATGATCTGGTAGAAACAATTGCCATAAAAAAGACTTTTGGTGCACATGCTCACAAACTGGCAGTAAGTTCCAATAAATCAATGATTGGGCACTTGTTGGGAGCCGCTGGAGGAATAGAGGCAATTGCTTCTATTTTAACTATTGAAAACAGTGTTATCCCACCCACTATAAATTATGAAGATCCTGATATTGAAGAAGGGCTTGATTTAGATTATGTTCCCAATATTGCTCGAAAGGCAGAAGTAAAAGTAGCTATTAGCAATAATTTTGGCTTTGGCGGACATAATGCCTGCATTGTTTTTAAAAAATGCGCAGCATAGAATAGGGATTGATTGCCAATGCAAAAAAAACGGATGCAGCAGCTGCAGAATTTCTGCAAAATTATTGGCATCGAAATGGATAATTTGTCTTTGTTGGATATGGCATTAACTCACACTTCTTACTCCAATGAAGTAAAAGGCAGAGTAAAGCCACAGCATAATGAGCGCATTGAGTTTTTGGGAGATTCTGTTTTAAGTGTCATTGTTAGCACTTATATGTATAAAAATTTCCCCAAGCTTGACGAGGGGAAACTCACCAAATTGCGGGCATACTTAGTTTGTGAAACTTCTCTTTATAAATTTGCAAAAAAAATCTGTTTAGGGGACTATCTTTTACTGGGAAATGGTGAAGAGCAAAGTGGAGGCAGGGATAGACCGTCTCTGCTGGCTGATGCGTTTGAATCTGTGCTGGGAGCTTATTATCTTGACCAGGGTTTAGAACGGGCGCAAATTTATCTGCTTGGAGTTATGCAGGAAGAAATAGATTATATTTGCGCACAAGGTGTTTATAGCGATTTTAAAACTAATTTACAGGAATATCTTCAGCGAGACGGAGATGTCGATATTTCTTACAGAATAGTAAACAGTAGCGGTCCAGAACATAATAAAATTTTTACGGCTGAGGTCATGCTACATGGTAAAAGTATAGGTAAAGGCAGCGGGCGAAGCAAAAAGGATGCGGAGCAGCATGCAGCGCAGGATGCCTTGCAAAGTATGCATATGTCACTACACTAAATTAAAATCAAAAAGGGCATTTCATTACGGGTAATAAACTCATAAATGGAATGTCCTTTTTGTTTGAAGAGTATTAGTCAATAGAGAACAGACTGGCAACGTGGAATTCTCTTATATCTATTTTCTATTTCCACATCTATTTCGAAGAGCCTATCCCAAGGAAAACTAAGTTTAAAAATAGTGCCATGGGTAATAGGGTATTTGTCAGCTAGAGTCTGACAGTCATTGGTTACCTGCTTTAAAACTTCTTCATTTGCTTTTCCTAGATTATATCTTAAATTTTCACGGCCCTTCTGCCGAAAAAACTCAACCATTCTGTTTCTGGCATTACTTTGATAGTACCAATCATCAATAATTCGCTGGCGCATCAGTTTGTTGGATTGTTGCGGAGACATAGCTGCTGAGAGTATTCCCTGCGCAATAGCAAAACCTATGGTATTGTCGGCGGTATTCCAGCCGTTGTAGGCTATAAGGCGCTCAATTTGCCCTGACTGGGCTAAGGCGTTCATGAAGCCGTTGTCGGCACCGTTAGAATAACTTACATCTGCAAGTGAAACTTTATAACCGGCGCTAAGCTGCTTCTTGAGACTGAGAATGAAATCTTTATTGGCCGCCGAGGCGAAAAACTGGTTTGACCCAGCAGTGGTATCCTGCATAATACCATTTTCAGGTGTGTTGAGAGCTAAAATCAGGTCTGCAGAAGATAGATTAGTTGCCTTTTTCGCTCCTGCAGCGATAATTTGCTCTGGCACCGAATCCTGCAGCCTTGTATCACTATACTGTGGCAATGTGGAAGGTCCGACACCTTTGCTGTAAAGAGCATAAATAGATGGTGTTGCGCCATTAGCTTCATTATAGGCTCGTGCAAGAAGCAAAAGTCCTAGTTGGTCTACGCCAGGCAGGATTTGGAATTTTTTATCTGGAATATCAAAAGTATTGCGGCTAATTGCACGCGCTTCCATATGAGTTGCTGAAAGTGCAGCATTGTCATCTTTGCCGATGGCAAGATAATGGAATCTGTTGCCGCGGGCCATGTTTGCAAGCTCGTGATTGACATTTAGATTCTTCTTGCGTCTGTCCAGCCAGTCTTTCAGTTCCCAGCGCGGAAGGTTACGCTCCAAGGCTTGCTTTTTCAGTCGTTCAAGCAGGGAAAGTTTAGTTTGTTCTACTTTGTCAAGCAGCTGGCTGTATGTAAAAATTGCTGGACCAAGTTTACTGTAATATTCTGGTTCAACATTGCCGGAACTTGTATAAGGCGTGCGCATGATGGTGGAAAAAACGTATAGTTTAATTGGAAGTGAAGTTTCTAGGTCGTGAATGTTTTTTAAACGCTTATTTAAAGTTTCCACTGGGATCTGGTGAGTCCTTGATGCCACTAAACCACCATAAATGAGGGAGTCGCTGCTTATTACCGCAGCATCAGCTTTAGGAGCCTTATGCTGAAGCCAGTTGCATATAGCATCAGCATCTCCACTGTTATCGTGGCCTGCAATATATTTTTCAGGCGGCATGATAATATTACAGCCAGCTGCGGCCATTGTCTGCTGCACATATGAGGCACAGACAGGCCTGTTATCTAGCGGAACGTAAATTATGGTGAGTTTTTTAGCCTGTACTGCTGAAGCTATAAGGCAACATACAGTACACATAATTACTGTATATTTTTTCATTTTATACATTCTGAACTTCTTTCTGGTAGAAATTTCTTGTCACTAATATTTTGAAATCATATACACTTAATTATACTAAATGTTAAATTTTTTTTCCATAGGCGGTATTGACAGAAATCACCAGTATAGCTATAATGGACAGGTAAATGAAAACAGTTATCGGTAATGCGAAGGAATGAGCGGCGCGTATCTTTACAGAAAATACTGCAATAGATGAGAGCAGAGAGAAAAACGCCGTATTTTACCACCTTTAAACTGACTGCGGAAAGCTAAGCAAGTATGCCAGTCCGTTTGCTGGCGTTAACGGCACCGAGGGGGCTTATTTTATGGCCAAGTAGGGTGGAACCGCGGAAAAACTCCGTCCCTTTTCAGGGACGGAGTTTATTTATTTTCTAGAGGAGGAAAAATGATGGCTGAAATTAATGTGACTTTAAAGGATGGAAGCGTTAAGGAATTTCCTAGCGGCGTAAGTTTATTGGAAATTGCAAAAAGCCTGTCCAATAAACTTGGCAAACAGGCTTTACTGGCTGTAGTTGATGGTATTAACAGGGATTTAAGTGGTACTTTAGATACAGATGCTAAGGTGGAATTTGTGGTCCCAGAAACTAATGAGGGGGTGCACGCCATCAGGCATACGGCAGCTCATATCATGGCACAGGCGATTCAGCATCTGTTTCCTGATGTAAAATTTGCTATTGGCCCGGCCATTGCCAATGGATTTTATTATGATCTTGACAGTGGGCATATATTTACTCCGGACGATTTGCGGGATATAGAAAAAGAAATGAATAGAATAATTAAACAGAATGTCTCTCTGGTACGCAGTGAAATTCCACGTAGTGAAGCACTAGCCATGTTCAAGGCTAAAGATGAAAAATATAAAGTGGAATTAATTAATGATTTGCCGGAAGATGCTATTATTAGTACATATACCCAAGGAGATTTTACTGATTTATGTGCAGGACCGCACTGCCCGTCTACTGGACGAGTAAAGGCGTTTAAGCTGCAGAGTATTGCAGGTGCTTATTGGCGTGGCAATGAAAAAAATAAAATGCTACAGCGTATTTACGGTACTGCTTTTGCTACTAAAGAGGATTTAGATAATTATCTGCATATGCTGGAAGAAGCGGCCCTTAGAGATCACCGTAAACTAGGCAAAGAACTTGATATTTTTGCTATTATGGATGAAGGACCTGGGTTTCCGTTCTTTTTACCTAATGGCATAATTATACGCAATCAGCTAATTGATTACTGGCGTCAGGTGCATCGACGCTATGATTATCAGGAAATAACGACACCAATGATTTTATCACGCAATCTTTGGGAAAGATCAGGACATTGGGATCACTATCGTGAGAATATGTATTTTACCCAAATTGATGAGGTGGATTATGCTATTAAGCCTATGAACTGTCCTGGCGGAATGCTGGTGTACAGACTCCACCCGCATAGCTATCGGGAGCTTCCCATACGCATTGGTGAATTGGGATTAGTGCATCGTCACGAACTGAGCGGAGCTCTGCATGGATTATTTAGGGTACGTTGTTTTATCCAAGATGATGCCCATATTTTTATGATGCCATCGCAAATAAAAGATGAAATTCAAAATGTAATCCGCTTATTTGATGAGATTTATGCTACTTTTGGGCTGAAATATACTGCTGAGCTTTCTACTCGTCCAGAAAATTCTATGGGTGATGTCGAAACATGGGAGATTGCTACCAGTGCGTTGCAAACAGCTATGGAGGACTTCGGGCTCTCATATGTTATAAATGAAGGTGACGGGGCTTTCTACGGTCCTAAAATTGATTTTCACCTGACCGACTCCATAGGACGTACTTGGCAATGTGGCACTATCCAATTGGATATGCTGTTGCCTGAGAAATTTGATTTATCGTACGTTGGGGAAGATGGAATTAAACACCGCCCAGTAATGATACATAGGGTCGTTTACGGCTCTATTGAACGTTTCATAGGCATTCTGATTGAGCATTATGCAGGGGCTTTTCCTGCATGGTTGGCCCCATGCCAGGTACGTATTCTTACTATCACAGATAAGCATGTAGCATATGCTAAAGAACTTGTAGATAAGATGTTTAATCTGAGAATCAGAGTGCACCTTGATGACCGCAATGAGAAGCTTGGTTATAAAATCCGTGAGGCTCAGGTAAAGAAAATACCATATACTTTGGTAATAGGCGATAAGGAAATTGAGAAAGGGACAGTAAATGTTCGTTGCCGTGGCAAAGGCGATATTGTAAGTATGGGACAGGATGAACTCATTGCTTTACTGCAAAAGGAAATAGCGGATAAAAAATAAAAAGTAATTTTCAGAAAAATATTGACATAATTTGGAATAATGTGGTAACATAAACAGACAATAAAGCAGAAGCCACTCGCTTCTCACCTTGCGGCATAGCTCGACAGGGTTGGATATGATACCGACGCGGGTGGATTTTGTCTGCTCGCGTTTTATTTATGTTCTGGAGGTGAATTGTCATAGCTAAAGAAAGCTTGCGGATCAATGATGAGATTCGGGCACGTGAAGTACGTGTTATTGCCGAGGAAGGAGAGCAGCTTGGCATAATGTCCAGCCGTGATGCTCTCAAAATTGCTTTGGAAAGTCATATGGATTTAGTTGAAATAGCTCCTACAGCGAAACCACCGGTGTGTCGGATCATGGATTACGGCAAGTATCGTTACGAACAGCAGAAAAGAGAAAAGGAAGTTAGGAAAAAACAAAAAACTTTTGACGTAAAAGAAGTTAAATTGCGTCCAGGGATTGAAGATCATGATTTTAACGTAAAATTAAAAAATGCATTCCGCTTCCTTGAAGACGGCGACAAAGTTAAAATTACTATCATGTTTCGCGGACGTGAGCTTACGCATCCTGAAATAGGTGAAGCTCTGTTGCAGAGGATGGCAGAGCAACTTAATAAAACTGCGGCTATTGAAAAGATGTCTAAGCTTGAAGGAAGAAATATGATTATGATTGTTGCGCCTAAAACGAATGATAAAACGAGTAAATAGGGAGGATATAGATATGCCTAAAACGAAAACCCGCAGATCAGCTGCAAAACGTTTCAAAAAGACTGCGTCTGGGGAATTTAAGTATTTTAAAAATTTCAAAAGTCATATTCTCGAGCATAAATCTCCTAAGCGTAAAAGGCAGTTACGTAAAGCAGGTCTAGTCCATGAGACTGATCACGAACACGTAGCAAAGATGTTACCTTATGCATAGGAAGGGATTGAAGGAGGATTAAAAAATGGCAAGAATAAAAACGGGAGTTACTGCTCATCGTCGTCATAAACATATTTTAAAATTGGCTAAAGGTTATCGCGGGGCTAAGAGTAAACAGTTTAAAAAAGCAAATGAAACAGTTATGAAAGCCTTGTATTATGCCCGTCGCGACATGCGCGCGAAAAAGCGTGGATTCCGTAGTTTGTGGATTGCCCGTATTAATGCGGCAACCCGAGCTAATGGTATGAGCTACAGCCGTTTTATATGCGGTCTTACCAAGGCAGGTATAGCACTTGACCGTAAAGTATTGGCTGATATGGCTATTTTTGATGCGGCCGCTTTTAGCAAACTGGTAGAGACGGCCAAAGCATCTTTGTAATAAAAAGTAACTAAGACTGCTCCGCTTAATGGAGCAGTCTTAATCTTTTATATATTTAATAGGTCTTCCTTGAGAACCCATACTATGTATTTAGAGGTCATGAGTATCTGGAATGCTGTAAAACATGTAAATGTTTAGAATAGGGGATATCTGGTCATGGAAATTACAGCAGTGAAAAATCAGCTTATCAAAGAAACTGTAGAGCTGAAACAGAAAAAATATCGTTTAAAGAGGCAGCAATTTCTGGCCGAAGGATTAAATACAGTAGAAGTAGCTATAAACTGTGGCGTGGCAGAAGTTTTATTTTATACGCATACAGAAGATATACGTATATTAAGCCTTTTGAAAAAAGCTGTTTCTGGAAACATGAAGCTAGTATGCGTGTCTGATAGGGTGATGAAAAAAATTGCTGACACAGAAACTCCCCAGGGAGTGGTTGCCGTATGCAGGATGCAGCGGTTTAAGCTGGGAGAAATACTTGTCAGAGGCAAAATGCTGTTGGTTTTAGACAGGGTGGGTGATCCTGGAAATGTGGGCACAATAATACGGACAGCTGATGCCGCAGGTTTTGGAGGCTTGATACTTCTGAATGGCAGTGCGGATGTATATGCTCCTAAAACTGTACGGGCATCAATGGGTTCTTTGTTCAATTTACCGGTATTAGATTGCATTGAAGAAGAGAAATTCATTAATACCGTTAAAAAAGCCGGATATACTCTTCTGACGACATCTTTAAAAGGTGATGTAAATTTTTATGAGACGGATTTGAGTGGACGTCTGGCCATAGTCATGGGCAGTGAAATTGGCGGTGTAAGTGATACACTTATAGAAGCGTCTGATAAAAAAGTTTTTATACCTATGGAAGGAAGTACTGGATCTCTTAATGTTGCTATAGCAGCTGCTATTGTCATGTTTGAAATTTTGAGAAGAAGGCTGTAAATATTTTACATCAAGTTTGTGATTTTAGATTGGATATGCTATAATGAATTATAAGTTGGATATATTTCCTGCGCTATGAATAGGCAAAGTAAGTTGTTAAAGGCATTTAAGAGAGCGAAGGAAAAGGTGTAAGCTTCGTATGTAGTATGACAACATAAGTTCTCCTGTGAGCGCCCTGGCTGAAAGTTATGAAGCGTGTAGGTCAGGCGTTGACTGCGTTAAGGTCGGAACGAAGTATATAAATAAGGGTGGTACCGCGATATGTCACCCCTGTAATTTCTACAGGGGCGATTTTATTTTCTTAAAAGAATTAATGTAATGTAGGAGGAAGAGAGTATGAAGGAAGAGTTAAGGGCTTTAAAAGAAAAGGCTTTATCTGAAGTAAAGATGGCGGATTCTTTAGAGTTGCTTAAAGAACTACGGATTAAATATCTGGGCAGGAAAGGACCCATGACTGAAATTTTGCGCGGTATGGGCAAATTGATGCCTAATGAGCGTCCTCAAATAGGACAGATAGTTAATGAAATAAAAAATATTTTGGAAACTGAAATAAACAAAAAAACTGTTTTCTGGGAACAAAAAGCGCTGGAAGATAAATTGTCTAATGAAAAGGTGGATATTAGTCTGACGGGGCGGAAGCATCGAGAAGGGCATCTTCATCCGGTCACTTTGACCATGCGCAAGATTAAAAAAATTTTCATGCGCATGGGATTTGATGTGATGGAAGGGCCGGAAATTGAAAACGATTACTATAATTTCGAGGCACTGAATCTTCCTCAGGATCATCCAGCACGGGATATGCAGGATACGTTTTATATTACCAATGAATTCTTATTAAGGACACAGACGTCACCCGTACAGGTTAGAACTATGCAGTCCAGGGAATCCAATACTCCAGTTCGTGTAATAGCTCCAGGCACTGTTTATCGCTGCGATTACGATGCAACACATTCGCCTATGTTTCATCAGGTCGAGGGACTGTTGGTCGACAAGGATATAAGCTTAGCAGATTTGAAGGGGACTTTGGAGCTGTTTTTGCGGGAAATGTTCGGAAGTAGCGTTAAAATACGTTTGCGTCCCAGCTATTTCCCTTTTACAGAGCCGTCTGCGGAGGTGGATATTTCCTGCGTCATGTGCGGCGGAAAGGGTTGCCGCGTGTGCAAGAATTCTGGCTGGCTGGAAATTCTCGGCAGTGGGATGGTACATCCGAATGTACTGCGCATGAGCGGGTATAATCCTGAAACTATGAGTGGTTTTGCCTTTGGGCTTGGTGTTGAGCGCATTGCCATGTTAAAATACGGCATTGATGATTTGCGCCTGTTTTTTGAAAATGATCTGCGTTTTATTCGCCAGTTCAAATAAAGGGGGGAGGGGATTATAAATGTTAGCATCTTTAGAGTGGCTGAAACAGTATGTTGATATAAATATCTCCGTGGATGAGTTAGTGGAAAAAATTACTGGAATCGGATTGGAAGTAGAAACGGTCACCTATTTAGGCAAAGGCATTGAAGGAGTTATTATCGGAAAAGTTACCGAAATTTATCGTCATCCTGATTCTGATCACCTGTGGGTTTGCATGATGGATTATGGCCAAGGAATAGTTCAGATTCTTACAGGAGCCCAGAATGTGCATAAAAATGACATAGTACCGGTAGCAGTTGTAGGCAGTTGCCTGCCTAATGGGATGAAGCTGAAAAAAGCAAAAATGCGCGGATTGGATTCTTTTGGTATGCTGTGTAGTGCAGAAGAGTTGGGGATCGACAGCAAACTGCTATTACCAGAACAAAGAAACGGAATTTTTATTTTACCGCAGGATACTGCTATTGGAATGGATATTAAAGATGTCCTGGGCTTAAATGATGTAGTTATTGAAATTGATCTTACTTCCAATAGGGCCGATTGCTTCAGTATTATCGGCTTGGCCCGGGAAATTGCGGCGGTAACTGGCTGCAGGCTTAAAATGCCGGATTTTGAAGTTAAAGAGGTGGCAGGTGGGAATGCTGCTGACATGGTTGCTATAAAAATTGAGTCTGCCGATTTATGCAACCGTTTTGGCGTGCGACTTTTAAAGGATATTCGTATTTCGCCCTCTCCAGAATGGATGCAGAAGCGCCTGCGGGCCTGTGGTGTACGTCCAATCAGCAACGTTGTTGATGTTACCAACTATGTTATGCTGGAACTTGGGCAGCCAATGCATGCCTATGATTATGACAAGGTATTAGGGCATGCAATCATTGTTCGTCGAGCAGTGGAAGGGGAAAAGCTTGTAACTTTAGATGGTCAGGAGCGTACACTTAATCCTGCAATGATTACTATTGCTGATTCTGAACATGCCATCGGGCTAGGCGGTGTCATGGGCGGATTGGAAACAGAAGTCACTGATGATACGGTAAATGTTTTACTGGAGGCGGCTACTTTTAACGGTGCAAGTATCCGCAGGACTTCCCGTGCATTAGGGCTTCGCAGTGAGGCCAGTGGGCGTTTTGAACGCGGCGTTGACACTGTCTTAAACCATAATGCACTAAATCGGGCAGCAAATTTGCTGGAAAACATGGGGGCTTGTACGACGGTTGTTGGGATTGTGGAAGCATATCCAAAGGAAATAGAACTTCCGGTAATAAAAATTGCTATAAAGCAGATTAATGCCCGTATTGGCGTTGAGATAAGTAAGGAAGAAATTATAAAAACATTAACGGATTTGGATTTCAAGGTTGAAGATGAAGGAATTGCTTTGTCGATTACCATCCCAAGCTGGCGGAACGATGTAACATGTGATGCGGATATCAGTGAAGAAATTGCCAGAATGCACGGACTGGAACATATTCAGTCCCATTTGCCGACTTTAAGCCTTGCACAGGGACATCAAGCTGTTATCGAAGATGTCAAGGATGATATTCAGGACTATATGGTTGGAGTTGGGATAAGTGAGGTTATGACCTACAGTTTTATAAACCCACAGTGTTTTGATATGCTGCGGCTGCCCGAGGATGACAAAAGACGCCTGTGTATTGATTTATTAAATCCCATTACTGATGATTTCAAGGTGATGCGTACTACTATGGCAGCCAGTCTTTTGAATGCTGCCGCTTATAATTTGGCTAGACAGCAAAGCAGCGTAGGTGTTTTTGAAATCGGGCGTGTTTATCTTCCTGATAATTTGCCGCTAAATGAATTCCCAGAGGAACGGTCGATGATGTGTGCCGTGATGAGTGGTAGACGCAACGATTTAAACTGGTGTGAGTGCAGGGATAATTTTGACTTTTATGATATGAAAGGTGTAGTAGAAGGGCTGCTGTCTAGGTTGCAGATGGATTCTTATGAATTAACATTATGCACGGTTCCGTATCTACATCCTGGTAAAAGCTGTACTATTTTAATTGATGGGGAAATTGCAGGCTGGTTTGGAGAAGTACATCCACAGGTGTTGAATTCTTTCGGACTGAGTCAGGATGCATATCTGCTGGAGATAGAGATTGAACCTTTAATATCTGCCGCTGTTGCCGTGCCGCACTATCATCATCTGCCTAAATACCCTGGTATGAGCCGCGATATAGCAGTGGTAGTACCAGAAGAGGTAACTAAAGATGAATTAGAGCAGGTTATCCGCAATCACGGAGGGAAATATCTAAAAAATGTAAAAATCTTTGATGTTTATACTGGCAAACAGGTTGCTTCAGGTTGCAAGTCAATGGCATTTAATCTTATCTATCAGGCTGATGATCGGACTTTGACGGACACTGAGGTTGACGCCAGTATAAAAGAAGTCATTGCTGGAGTCGGTGAAGGATACAATGCTATGCTGCGTGCATAAATTAATTATTTAAATCAAGTATAATTATGATTTGGTTTGGAAAAGCAGAAAACATAGTTTTCTGCTTTTCTTTATTTTTGTTTGCTGATAAGTTTACCGAAAATTGCAAGTGCAAGTTGAACACATCCGTGTAAAAGTTTAATAGAGTCCAGCTTAGCTGGGCTTGATTACCCAACAGCAGAGCCATTTGGCAGGGTCAAGGGGGCGTAAGCCCAATTGACCCTGCCAAATGGTTCTGCTACTCACGCAGTGTAGATTTTATCCAGGCAAGCGTCAAAGAGTTCTTCCGGTGTACGGTAGCCCAGTTCCTTACGAGACAGTCCACAGATCAAGTCAGCAGCGTGTTCCACGTCCTCATCGGATAAGTTATCCATTGATTGACCTTTCGGTGCGTATCGCCGATACAGACCATTGCTGCGCTCATTCTGATGCCGTTCCCAGTAGGAATAAGGGTGTGCGTAATACACTTTCGTTCCCCATTCAGAGAGTGAGGCAAAGGTGGTAAACTCAGAGCCGTTATCCACGATGATTGTCTTAAAGACCTGTGCGAACTTATCTCCGTATTCCTCACGAAGCCCCTGCATTACCGTTTCCACTGCTTTTGCTATCTTTCCAGC
>Ga0192243_10522_pt1 | contig 13870 bp, 11 predicted proteins | sample Koala_Koa27_K3_FD_131233 | JGI IMG/M metagenome (GOLD analysis project Ga0192243, IMG submission 131233) | Enriched cells from koala feces incubated with labeled cellulose particles, San Francisco Zoo, California, United States - Koala_Koa2-7_K3 ... | reverse complement strand
AAGGTGGTAATCAGCGGTACCGAGCTCAAGGAGGGCGAGAACACCGTTGTCTGCAAGGTGACGGCTGAGGACGGCGAGACCGTTAAGAAATATACGATCAAGGTGACGAAGACCGCGGAAGCATCTACAGAAGCGGCTGAGGAAGGCGGCAAGACCGAGCTTGGCGATATCAAGGCGACTGTGGACGGAACCGAGTATTTTGTGGCGGCATCCTTTGATTCCAGCCTTCTTCCGGCAGGTTTCCAGGCGGGCAAGACCGCTTACCAGGGCGGAGAGGTTGCATCTGCCACAGGAAACGGCATGACGCTGTTCTACTTAGCGGATGCCAATGGAAACGGCGGCTTCTACGTCTACGACGAGGCTTCCGGAAGCCTGACACGTTTTGCCAGTGTGAGCGGCGCTCAGATTATGGTGGTTCCGTCGGCGTTAGACGAGGGCGTGACCGTGCCTCAGGGCTTTGTGGAGAGTTCCATAGAGATCGACGGCAATACCATAGACGGCTGGGTATGGAGCAGTGAAGGACAGGAGTCCCCGTACTTTGTATTCTACGGAACCAGCTCCAGCGGACAGAAGGACTTCTACCGGTATGACGCCACTGAGAAGACCTTGCAGCGCTATTTCCAGGATCCTAATGCGGATTCGGGAGTGTCCGCCGAGCAGTATGTGGATGTGGCGGAGAAATATAACAACTTAATTCATGATTACAAGAAGCGCTTTATGGTTATTTGCCTCCTGATTGCATTGGCGGTGCTGCTGCTGATCATAGTCATTATGCTGGTGGTGGGAAGAAAGGGCGGCTCCCCCTATGACCCCGATGACAGGATGAATGGGAAGAAAGAGAAGAAGAAAGCCGGGAAGAAGAAATCAGCCCTTGATTTCCTGGAGGATGACGAGGACGGCGAGTTTGACGATTATTACGACGAGTCCTATGATGATTACCGGGATGAGGAGGAGAGCGGCGCAAGAACCAGGGACCACCGGGAGAAAACAAAGACCCGGACTTCCGCTCACCAAAACCGGTATGAGGAGGATGACGAGGAGCTAGAGGAGATCGAGGATCTGGAGGACATGGAGCGGTCGTTAGCCGCCCGTCTGGCCAGAGAGGCCAGGGAGGCGGAGTTAGAGGAATCCCGGTCGGGAGCGGGAAGAGTGCAGCCCGCGGTCAGGAGAAAGGCTCAGACCTCAGATCAGGGATATACGGAGAGAAGATCGGGCCAGACAGGAGCCCCGAGGACAGTCAGGACTTCTGAGACGGGAAGACATGGCTCCATGGACGGTTACAGCGATGGATATGACACTGCCGGAAGGACGGCGGGAGGCTATGGCGAAGCTGGCAGAGCCGGAGATGGCTATGACGGCTACGGCCGGGATGGTTATGAGGCTGAGTCCTATGATTCGGAGGACGGATATACAGGAACGGCTCAGGATTATGAGGCGGCCGCCTATCAGGACTATGAAACTCCGGCAAGAAATGTGAGACCGGTCCATGTCCAGGGCAATACCGGCAGGCAGAGTGCAGGGCCGGAGGTGAGAAACGCCGGCAGGGCAGCCTATGAGCAGGGCTCGGCAGGACGACCGGCACCGGGTCAGGGCAGCGGCGGCAGAACCGTATCAGGCGGCCAGCCGGAGAGACGCCCGGTACCGAACCAGGAGACCGGGCGTATGGCCCAGGGTTATGGACCGTCGGGAAGCCAGTATCACGGTTCTCCGGCTGAGAGGCCCGCAGCAGGCCAGACACCGGCAGGGCGTCCGATGCAGGGCGGCCAGGATGCGGCAATGCGTCCGGTCCAGGGCCAGGATGTGGTGAGACGGCCAGTGCAGGGCCAGGACACAGTGAGACGACCGATGCAGGGGCAGGACACCGCGAGACGACCGGTGCAGACCCCGGATCCGGCGATCCGGCCGGTACATGGTCAGGATTCGACGATCCGCCCGCTGCATGGTCAGGACCCGGCGAGACGCCCGGTCCAGGGCCAGGAAGCGGTGAGACGTCCAGTGCAAGGCCAGGATTCCGCGATGCGCCCAGTGCAGGGGCAGGATATGGCGAGACGACCGGCACCGGGTCAGGGAGCGGTGAGACACCCGTTGCAGGGCCAGGATATGTCAGGACGTCCGGTGCAAGGCCAGGAAACGGTGAGAAGGCCGGCACAGGGCCAGGATATGGCAGGACGCCCGTTGCAGGGCCAGGATCCGGCGAGACGTCCGGCACAGGACTATCAGCAGGGCAGACCGGCCAGGCCGCAGAATGAGGCGGCCGCCTACAGGCAGCCACAGCGCAGAGCGCCTCAGGACGACGATGATTTTGAGTTTTTAGATTTGGATTAAGGGATATTTTGTAAGGCAGGAAGGGGCCAGAGGTGATTGGCAGACTCTTCCTGCCTTTCTTTTCCCATCATATGTTACTTGACGAATATGCAATATTGTGCTAATCTTACTATAACAGATATAACGAAAGATGGTGAAAAGATGATATTGAAGATTGATTTTAACAGCGAGGAAGCGATCTATATTCAGCTCTGTAACCAGATTATTACGGGAATAGCGACAGGACATATCCGGGAAGGCGATGCTCTGCCATCTGTCAGGCAATTGGCGGATAATATTGACATCAACATGCATACAGTAAATAAGGCGTATTCTGTATTAAAGCAGGAGGGGTTTGTCAAGCTGGACCGGCGCAAGGGCGCGGTAATCTCGGTAGACGAGGATAAGATGCGGATGCTTGACGAGATGAAGCGGGAGCTAAGCGTTCTGCTGGCCAGGGGCGTATGCAAGAACGTCACCTGCGACGAAGTACACCAGATGGTAGATGAGATTTTTCAAATATTTTCAAATGGCTCGGCCGACAGCTGAGCCGGTTATGGAGGATTATGATGTTATGTGAGAGATGCAAGATCCGCGAAGCCAATATCAAGTATATGGAAGTGGTAGGCGGAGTAAAGACGGAACATAATTTATGTACCCAATGTGCCAGAGAGATGGACTTTGGGCCCTACTCCGCCATATTTGACGGAGAGTTTCCCCTTGCCAAGCTGATCTCCGGGCTGCTGGGGGTGGGGGATGCTTCCCCAGAGGAGGAGGACTGCCCCAAGATCGTATGTCCCACCTGTGGAACCAGCTACGAGGAGCTGGTGAAGAACAGCTGTTTCGGCTGTCCTGACTGTTACGGTGTCTTTGACCTCCTGATCAACGACAGCATCAAGCAGATGCAGGGAAGCGGCGCCCATGTGGGCAAGAAACCGACCGGACAGAGGACGGAGAATAAAGAAGCCCAGCCGGTGTCCGCGGACAGCAGCGGGGAGGAGAGCGAGATCCGCCTTCTGGAGGCGCGCCTAAAGGAAGCCGTCCGCGAGGAAGAATACGAGCTGGCTGCCAAGTACAGAGACCAGATAAAAGAATTAAAAGAGGGGAAGGGAACCGATGCTTAAATGGTTTGAACAGGTTGAAAAAGAAAAACCGAATATGATATTCAGCCGCATCCGTCTGGTGCGGAACTGGAGAGAATATCCGTTCCCCTCCCGGCTTACCGAGAAGCAGGGCGAGGAGATGATCAAGCGTCTGGAGTTTGGCTTAAAGGATATCGGAGAGCTGGACCAGAGACATTATGAGTTTGCCATGCTGGGCAACCTAAAGGAGCTGGACCGCTTGGCTCTCAGGGAGAGAAGGATTCTCAATTCTGCCACGGTCTCCAAGCCGGGGCCTGTGGGGATCATGATATCCCCCGAGGAGGATACCAGCCTGATCTTTAACGGGGACGACCACATCCGGCTTCAGCTCTTGGCCCCCGGGCTAAAGCTGGAGGAGCTGTGGAAGCGGGCGGATCAGATGGACGATTACATCAACGAGCGCTTCCCCAATGCATTTGATGAGAAGTATGGGTATCTGACGTCATTTCCCACCAATGTGGGCACTGGACTCAGGGCCTCCGTCATCATCCACCTGCCGACCCTGTCCCTGGGACGCAAGTTTCAGAATCTGGTCGGCGAGATGGGCCGTTTCGGGGCGGTGGTCAAGGGCGTCTACGGGGAGGGGAGCGAGAACTACGGCGCACTCTTCGAGGTCTGCAATCAGAAGACTCTGGGCCTCACCGAGAAGGAGACCCTCGATCTGGTCAGCCGGGTGGCCAGCCAGCTAAACGGCCAGGAGTCCAAGGTCCGTGAGCTTTCCTTAAAAAATCATAGACTGGAACGGGAAGACGAGGTATATAAATCCTACGGAGTGTTAAAATATGCCAGAAGGCTGAGCATGAAGGACGCCATGTCCTTCTTATCCCAGCTGATGGCCGGCATCTCCGACGGTCTGGTGGAACTGGCGGAGCCCTGCTCCGTATACAGGCTGATGCTGGGCATACAGCCGGCCAATTTACAGAAGCTGTCGGATCATCCCCTCACCAAGGAGGAACTGGATATGGCCAGGGCCGGGTATTTGAGAGTGGAGTTGCCGGAATTAAAATAATAGGAGGACAATACATTATGATAGATCAATTTACAGCCAAGGCCAGACAGGCGATCTCCCTGGCCGTGGAGGCCGCCGCTGACTTGGGCCACGGCTATGTGGGAACCGAGCACCTGCTGATCGGACTGATCCAGGAGGGCGACGGCGTGGCAGCCAAGGTTCTGGAGCAGCACGGCGTGGAGGAGGAGAAGGTGGAGGAGCTGGTCAGCCAGCTGATCGCCCCGGACAAGGCTGTCCGCGTGGCGGAGCCCAGCGGCTACACCCCCAGCGCCAGCCGGGTGCTGGAGAACAGCTACAGGGAGGCCGTGCGGTTTAAGGCCCAGCTGATCGGAACCGAGCACATCCTGATCGCCATGCTCAGAGAGAGTGACTGCGTGGCTACCAGACTTCTAAACACCATGGGAGTCAACATCCAGAAGCTCTACATGGATATCTTATCGGCCATGGGCGAGGACGCTCCGGCAGGCAGCTGGGATGAGATGCCGGGGACCAGAAGCAAGGGGCGGACCAACACGCCGACCCTCAATAACTACAGCCGCGACCTGACCGCCTTAGCCAGGGAAGGGAAGTTGGACCCTGTGATCGGCCGGGAGAATGAGATCCAGAGGGTGATCCAGATCCTGAGCAGAAGAACCAAGAACAATCCCTGTCTGATCGGCGAGCCCGGCGTGGGCAAGACCGCCATCGTGGAGGGCCTGGCTCAGAGGGTGGCGGACGGCAATGTCCCCGAGACCATAGCCGAAAAGCGGGTGGTGACTCTGGACTTATCCGGCATGGTGGCAGGTTCCAAGTACCGCGGCGAGTTTGAGGAGAGGATCAAGAAGGTGGTCTCCGAGGTGATCGAGGACGGCAATGTGCTGCTGTTCATCGACGAGCTTCACACCATCATCGGAGCCGGCGGGGCCGAGGGCGCCATCGATGCCTCCAACATCTTAAAGCCGTCCCTGGCCAGAGGCGAGCTTCAGCTGGTGGGAGCGACGACCATCGAGGAGTACAGAAAGTATATAGAAAAGGATGCGGCTCTGGAGCGCAGATTCCAGCCTGTGATGGTGGATGAGCCGACGGAGGATGAGGCTTACGAGATCTTAAAGGGACTCAGAGGCAGATACGAGGAGCATCACAAGGTGACGATCACCGACGAGGCATTAAAGGCCGCCGTGCGCCTGTCCGCCCGCCATATCAATGACCGTTTTCTGCCGGATAAGGCTGTGGATTTAATCGACGAGGCATCCTCCAAGGTGCGGCTGAAGGCATTTGTGGAGCCGGAGGAGATCAAGGCTCTGGAGGCAGAGATCGACGCGCTGGAGAAGCAGAAGGAGGAGGCTTTAAGAACCGAAGCCTACGAAAAGTGCGGCGCGATCAAGAAAAAACAGGAGAAAAAGCGGGAGAAGATCGAGAAATGCCGCGCTAAATGGGAAAAAGAAAAGACCGGCCGCATGATGACGATCGGTGAAAATGAGATCGCCGACGTAGTCTCCGGCTGGACCAAGATTCCGGTTCGCAAGCTGGAGGAGGAGGAATCCGAGCGCTTAAAGAAGCTGGAATCCATCCTTCACGAGCGGGTTGTGGGTCAGGAGGAGGCTGTGACCGCCGTGTCAAAGGCCATCCGCCGCGGTCGCGTGGGCCTAAAAGATCCCAAGCGCCCCATCGGCTCCCTCCTGTTCTTAGGTCCCACCGGCGTGGGTAAGACAGAGCTTTCCAAGGCGCTGTCGGAGGCCATGTTCGGCACGGAGAACGCATTGATCCGGGTTGACATGTCCGAGTATATGGAGAAGCACAGCGTATCCAAGCTGATCGGTTCCCCGCCAGGCTATGTGGGGTATGAGGAGGGCGGCCAGCTCAGCGAGAAGGTCCGCAGGAACCCCTACTCCGTGATTCTGTTCGACGAGGTGGAGAAGGCCCACCCGGATGTATTTAACATCCTGCTGCAGGTGCTGGACGACGGTCATATCACCGATGCCCAGGGCCGGAAGATCGATTTTAAGAACACGGTGCTGATCATGACGTCCAACGCCGGAGCTGAGAATATCATATCTCCCAAGAGATTGGGCTTTGCCTCGGTCAACGATGAGAAGGAGAACTACAAATTCATGAAGGACCGGGTCATGGAAGAGGTGAAGCGCCTGTTTAAGCCGGAGTTCTTAAACCGTATCGACGACATTATCGTGTTCCATCCTCTGAACAAGGACCACATGACGGAGATTGTCACCATCATGCTGAACACCATCGCCAAGCGCACCATGTCCCAGCTGAATATCCGCCTGGAGGTCAGCGACGAGGCCAAGGCGTTCCTGGTGGATAAGGGATACGATGAGAAATACGGAGCCCGCCCGCTGCGCAGGACGATTCAGAGCCGTCTGGAGGATAAACTGGCCGAGGAGATCTTGGACGGCAACGTAAAAAATGGAGATGAGGTGGCGGTTACCGTGGGGGATGACTGCCTAAAATTTAACTAGCCTTTTTGATATGTTTCGTGTATAATTTATGTAAAGAACGGGAATACTCCCGTCTCTTCATAGCAGGATAAGTAATAAAAGTATACTAGGAGGGCAAGAACATGCCAGTTATTGAGGAGTTAATCCGTACAGAGCAGGACGGAACGATCAGTTTCGGAAACTACAAATTAGCGAGTAAGTCCAAGTTACAGGATTACGAGCATCAGGGTGATTTATATAAAGTGAAAACCTTCCATGAGATTACCAAACTGGAGAGAAACGGCATGTTCGTATACGAGTCGGTGCCGGGAACCGCTGTGGAGCATTTTTCTGTAACGGATGACGGCGTGGAATTCCTGGTAGAAGGGGATAAGGACGCTCAGATCACGGTTCAGCTGGAGGACGACACGGAATACGAGGTTTACGTGGACGGTTCGGCTGTCGGAAGCATGAATACCAACATGAGCGGCAAACTGGTGGCAAGCGTGGAGTTAAACGAAGGGGTTGCGGCCAGCGTAAAGGTAGTCAGAAGATAACTGTTCAGTAGGTCTGCGCATTTACTGCGCTGACCGTAAGAAAACGCGGAAATGCAGGCAAAAATCCATCGCCGCAGGCGATTTAGCATGGATTTTTGCTCGTAACTGTGAGGGTACTGAACAGTTACGTCAGAAGATAATAAAAAGGTCGGTCAGTTTGGCTGATAGGTCCGTCCCTGGCGGGGAAGAAGATATGATTTCCCGCCAGGGACGATTTTATCGGCTGGTTTTTCTGCGGTGTGCCGGTTTCCGGGAAGCGTTGGAGGCGGGAGAAGCGGAATGGCAAGGGCGGAGGTTGTACAGAGCCGCCTGAGCTGACAGGCAGGGAGAGGAGCGTACAGATAGTGGCGAAGAGTAAAGCGACAGGATTCTTCTGCAAGGAATGTGGATACGAGTCGGCCAAATGGCAGGGACAGTGCCCGGCCTGCAAGGAGTGGAATACATTTGTGGAGGAACCTCTGGCCCCGAGAGCAGGAGCCGGGAAGGCTTCGGCTGCGGCGGGGGCAACAGGGAAGAGGATGGCTTCGGCGGCGAAACCGTCGCTTCTGTCGGAGATATCCTTAGATGAGCAGGACCGGATGGCCACAGGTTATCAGGAACTGGACCGGGTTTTGGGAAGCGGAATCGTGGCCGGCTCCCTGGTGCTGGTGGGCGGTGATCCCGGCATCGGGAAGTCCACGCTGCTTTTGCAGGTCTGCCGGAACCTGGCGGCCTCAGGGCGGAAGGTGCTCTACATATCGGGGGAGGAATCCTTAAAACAGATCAAACTGAGGGCTAACCGGATCGGCCGGATCACGGGGGAGCTTCTGTTTTTGTGTGAGACGAATCTGGATGTGATCGAGGGAACGATCCAGGAGACAAAGCCGGATGTGGTGGTGATCGACTCGATTCAGACCATGTTCAGGGAGGACATCGGTTCCGCTCCAGGCAGTGTGAGCCAGGTGAGGGAGTCCACCAACCTGCTGATGCAGATCGCGAAGGGTCTTGGCATCGCGGTGTTTATCGTGGGTCACGTGACCAAGGAGGGAGTCGTCGCCGGTCCCAGAGTGCTGGAGCATATGGTGGATACGGTGTTGTATTTTGAGGGGGGGAGAGAAACGCCTCCTATCGTATCCTGCGGGGCGTTAAGAACCGTTTTGGTTCCACCAACGAGATCGGCGTCTTCGAGATGGCCGAGGTCGGCCTGGTGGAAGTGGAAAATCCATCGGAGTACATGTTAAACGGCAGACCGGAGGGGGCTTCAGGCGCTGTGGTGGCCTGCTCACTGGAGGGAACCAGACCCATCCTTTTGGAGGTCCAGGCCCTGGTGGCGGAGACCAATTTCGGCATGGCCAGGCGGACCGCTGCCGGAACCGACTACAACCGCGTGAATCTGCTGATGGCGGTGCTGGAAAAGCGGTGCCATTACGAGATGTCCCGCTACGACGCCTACATCAACATCGCAGGCGGCATGAAGATGAACGAACCAGCCCTGGACTTAGCCATCGTGATGGCCTTAGTTTCCAGCTTCAAGGACCGGCCCGTGGATGCCAAAACCATTATCTTCGGGGAAGTGGGACTGGCCGGCGAGGTGAGAGCCGTATCCATGGCGGACCAGAGAGTCAATGAGGCGATCAAGCTTGGCTTCGAGACCTGCGTTCTGCCGGAGGTATCGCTGTCCAAGCTAAAGAAAACGGACAAGATTCACTTGATCGGGGTGAAGAATGTGCGGGAGGCGATTGCACTGATATAAAAAGACATGATAAAAGCGCCTGTGATGAAACGGGCGCTTTAGCGGTCATACTGCCTTATAGACAAGAAAGAATCCCGCTCGCGGGATTCTCCGCCTGCGGCGGGTCGCTTCAGCGACATAATTCCTCTCCGCCGCAGTGCGCTCCTGCCCGGAGGGCTTTTTTATATCATAGAGCACTTTCCTATGATATAAAAAATGCTGCTGCGGTAACCGCAACAGCAAATGACCTATCCGGGAATCGAACCCGGGTTTCCGCCGTGAGAGGGCGGCGTCTTAGCCGCTTGACCAATAGGCCGTAACAATAATATCAAAGGCTTCATCGAGGCGACAAGATTCGAACTTGCGGCCTCTGCGTCCCGAACGCAGCGCTCTACCAAACTGAGCCACGCCTCAACATGTTCTTGAACAGCGAACTTAGATATCATAGCATTTTTTGAGAAAAGTGCAAGAGGATATTGAAAAAAATTTAAACTTTTTTCGAAACTAATTATGTATCCGCCGCGCGGGCGGGCTGACGCCCTCCGCGCGGCGTGATGGAAGAATGACTTCGCTCAATTATGCCTTATTAACAAATGACTCGCAGTCGGTACATTCTTTCTTGGTCGGGTTCGCCTCATGGGTACCAACCTTGATCTGATCCAGAGTGCAGTAGTTCTCGCTCTTTGCGTGGAATGCACAGTTCTGGATGGAACATTGAATACAGGTATTCTTTCCGTCTGTCAACATATAGACACACCTCCTTAAAGTTTTATCCTTATCAGTATGAGCAGAAATGAAAAAAATTATGAATTGATATGAAAAATACTTTTCATGGGGAGGAGATTCTGCTATAATAAGCCCATCTGTTATAATTCTACCAGTTCTAAATTCTCAGGCGGCTCGCCAATCATTCAGAAATGGTAAATTCGATTACACAAGGAGGACGTGCGTATGGTGCACAGAGATCAGTCAGCTTTTCAAATTCCGACCAGTACCAGAAAGGAGGTGACGTTACTGTTGAAAAAAGACCGGAAGGTCTGGCGCAAATTCCGGAAATTGACGACAGGGATGCAAGAGGAACTGATCGCATTCTGTATGGGGAATAAAGGACTTAAGATTACCTATGATCCCTTTTTAAGGAAATTTTAAATCCACATGTTCACAGAGACCGCCTGGAGCGGCTGCTGTCCTGCATTTTGGGGGAGAAGGTGACGATTGTAGAGATTCTGCCCAATGAATCGAGGCGTCTTTCAGCCGGATCATCGCTGTTGATCATGGATATGCTGGTGAGATTGGAATCAGGCGCTTTGGTCAATTTGGAAATTCAAAAAAATGGCTATGATTTTCCGGGACAGCGGAGTACCTGCTATTCTTCTGATTTGGTAATGCGGGAGTACAGCAGGGTAAAAAAGGAGAAGAAAAAGCACTTTTCTTATAAGGATATTGGAAAAGTGATCACGATTGTTGTGATAGAAAACAGCAGTAATATCTTTCATCAAATGGATGGAACTTTTATCCATCATTTCAAGCAAATCTCAGATACTGGTCTAAAAATCGATCTGCTTCAGGAATATATCTTCGTAGCACTTGACGCATTTCGCGAAAACCCTCATAATATAAGTACAGAACTGGAGGCATGGATGTATTTCCTTGGCTCAGATAAGCCGTCAGACATTCTGAGAGTGACGGACGCATATCCTTATTTCAGAGAATTATACGAAGAGATTCTCGAATTTCAGCGAAAACCGGAGGAGTTGGTGAATATGTTTTCGAGTGCATTGGAGATATTGGACAGGAATACGGTTCAGTATATGATTGAGGAGCGGGACAAGACAATTAAAGAGCAGAGTAGAGAGCTTGATAAAAAAGATCGCGAGATCGATGAGCTGAAAAAGCAGCTCAAACAGTTAAACAAATAATCATTACAAAACCCCGGTCGGATGCGAGATCTGATACCGGGGTTTTATAGGTTTAAAGGGGCGTATCGGTTGCTTTTGAGCGGTAGTCGTTGGCGGTTACGCCGAAGTATTTGCGGAAGCAGGTGCTGAAATACTTGGCGTCGCGGAAGCCGACCTCCTGGGCGACGGCGTAGGAGCGCTCGGAGGTGGTGGTCAGGAGTTTGGCGGCGCGGTTTAGGCGGAGCTCCGTGAGATACCGGATGAAGGCGGTGCCTGTCTGCTGCTTAAACAGGCGGCTTAGGTAGCTGGAATTCACATAGAACTGGCCGGCGGTGGAGTTTAGGGTGATATCGGGGTCGGTGTAGTTGTCGTTTAAGTAACCGATAACCGACTCGATCAGCGCATTGTTTTTGACCGACCGGATCGTGCCGAAGGTCTCGATCACCGACCGGATCAGGTTGTTGGTCATGTTGTGAAGCTCCTCCACGATCTCCAAGCGGAACAGCCTTTCGTAGGAGTTCAGGCAGAAGCGAAACGCATCCGTGTCCCTCAAATCACTTTTCAACAGTAGCTCCGTAATATGATTGATCATGGCCGACAGCAAAACCCGCACCGGGATGATATCGGTGTTGTCCTGTCCCAGATAGCTGGTGATGCTGGAGGAGACGATACGAAATGCGTCCTCCAGCTGCTCATTTTTAATCGTATCGATGAGCTCGGCGATGGACTCGTCTAAGTGAAAATCGGATTCTCTGTCGGACACCGTGATGGCGTGGTAGGAGATGACCTGATTGTTGCCCAGGATCGCCTGATAGCGGACGGCCTCCCTGGCGGTCTGGCAGGAGGTTTTGACCTGGGAGAGGATTTTGACCGGGTTTCCGATTCCGGCGGTGACCGAGCAGTCCATCCGCTCCAGACACAGCGGCAGGAGACGGCTGCACAGCCTGGTGAGATCAAAGCCGGGATCATTGGAGAGGATGGTATTGCGGTGGTTTAAATCAAAGAAGGTATAGACATCCGGCCGTTCATTTAACAGCTCCAGGATGATGTGATGGCACTCCACATCCTGCAAAAACTGGATTTCCTCGCTACAGGTCTCCCCCAGCGGCTTGATCTTGATGGAAGCCACCTGAAAGAAGGCTGTCTGAAAGGAGATTCCCAGATAGTCCAGCCTTCGGATGGCGGAATCCAAGTGGGTGTGGGATTCCATCAGCGCATTGAGATTGGCCTCGATTAAGCTGCCGCGGCTTTCCTCCAGATAGCTTTTTAAGCGCTCCATCTCCAGAACCCGGCTCTCCTCGTCGTCGATGGCCTTTCTGATCTTTTTTATGGTCTCCACAACCTTTTCCTCATCCAGCGGCTTTAGAAGATAAGCCGACACGCCCGCCTCGATGCTGGAGGCCGCATACTCAAAACGGCTGTGTCCCGACAGGATTACGATCTTGATGTGGGGGTACTCGGCCGACACCCGTCTGCTGAATTCGATCCCATCCATATAGTCCATGCAGATGTCGGTAAATATAATATCCGGCTGCAGCTCCTCGGTGAGGAGAAGTCCCTCCTCGGCACAGGTGGCCTCCCCGCAGATCTCGATATCCAACTTCTCCCAGTCCACGCTGATCCGCAGCAGATTGCGCACATATTTCTCGTCATCGACGATCAAAAGTCTCAGCTTTTTTGCCATAAGTCTCCTCCTTCCTCAAACCTGGTAAAGTCCTCCGGTATCCATCTGCTGTAGCCGCGGATGGTAAATGATACGGTTGTCCCGCCCTCCAGTCCGCTCTCTAAGTTCCACGCGTATGCCTCACCGTAATAAATCTTCATCCGCTCGATGGTGGCAAGCAGCCCAAAGCTTTTCGTCTCCCTGCCGCCCCCATTTTTCAGTTCCTCCAGCTTGTCTGCCGGAATCCCTGTGCCGTCGTCGGAGACCATGACGGACAGCACATCGTCTGTCAGCTCCATGCGGATCACAATCCGTCCGCTGTCGCACATGCGAAATCCGTGCTTGATGGAATTTTCGATCAGAGGCTGCAAAACAAACTTCAGAATCGGCATAGAAAGCAGCTCGTCCGGTATCTCATACTGGATATGCATCTCGAGATCATCCTTGTAGCCGCGTATGATCTCATACTGGCGGATCGTGTTGATCTCGTCGCCGATGGATATCACATTTTTCCCCTTGCTCAGAATGTTCTGATAATAATTCCCCATGGCCTTCAAAAGCAGATTCGCCTGGGACAACTCGCCCTGGAGGCAGAGGGAGCGGGCAGTGTCGATGGTGTTATAGAGAAAATGAGGACGGAACTGAGCCTGAAGCAGATTCAGCTCCAGATGCCGCTTGTTCTTCTGAATCTCGACCTCCCGCTGCAACAGCGTCTGGATCTCGGAGGTCATCTGATTGTAGGTTTCCGCCAGGAGTCCGATCTCGTTGGGACTTCGGTAGGGCGAGGTCAAGCCGCTGAAATCCTTTTCTCCCAGCCGCCGCATGTGAGCCGCCAGCCTTTGCAGCGGCGCGCTGAGAGAGCGGGAGAGAATCCAGAGTCCGGCCAGCATGATCACGATATTGATCAGAATGACCGCGGCTATGTAATGGAAGTATTTTTGCCTGTGAATCCCCGCCGGCCGGATCTCCGTCATGCCGGCCAGATAAAAGCCGCTGTCGGGGACGAAGGAGGAGGCCGCTAAGTAGGAGTGTTCCCCTATGGAGGTGCGGAAGGTCTCGCCGATCCCGTTTTTGGTGACTTCTCCCACCAGGGAATCCACCGGAACATCCAGGGACTCCGGGACCGAGAACAGAACCTCACCGGATTCATCAAACAGGAGATAAGAGGTTTT
>Ga0192243_10521_pt1 | contig 13898 bp, 12 predicted proteins | sample Koala_Koa27_K3_FD_131233 | JGI IMG/M metagenome (GOLD analysis project Ga0192243, IMG submission 131233) | Enriched cells from koala feces incubated with labeled cellulose particles, San Francisco Zoo, California, United States - Koala_Koa2-7_K3 ... | reverse complement strand
CGTTTCTGCAAATTCAGCTCCCGGATCCGCTCGTCGATGGCATCCCGGTTTTCCCGCAGCAGCTGCTTCACCCTTCCCATGTCCCATTTCTTCATGTGAACCTTAATCTCTTTGAGGGACATGCCAAGCGCTTTCATATATTGGATCGTGTCCAATTGGGCGCTCTGGCGGATATCGTAATAGCGGTAACCGTTGTTCTCGTCCCGGTATAAAGGCGAAAGCAGACCCTCACGGTCATACAACCGCAAGGTCTGCTCTGAAATGTGGTTTAATCTGGCCATCTGGCCAATCGTCATTTTTTTAACATCAAGATTGGTTAATTTTATCATATCTGACAATCCTCATATGGTGTGGGCCTCATTATCTATCTATATTATACAAAATAAACCTGATAGTTACAATAAGGTTTTTGATAAAAAAATGACAACATTATTGCCTCATGTTCTGCCGATGCTTCTTTAGTTAAATCCTCTATACCCCTAACTCTTTTTCAAGCCACGCAATGGTAATTCCACAGTATGGCGTGAGCATTCTCTGTTTGGTATATCTGTCATAGATTTTATTCAATGTGTCCAGATATGCGGCGTGGTTCTTGTGACCGCATATCTTCCGGATCTCAATTTTAGTCTGAAGCAATACATGCTTTCGCGTTTCCGGCAGGGAACTTGACTTGCAATTCAAATTCAGCGTCTCTTCCACATCTTTCTTAATTCCCATATCATCGGACGTGATATAACCATCAGATGTGTACCTGATTTTCCGAATGGAATTGATATCATAAGGATTGACAGTCAAAGGCAGATTTCCTCTGTGGGCATCACAGGTCTTGTCCTCGTCCTTCACCCCAGGCGTTAAGCTGTTGCCATAGCAAACCCCAAGCATCGTCTTAAAATTCAGCGTATCTGCAGCCTTATACTCCCCGCCTTCCGGATTTCTTGCACTGTAATGTTCGATTCTTACATCCTCCGGGTGTTCAATCCGGCGCATACAGTATGCGCACAAATGTCTCTGCTCTCTCCACATCTGTTTGCGGATATCGTCTCTTCCTTTTTTCGGCAATTCTTCATAGCAGGCTGCCGGATCACTTTTTTCTGTACTGTAACAGGCTGTCCGGCTCTTTTCCTCTCCGAATCAATATCACTCCAACTCACCCCGCATTTTTTCAAAGTCCAACGTAACTCTGGCGCCGTTAACTTCCGGATCTGTGTTTCCCACCAATTTCTCAACCTGTTCTAATAGCCGCTCTGCTTTCACCGGTTCCCCACTGTCGATAGCCTGATAGAAAGCCGACAATAACCGCTGGATCGGAACAGGACGTTCCCCTACCTGCATCACCTCTCTGAGAATCGAATTGGCATCTCTGCCATAGGTCTGTTCTGCCGGCATATAAATACGTCCGCCATCAAGAACACGAATATATTCCCTTTTCACAGAATTAATTACCGCAGGGGCATGGGAAGTAATCATGAACTGCACCTGTGGGAAAATACTCTGCAAATCCTCCAATATAGTCTGCTGCCACTCTGGATGCAGATGCAAATCGATCTCATCAATCAGGACAATACCAGGAGTCCGCTCCAGCACCTTATCTCCCAGCTGGGGATTCAGCACTGCCATCCTATATGCAATATCTCCAATCATACTCAATGTATTTTTGTACCCATCACTCATTTCATTGAGCGCAAATCTGGATTTTTCTTCATTGGCATCCGTATACTCTATCATAATCCGGTGCGTATCCAAATCAAAGGACATCAAAGGCTGTTTCATTCCACTGATACGCTGAAAGCTCTTGCAGACAGCATCCTGGACTATTTTCAACTGGGGAATGATCTCAGCTACCCCAGTCTTTTGCTGATTTTGGAGGCTCTTCAGCATCATTTTTTCGAACCAGTTTAACATCATCTTTTCATTGGACTCGGCAGCCATGCAATCTAAGTATCCTACCTGACGATTAAATTTTTGCAGAGTGTTTAAATCTCTCTTCTCTTTCTTCTGAGCATATAATCTTCCGGTACCATAATAAGACAAGATCGGTAATATGACTTCTGTATCTCCGGTCATCACCTTCTTCTGCATCGCCTCTGCGATATCTGTCAGTTGATGGGCTTCTTTAGCAGTAGTCTTACCACCTGCCGAATTCAGGGAGCGCGTCCATTCGATTCCCATCTTTCCGTTACATTCTCCTCTCCCGGTTATCACTACCGGGAACTGATGCTGCGAATCCACAATCCCTTCCATCTCATAAAAATGATATCTGGCATCTTCCTTCTGTATATTCCTGCTCACACCACCTTCAATCTCACACAAAAACGTGCTGACTGAAACAGCGATTGCATCCAGTATCGTAGATTTCCCGGCACCGTTTTTACCAACAAACAGTGTCAAATGATTACCCAGGGAAAAACTCAACTCTTCAAAACATCTGTAATTTTTAATCAAGATAGAATTCAGTTTCATTCTCTCCACCGCCTAACTTACAATTTATGTAATTGATTCTTTTATATATTGTCTTTGGTAAGATTTATATTACTGCGTTAAGTATAGCATAATCCTCACGGGAAGAACAGAATTTACTCCAAAAAGAGACGGAAGCAAAGAGACGGAAGCGTGAGTAACCTCCCACTTCCGTCCTTTTCTTTTGTCGGTTGCCTCCCGCGGGGCCGTCCGGGCGGCAACCGATGGTGCCCTGCGGGGCACCATCGGTTGTGCGGCTTTCGCCGCATAGGCCATAGTGACAAGGAAGGCTTATGTGAGCGAGCTCACAACGCCTTCCTTGTCGCTATGGCCTGCCCGGACTCAATGCTCCAGCATATTTTCCAAAAATATCCCATACCCTCTCGTCGAGTCTTGTATAAACACATGGGTCACCGCCCCAATCAGCTTCCCATTCTGTATAATCGGACTACCGCTCATCCCCTGAACAATCCCTCCCGTCAATGCCAACAGTTCCGGATCAGTCACCTTAATAACCATCCCCTTATTCTTATGCGCCGGCGAGTAATCGACCTTCTGGATCTCGATCTCATAATCCTTCAGCTCGCCTGACACCTGGCTGCGGATATAAGCTTTACCCTTTTCCACATCCTGGCGGTATCCAATCGGCAGCGGATCGCCGGTTACCCTCGCTCGAAACTTTTCATTGACAGTTCCGAAGATGCCCTCCTCCGTATTAGCAGCGATGTGCTCCAAAGCGGACTGGGTGCCGTAGTAGATGACGCCGGACATCACTCCCGGTTTTCCTACCGCTCCTTTTTCGATGCCCATAATCTCTGTCTCATACAAAGCCCCATCGGTGATCTGGACGACCTGGCCGGTATCGGTGTCGCTGATTCCGTGACCGAGGGCGCCGAAGCCGCCGTTCATGTCCACGTAGGTCATGGTTCCGATACCCTGGGTGTCGTCGCGGACCCAGGCGCCCAGCTTGAAGTCACCGTCGGCGGTGGCTACGGGGTTCATCTTCAGTTCGATCTCCTCGCCGGCGCGGCGGACGTCCAGGACGGCTTCCTCGCCGCCGATGTGGTTGACCTCGTCGATCAGCTCCTCCTTGTTCTTTAAAGGCTTTCCGTTGATGGCCTCAATGTAATCCCCTGACTGAAGGATTCCAAAGGCTGGCTCCACCACGGTTCCGCTGGTGTCCGGGATCTCTCCTGTACCGATTACCATAATTCCGTCTGATTTTAAGTATATACCAACCGGGGAACCGCAGGGAATCGCGTATTTGGTATCGACCACATCCACCTCAATGTCCTTGAAGTGCAGCCATCCAAACAGTTTTAAACCCAGGCGGTAGCTTCCCTGATTCTTAGAATAGACGGAAAACGGCTGGTCCATCTGGATATTAATCTCATTGGAGGGAATATTGGACCCGTTGTTTAACATCACCTCTTCGCTCTCACTCAGCAATGTCGCTTTTAAAGGCACCGGGAAATGGAAATATTCTTCCTCCTCCACCACCACATTCAGCTGGTCGGGGATCATCTCTTTTGTATAATAGTAAGTAAACCCTGCCGTAAATACCAGGCTTGCCAGGAATATCCACAGCAGAGTCACCCGAAGCTTTCCCTTCTTTATCATTTATCACATACCTCCTCTGGCGACTAAAAAGAGTCTGTTGATTTGCTCCTCTAGTAGTATGTGATAAAAGATAAAAAACACTCTGTAATTTTTTTTAGTTGTTATTATTTTCTTTCAATGGTTAGGATCTTTCCTTGGACGCAAGCTTCTTCATCTCACGGGCGTTCTGGCGGACCGTATCGGTGATTTTCACGCCTCCTAACAGCCTTGCCAGCTCCTCTATCATCTCCTCGCCGTTTAAGGGCCGTATGGTCGTCACAGTGCGTCCCTCGGCGGCTGTCTTTTCTATCTGATAGTGACAGTCGGCCATAGCGGCGATCTGGGGCAGATGGGTGATACAGATGACCTGATGGTTTCCTGCGATCACCCGCAGCTTCTCGGAGACCTTCTGGGCGGTGCGGCCGCTGATGCCGGTGTCGATCTCGTCGAAGATCAGGGTCGGAATCTCGTCGGAGTCCGCCAGCACGGTCTTGATGGCCAGCATGATCCTGGAGAGCTCGCCGCCGGAAGCCACCATACCGAGAGGCTTTACCGGCTCGCCCGGATTGGTGGATATCAAAAATTCCGCCTCGTCGTAGCCTGATGCCGTGTAGTGATCCAGCCGTTCAAACTCCATTGTAAAGATCACATCGATAAAATTTAAGTCGTTTAAGCCCTGCTTGATTTTTGCAGTCAAATCTTTGGCGGCTTTCTTCCTCATTTGTGATAATTTTTGACAATCCTGGTCCAATTTATGCGTGGCGGCGGCAAGATCCGCTTCCGTTTTCTGGCGAATTTCGTCAAAATGCTCCAGCGTTTCCAATTTTTCTTTTTTTTCTTCCAGATAAGCCAATACCTTCTCCACGCTGCCGCCGTATTTGGCAAGGATGCCGCGAATCTGGTCCAGGCGGTCCTCGATCTGTTTAAATTCCTGCTCGTCCAGACTCATGTTGTCCATATAGTCGGAAATCTCCCTGCCCACATCGCTCAATATGGCGTCCGCATCAAAGAGCTGGTCGCAGATGGAGCGCAGAGCCGGGTCGTAGGAGACGACGTCGTTGACCTGACGGACGGCGTGGCTGATCACGTCGCCGGTTACCGCCTCGTAGGCCGCGTTTAAGCTCTCCGCGATCTTCTGGAAGTTGGATAGCCTTCGGTGCTTCTCCGTCAGTTCCTCCTCCTCACCGTCCTTTAACGCCGCCTGCTCGATCTCATTGATCTCAAAACGGCAGAAATCGGCCTCCCTCAGCCGCGCTTCCTGGTCGGAGGTAAATTCTTCCATCTTTTTGGTCAGTTCCTGGTATGTCCTGTATGCATCCGCTATATTCTGTTTTAACGTCTGGGTTTGGCTGTTGATATAGGCATCCAGAATTTCAAGATGTTTAGATTTATAAAGCAGGGATTGATGCTCGTGCTGACCGTGGATATCGATCAAAAGGCCGGTAATCTGGCGCAGCTTGGCCGCTGTGACGGTCTCGTCGTTGATCTTGCTGACGCTGCGGGAGGGCATGATCTTCTTGGACACGATCACTAAGCCGTCCTCAGCCGGAATCACATCCATCGCTTTTAAGGCTTCCAGCTTCTCCTGATCCGTCACCTCAAACACCAGCTCAATATAGGCATAATCCGCCCCCTTGCGGATGATGTCCTTCGGTACCTTTCCCCCCAGCGCGATATTGACCGAGCCGATGATGATGGATTTGCCGGCGCCTGTCTCTCCGGTCAGGATGTTTAATCCCTCTCCAAATTCCACATCGACCTTGTCGATCAATGCCAGGTTTTTCACATGTAATGTTACCAGCATACTGTTCCTCCTTAACTGGCTACCAGTTTTTTTATCTTCTCCATCACCAGGATGGTGTCGTCCACGCTTCTCACCGCGCACATGATGGTGTCGTCCCCCGCGATGCAGCCCACGATCTCATGAAAGCTGATGGCGTCCAATGCCGCCGCCACCGCCATGGCCATGCCTGATACGGTCTTGATCACCAGGATGTTCTGAGCCATATCCATGGACAGGAATCCGTCTCTTAATATGCGGATGTATTTGTCGCTGTAGGCCCCCTGGGACTGCAATACCATGTAGCGCTGCTTGCCGGAGTCCGACTGGACCTTGGTCAGCTTCAGCTCCCGGATGTCCCTGGACACGGTGGCCTGGGTCACGTTGTAGCCCTCCTGGTTTAAGCGCTCCGCCAGCTCCTCCTGGGTCTCTATCTCATATCTGCCGATCAGTTCCACAATCTTGCTGTGCCGTTCTAGTTTCAATGCTGTTCCTCCTTCCCGCAGGCGGGTCAGATCCCTGCCATCTTGTTTCTCAGGTTATCTAAAAATGATATGTTTTTCAGTTTCACCAGCGTTGTCTGAATCTCCGCTTTGCCGATATCGATGTAATCCCCCGCATACAGCTCCGTCGTCGTGTCGCCGTCGAAGACTGCCACCGGTCCTCTGGACTCCTCCCCTGCGATCTCGATGCGGATGTGGTCACCTGCCGAGAACACCACGCTTCTGGAATTTAAGGTGTGGGGGCAGATGGGGGTCAGGATGGTGATGCTGGCCGTGGGAGCCACGATGGGGCCGCCGGCCGATAAGTTGTAGGCGGTGGAGCCTGTGGGCGTGGCGATGATCATGCCGTCCGCCTTGTATTGATTTAAGTATTCACCGTTGATATAAATGTAAAAGGTCAGGACCTGCAGCAGATCCCGCCGGGTGATGACGATCTCGTTTAATGCCACGTCGCTGAAGCTGCGCACACCCTTGTGGTACGCCTTCCCGTCCAACATCATCCGCTGTTCCAGCTGATAGCGGTCCGCGATTAAGTCGTCCAGCATGGTGGCGATCTCCTCCTCCTTCCCCACCTGGGTGAGGTAGCCGAGGGTGCCGAGATTGATGCCAAGCAGGGGAAGATTTCTCCCCGCCAGATCCCTGGCGGCCTGAATCAGGGTGCCGTCGCCTCCCAAGGTGATCACACACTCCACGTCCTCCGGCACGCCTGAGGCGTCCGTGTATTTGTAGGAGATGCCGGGCTGGGCCTGGCCTTCCGTCTCCTGATAGCAGGTGCAGTCCCGCTGCTCCAGATATTGTCTGATATATGCCGCCTTCTCGGCGGCCATGGGCTTGCGCCAGTTGGTAACCAGATAAAATTTTTTCATGTCGGCTCCTATAAGCTTTGGTGAGCTTCCTCCACGATGGCTTTGGGGTCCACCAGTGCGGACTCATGCACCTCTCCCTCCGGGTGGTTCTGTAAGTAAAGCAGGTACTCGATATTGCTCTCCGGGCCCTTGATCGGTGAAAATTCCAGGTTCAGCACCTCGAAACCAATGCTGACGGCATAGGCGATCACCGCCTCGATCACTTCTAAGTGAACGCTCTTTTCCCTGACGACCCCCTTCTTTCCCACCTTCTCCCGGCCGGCCTCAAACTGGGGCTTGATGAGGCAGACGATCTGGCCGTCTTCGGTCAGAAGCTGTTTCACCGGACCCAAAACCTTGGTTAGGGAGATAAATGAGACGTCTATGGAGGAAAACTGTATCCGGTCCGGGATATCCTCCGGCGTCACGTAGCGGATGTTGGTCTTTTCCATGCAGACCACCCGGTCGTCATTTCTCAGTTTCCAGGCCAGCTGCCCGTGTCCCACGTCCACGGCGTACACCTTCACGGCTCCGTTCTGAAGCATACAGTCGGTGAAGCCGCCGGTGGAGGAACCCACATCCATGCAGATCTTCCCCTCCAGCAGGACGCCGAAATGGGTCATGGCTTTTTCTAATTTCAGTCCGCCGCGGCTGACGTATTTGAGTGTGGCTCCCCGGACCTCGATCTCCGACTTGTCGTCAAAGACGGAGCCGGCCTTGTCCTCCTTCTGACCGTTCACATAGACGATCCCGGACATGATGACCGCCTTCGCCTTCTCCCTTGACTCAGCCAGGCCGCGGCTCACCAAAAGCACATCCAGTCTTTCTTTCATCTGTCGTTTCCTCTCTGTTTCTATGGGGTCTTTAGCTGCTCCAAATCCGGGTAATCGGCCTTGATCCGCCGGATCACCGAGTCGCTGTCGATTCCCAGTCCCTCTCTCAGGATAGACACATTCCCGTGCTCCACGTAGGTGTCGGGCAATGTGATGTTCAGCACGGTGATCTCCGGGTGATGCTCATGGATATAGGCTATCACCTGAAGTCCGAAGCCGCCCTGTCTGACATTTTCCTCCATCGTCGCAATCAGGCGGTGGTTCTTTGCCAGCTGCTCCACCAGTTCGGTGTCGATGGGTTTGATAAACCGGCCGTTGGCCAGGGTGCAGGGATAGCCGACTGCTTTTAGCTTCTCCCGGACGTGTTCGCCGGTGCTCACCATGCTTCCCACTGCCAGGAGCGCAATCCCCTGTTCTTCATACAGCATCTCGCCCTTTCCGTAGACGATGGGCTCGTGAAATTCTTTTAATCCCCGGTATGCCTCGCCTCTCGGGTAGCGGATCGCAAAGGGTCCGTCGTAGCGGAGGGCAAACCGCAGAGCCTGGCGCAGCTCCCACATATTCTTGGGGGCAAACACGCTCATGTTGGGGATGGTGGTCAAAAATGAGAGGTCAAAGATCCCCTGATGGGTCTCCCCGTCGCTTCCCACCAGTCCCGCTCTGTCCACGGCGAACACCACCGGCAGATTCTGGATGCAGACGTCGTGGAGGATCTGGTCAAAGCCCCTCTGTAAAAATGAGGAGTATACCGCCACCACCGGGCGCAGTCCCGCGGCTGCCATACCAGCCGCCGAGGTCACCGCGTGCTGCTCGGCGATTCCCACGTCAAAGAAACGGTCGGGATAGAGTCTGCCGAACTTTTTCAGTCCGGTTCCGTCAGGCATCGCGGCGGTGATCGCCACAATCCTTTTATCATCCTCCGCCAGCTGGCATAAGACCTTGGAAAATACATCCGTGTAGGACGGGTATTGTTTCTCTTTGAGAGACTTTCCCGTCTCGATGTCAAAGGGGTCCGCGCCGTGGAAACGGGACGGATTCTTCTCCGCCGGGGCGTAGCCCTTTCCCTTTTTCGTAAGCACGTGCACCAGGACGGCGTGGTCCAGCTTCTTCGCCTCCCTGAGGGCCTTGTAGAGCTGTCCGATGTTGTGGCCGTTGACCGGACCTAAATAAGTGATTCCCATATTTTCAAAGAGCATACCGGGGATCAGAAGCTGCTTGATGCCGTTTTTGGTACGCTTGATCTTTTCGATCATGCTCTGGCCTACCACCGGGATTCGGGACAGGGTGTCCACCACAAATTCCTTTAAATCGTTGTAGCCCTCGCCGGTACGTATACCGTTTAGATACTCGGACATGCCGCCCACATTTTCCGAGATGGACATGTTGTTGTCATTGAGCACGATGATGAAGTTGCGCTTCATCCTGGCGGCGTTGTTAAGCGCCTCGTAGGCCATGCCGCCGGTCAGGGCTCCGTCTCCGATCACGGAAACCACGGCGTAGTCCTCCCCCAGCAGATCGCGGCCCTGGGCCATGCCCAAACCGGCTGATATAGAAGTCGAGCTGTGCCCGGTATCGAAGCAGTCGTAAGGGCTTTCCGTCCTCTTGGGAAAGCCGCTGAGACCTCCGTACTGGCGCAGCTCGTCAAATAAATCTTTTCTTCCGCTCAGGATCTTGTGGGTGTAAGCCTGATGGCCCACGTCCCAGATCACCTTGTCCTTGGGCAGATCAAATGCCAGATACATGGCGATGGTCAGCTCCACAACGCCTAAGTTGGAGGCCAGATGGCCTCCCGTCACACTGATTTTATCAATGAGAAACTCCCGGATCTCCTGTGCCAGAAGCTCCAGTTCCTTTCCCGATAGCTGTTTGATATCGTCAGGATTTTTTAACTGTTCCAATATCATAATCAAAAGACTTCCTTATTTTTTTCTTGTGACCAGCATCTTGATGAGTTCTTCCAGGAACTCGTTTTTGCCTCTCAGAGAGCGCACGGAATCCAGCGCCTTGGCGGAGATCAGTTCCACGTCCTCCTTGGCCTTATCCAGTCCCTCCAGAGTCACATAGGTGGTCTTGTGGTTCTTCTCATCGCTGTTGACAGGCTTGCCTAAGCTCTTCTCGTCCCCCTCCACATCCAGGATGTCGTCCTGAATCTGGAATGCCAGGCCGATGTAGGCCGCGGTCTGCTCCACGATGGTCAGCTCGATGCTGGAGGCTCCCGCCAGCGTGGCTCCGATGAGCATGGCTGCCTCTAAAAGAGCTCCTGTCTTTAAGCGGTAGATGAAGTCCAGCTGCTCCCGGTTCAGCTCCTTGTTGGTCATCTCCACATCGACGGTCTGGCCGCCGATCATGCCGTTGATCCCAGTTTTAGCCGCCAGTATACCGAGGCTTTTGCAGACCCGTTCCGGGTATTTGGTGTATTCCAGGGCTTTGGCTCCGGTCTCCACCGCGTAGATCAGGAGGGCGTCGCCGGCCAGAACCGCCATATCCACTCCGTATTTTTTCCAGGTGGTGGGAAGTCCCCGTCTCAGCTCATCATTGTCCATGCAGGGCAGGTCGTCGTGGATCAGGGAGGATGTGTGGATCATCTCAATGGCTGCCATGAAGGGCTCGATCTCCTTCCCCTTGCCTCCCAGCAGGCGGTAGGTCTCGTTCATCAGCATGGGGCGCAGACGTTTGCCTCCGGCGTTCACGCTGTAGTTGACGGCCTCCAGCACGGTCTTTTGAAGCCCTTCCTCTGCGGGAAGATACTCTTTGAGAATCTGCTCCGCCTCAGCTGTCTTCTGTTTTAACTGCTCCTTCAACTCTTCACTCGTCATGATCTCCTCCATCTTCATTCAGAACCAGAATCTGTTTTTCCACCTTGTCAATCTGTTTTTCACAGCTCTTTACCAGCTTGATTCCGGCTTCGTAATATTTAAAAGATTCCTCCAGGGAGCTTTCGCCGCTCTCCAGCTTGCCCAGGATCGTCTCCAGCTCCCCGAAGGTCTCTTCTATGGTTTTTGTCTTCGCTGCCGCTCTTGGCATATCGTATTACCTCCTGACTTGCGCCCACCGGCCGGTGGGGCGCTCTATGATCTGCTGTCACCGCTGATCACCTCGGTTACCTCCGACAGAATCTTGCCGTCTGCCAGCTGCACCTGTATCACCTGTCCCTTTTTTACCGTGTCCACGGTCTCGATCCGCTTCCCGTCCTCCCCGGTCACGAAGCCGAAGCCGCGGCTGATCTTCTCCAGAGGCGAGAGGCCCTGGAGCCTGCCGCTTGCCAGGGCCAGACGGTGACGACAGTCTAAAACCCTGCGGTCCATCAATGCCCGCAGCCGGTCCTCCATGTCCGCCAGTCTCTGCCGCTTCTCCCTGATCTGGTAGGCGGGGTCGTAAAGCTTCAGCTTTAAACGGCACTGCTCCAGCTGATAGCGTTTTCTGTCCAGCCTCCGCTCCATACTGCGGGTGAGGGCCTGACGGTACATCTGTGTCTGCTCCCCAAACTGCCGGTAGTCGAACACCGCCAGCTCCGCCGCCGCAGAGGGCGTCGGTGCACGCAGATCCGCCACATAGTCGGCGATGGTCACATCCGTCTCGTGTCCCACCGCTGAGATAATCGGCGTGGTACAGTCGAATATGGCCCGTGCCACCACCTCCTCGTTGAAGGCCCACAGATCCTCGATGGAGCCGCCGCCTCTGCCGACGATGATCACGTCCACGCCCATCTCATCCAGCGTCCTGATCCCCCGCACGATGCTCATCTTTGCCCCTGCGCCCTGAACCAGGGCCGGGAAAAGAATCAGCTGCACGTAAGGATTTCTCCGGGATGAGATGTTCATGATATCCCGGATGGCGGCCCCGGTGCTGGCCGTGACGATGCCAACGGTCTTCGCGTACTTGGGGATCGGCTGTTTGTACTCCGCGGAGAACATGCCCATCTCCTCCAGCTCGTCCCTCAGCTTGACAAACCGCTCAAATAAGTCCCCGGTGCCGTCCAACTTGATCTCACTGGCGTAGAGCTGATAGCGGCCGTCCCTCTCGTAGACGTCCACGCTTCCGCTCACCACCACCTGCTGCCCTTCCTGCATCTGGAACTTCAGACCTTTTCTCTGACCTGCGAACATCACCGCGCTGATGGTGCCGCCCTGGTCCTTCAGTGTAAAGTAGATATGTCCGGACGTGTGGTACTTGCAGTTGGATACCTCCCCCTTGATGGAGATCTTCCGCAGCGCAAAGTCCTGGACAAACATATTCTTAATGTAGGAATTCACCTGTGATACTGTATAAACACTCGCCATCTCTTATACCAGTTTTGCCAAAATTCCGTTGATAAATGCCGGTGACTCGTCTCCGCCGAATTTTTTTGCGATATCCACGGCCTCGTTGATCGCCACCTTCTCCGGAACATCCTCGTCGTAGAGAATCTCATAGAGGGCCAGACGGAGGATCGTCAGCTCCACCTTTCCCATCCTTTTCGTCTGCCAGCCGGTAGCCACGTCGTTGATCTTCTCGTCCAGCTCCGGAATCTTCTCTATAATCGCTTCCGTTTTATGCTTTAAATACTCACTGTCCCGCGCGTCCGACACGGTGGAATGAATGATCTCGCAGATCCCCTCCGGAGTCACATCATCCTCATCCGGCTCCTCAAAATACTGGTCCAACTGCTCGCCAGTCTCTTCCTTTGTATAAAAGTCGGCACAAAACAGCATCTTAAAACAATGCTCGCGCAGTTCTCTTCTGGTCATGTATGCTCCTCCTGGTTTTTCCGTATAATTTCCAAAAAATGTATAAAACTCCAATGGTTTATTATAACTTAATCTTCCCCATTCCACAATAGATAACCGGAAAATTCTTGTTTTCGGCATTTTATTTGCGCATTTGAAAAGGGAGCCCTGCGTCGGGACTCCCTGTTCACTTCTGTTATTGGTCTATTACTATAAAGTTCTCAGTATCGTAAGTGAGGAGCTGATCCGCCCCGCCTCCGGTCTGTATCAGTTCATATTTCAGACGGTAGGTGCCCTCGGGCAGTGTGTCCTTCAGCGTGCAGGAGAGGTCGCGGCTCTCCTGCCAGTCGTAATCCTTAGCGGCTCCTGAAAGCCCCTCAAACACGGTATCAAGGTTTACCCTGGTGTACTCTCCCGTGGTCTGGTCTTTCCTCCACAGACTGGCCCTCTCCACAACTCCGTCTGTTGCAGCCCCGTTTTCTGACTTCGCTTTTATGCGCAGTTCCAGGGGCAGACGTGTTCCTGTGTTCACCGACGGATACAGACGGCTGGCCGACGGGTCTTTATACCCTGCCTCGATGGAGTAGCGCATGTCGGTGATGTTGAAGTTTAAGTACAGCGGTTTGCCGGTTAATTGTCCCGGATAGCCAGCCAGCGGTGACGCTGTCAAATAAATCTCCCACTGATATCTTCCGGCCGACAGACTGCTGGGCTTCATGTGGATGCCGATACTGTTGGTGCTGCCCATCATGCCGGAGCCCAGTATGACAGAGATTCCGCCGCCTGTCAGCTCTCCTTTCTTTCCATCCTTCATCGCAAACCAGTCTGTGGGTACCGGCACATAGGCTCCGATATCCCGGTTTTTCAGACGCAGACGCGCCCCCATCTCCACTCCGGTTCCCGTGGTATCGATACCGATAATGCTCTCCGCATAGGTAGTCAGTGTCAGGGGGATCACAGCTTCCCGGTCATAAGAGATTCCTTCCCCATCCACGCCTGTGGCCTCCGGACTGGATATCTTATAGTTTTGCGGAGTGGACGTGACGTTGAAGACGATCTTCACCGGCTTTGCCACCGCGCTGCTCCCTGTACTATAAATGGGTTCGAATGTCACGCACAGCTTCTCCTGTCCAAAGTCCGGCGCCCCCTCAAAATCCAGGATAAAGAGATAGTTT
>Ga0192243_10519_pt1 | contig 13968 bp, 13 predicted proteins | sample Koala_Koa27_K3_FD_131233 | JGI IMG/M metagenome (GOLD analysis project Ga0192243, IMG submission 131233) | Enriched cells from koala feces incubated with labeled cellulose particles, San Francisco Zoo, California, United States - Koala_Koa2-7_K3 ... | reverse complement strand
ACATCAAATCGATTGATATATTCCTCATACGTTTGTTCGCAAGAAATTTCCAAATCATCAAAGAGGTAATGAGAATCACAACTTCTGTCATAATAAGCGGATAACATCATCGCCGCGTAAGACTTGCCAAATCGTCGAGGACGGCTGACACAGACCAGATTTCTGGGCTTATCAATTGTGCTGTTAACATACCCGATCAGTCCCGTCTTATCCACATAATTATCATTTCGAATCATACGAAAAGCATCGTTTCCGCAATTGAGATACGCTCCCACTGTTTCTCACTCCTTCAAAAATAGTTTTGCTTAATCATAGCATACTATTTTCTTTTCTACAATCTCGCTTTTCAAACCACATTTTTTTCATTTTCTCCCCATATGATCTACTTTAGGCTTCTTTTATATTTTTCCATATACGAACCTTCCTCGTTTTATTTTGCTTATCGGGCAAAATCTCCCTGTCTAGCGCCTTTCGCCTTCATCTCCCGATGCAGATGATTCAGCACCTGCTTTTTATTGCCGGACCACAGCGGCGCCGTCAGCAAAGCCTTCGGGCCGTCCCCGGTTACACGGTGCAGCACTATGCCCGGATCCAGATGTTGAATACACTGAATCACCACATCCACATACTCATCTTCCGTAAACACCTGAAACTTTCCATCAAAATAATCCCGCTCGAGATCCGTGCCTTTCAGCACATGGAGAAGCTGCAACTTCACGCCAAAAGGCTTCGGGCAGCGTTCTGTACCGTTTAAGTATGCGACCGTGGCAAGCATATCCTCTGTACTCTCCCCCGGCAGTCCCAGGATCACATGAGTGATATATGGTATATGCAGAGAAGTAAGATTGCGAGCTGCCTCCTCATAAACCGGCAGATCATAACCCCGACGAATATAATCTACGGTTTTTTCATGGACGGTCTGCAGTCCCAGCTCCACCCAGATAAACTTTCCCTCCGGCTTGTAAATCTGCTGCAAATCATGCAAAAGTCCCAGAATTTCCGTTCCCAACGCATCCGGCCGGGTGGCAATCGAAATTCCAATCACCGACGACTCCGACAGCGCTGCTGAGAAAACCTCCCGCAGATACGCTTTCGGCCCGTAAGTATTGGTATTAGCCTGAAAATAAATGACAAACCGCTCGCCGGATTTCTTATTAAATTTTGAAAGTCCTGTCCTGATTTGCTCTTCTACGCTTCCGATATCTGCATTTACCGCAAAGTTCCCGCTGCCGCCGCTGCAGAAAATACACCCCCGCGTATCCAATGTTCCGTCCCGGTTCGGGCAGGTCAGGCCTGTGTCTACCGCAATCTTATAACATTTCTGCCCGTAAGTGTGTTTAAAATAAGCGTTTACGGAATAATATGGTTTGTCCAGCCAGTCTGTCAAATCAAAATCCTCCGTTTTGCCCCTTTCCGAGTCATATATATCAGCTTTTATAGTTTTTTATTGAATCTAATCATGTTCATCCATTTACCAATCCATTCGATCCTTTAGCCTTTATTCTATTGGAGTTGTATTAAATTTAAACGTGTAAAAATTATAGCTATGACTGAAAAAGCACATATAAAACATGTCAAAATAATATCCTTATTTTTATCAATATTCTCATGCGTTTTATATTTACGCCACCTGACAATTGCCAAAATACATGCAATCAAATAAAATATTGATGCTATCCACCCCCATATTCACAAACTACTCCCCTCTTCTGCTCATTATTCACTGAATTTTTGTCACTCCGCGCTGCACCTTCATCTTTAAGCGGGTCATGTTTTCGTGTTTCACGATTTTTATAGCCACATTATACCCTGTGCCCCTGTTTTTTCAATATATTAACTCATTATCATTTATTTGCGAAAAGTAAAAGGTTATTTCTCAAGTTGTATTGCTAAATGTACAACGTAATATGATAACTTTCCCCCACCCGTGTTCATTTTGTTGGCGGCAGATCTAAATTCGGATGCAGTAATGGTCATGGAAATTCGCCTCCTTTATCATTCTAAACACATACAACACTTTCATGATAACCATTATACGACTATCTCATTTTTATATAAATGAGGGGCAAATCTGTTTTGTCAGAAGCGAAGGTCCTCACAGACCTCGATTCCGAATTTTTCCCGCAATACAATCGGGATTTCCTCATAGGACAGTTCTCTCTCTGTCCTCCTGCCGCGAATAACCTCCCGATACGTACGGTTTGTCAGCGCACGATAACCCTCCTGCGTGCGGATATTCGCCATGCGTGTATGACGAAACTTGGACTCATCCGACTGGGACAAATAATAATTAACGGAAATAAAATCAATCTCATGAGCCGCTGCATCACAGAAGATCCATTCCAGCCGTTCCCGTCTGTTCATCGGGTCATCCTGTATGTCCTGACTGACACTCGCCCGGCGAAAGACCCCATACCAGTTCCGCTCAATGCTTTTTATACAAAAGTACTCGCCCCTAAGCTCCTGCCAGCAATTCTCCGGTGTCAACGGAAGAGCCTTTGACGGCATGGCGCCGCCGATGCCGACATCACATAGGTAACGCTGTCCGTCTAAAGTTACAATCGTCGATCTGTGATCAATACAATTGTCACCCGGATCCTCCACACCGAACATGACCCTGCACAGACAGGGACGCGCGTCAAACCCGATAGACTGAAGTATACGGCAGAAAAAACCGTTCATTTCCAGACAGTATCCGCCTCTTTTACGATCAACCATTTTTTCGAACAGACTGTTCTCATCCAAAAGAATTTCCCTGTGAAAATCACAGACATCCAGATTTTCATAAGGAATGCCGCACTGATGCGTATAAATCAACGCATCCAACGTATCTTTTGACACCGTCAGGTCGCCGGTGTAATGAATACGCTTCTTATATGCTTCCAACTGTTGTTTTGTATACACAAAAATACCCCTTTCTCCCGCCACACGGATCAGATTTTATATCCGCATCGTCAGACTGATTCTCTTTTTCTGCAGATCGACACTGAGCACGCGAACCTCCACAATATCGCCGACGCTCACCACTTCCAGCGGATGCTTCACAAATTTTTTATCGGTCAGCTGTGAGATGTGAACCAGACCATCCTGATGCACGCCGATATCTACAAATGCGCCGAAATCAATCACATTGCGAACCGTTCCCTTAAGGACCATGCCTTCCCTTAAATCTTTCATCTCCAGTACATCCGTGCGCAAAATCGGTTTCGGCATCTCTTCGCGCGGGTCCCGTCCCGGACGGCAGAGTTCTTTCACCATATCGCGCAGCGTCGGCTCACCGACGCCGATCTCCTTCGCAACCTGTTTGTAATCTGATATCTGAATGCCCTTCGCGCTCTGCGGGTCGAAACTTTGTTTCGTAAATCCGAGGCGGCTCAGCAATTTCCCTGCTGCCTCATAACTCTCCGGGTGAATACTGGTCGCGTCCAACGGCTCCGTGCCGCCCGTAATGCGCATAAATCCCGCACATTGTTCGTAAGCCTTCGGACCGATCTTCGGCACCTTTAAAAGTTCCCTGCGGTTCTGAAAACGACCGTTCGCCTCACGGTAAGCGACAATATTTCCTGCAATGGTTCCTGTAATTCCGGAAATATGTTCCATCAGGGGCGCGGAAGCCGTGTTCAGATCGACTCCGACCCGGTTCACGCAGTCTTCCACCACGCCGTCCAATGCCGCCCCGAGTTTTTTCTGATTCATATCGTGCTGATACTGTCCGACTCCGATGGCCTTCGGTTCAATTTTCACCAGCTCCGCGAGCGGGTCCTGCACACGGCGGGCAATGGAAGCCGCACTTCGCTGCCCTACATCAAAATTCGGGAATTCCTTCGTCGCCAGCTTACTCGCAGAATAAACCGAAGCGCCGGCTTCGTTTGTTATCACATACGATACCTTTTGCGGTATTTCTTTTAATATCTCAACAATCACCTGTTCAGACTCGCGGGAAGCCGTCCCGTTTCCCAGGGAAATCAGTGTAACGCCGTATGTATGAATCAGCTTTTTTACCGTTTCTTTCGCCGCACGGATTTTATGTTCATTCGTCGGCGCGGTCGGATAGACGACCGCCGTATCAAGAACTTTCCCTGTCTCATCCACAACCGCAAGCTTACAGCCGGTGCGGAAAGCCGGATCCCAGCCGAGTACCACCTGTCCGGTGATCGGCGGCTGCATCAGAAGCTGCTCGAGATTCTTCCCGAAAACGGATATGGCACCCTCCTGCGCTTTTTCCGTCAGTTCATTACGGATTTCCCGTTCGATTGCAGGCCGGATCAGACGGTTATAGGCATCCTGCACAGTCGTTTTCAGAACGGGCGTTGTATATGGGTTGCCCCGAACAATAACTTTTCGCTCCAGATATTGCAGAATTCGTTCTTCAGGAGCTTCAATTTTGACATTCAGGATTTTTTCTTTTTCTCCGCGGTTGATGGCAAGAACACGGTGCCCGGCAGCTCTCGACAGCGGTTCCGTGTAATGATAATACATCTCATAAACAGACGGCACATTCTCATCCTTCGCCTCGCTGATCAGCAGACCGTTTCGCATGGTCATTTCCCGGATACGCACACGGTAATCCGCCTCGTCCGAGATCATTTCCGCCAGAATATCACATGCACTCGCTATGGCTTCCTGTGCAGTATGTACTTCCTTTTCTTCGGAAATAAATGCTTCCGCTTCTTTCTCAAGCGGCTGCTTTAACACCTGCAGACGTATCAGGTCTGCCAGCGATTCCAGTCCTCTCTCCTTCGCAATCGTTGCGCGTGTACGGCGTTTCGGGCGAAATGGGCGATACAGATCTTCTACCAGCACAAGTGTTGCCGCATCCTCAATCTGTTTTTTCAATTCCGCCGTCAGTTTGCCCTGTTCTTCAATCAACGAAAGAACCTGTTCCTTTTTTTCTTCCAGATTCCTCAGATAATTCAGGCGCTCCAACAGTTTGCGAAGTACCTCATCATTCAGGGACCCGGTCGCCTCCTTACGATATCTGGCGATAAACGGAATCGTATTCCCCTCATCAATCAATTTTACCGCAGCTTCAACCTGCGCCGGACGAACCTCCAGTTCCTGTGCAAGGGTTTTTATGATATCCATAGACAAATTTCTCCTACATATACTCAATCCCGATCATGGTCAGGCCATGCGCCGGTGCTGTCGGTCCGGCCGCGCTGCGGTCTCTTTCTGCCAGAATGCGCCGGATGTCATCCGGCTGCATACGTCCCATCCCAACCTCGATCAATGTACCGGCAATAATCCTTACCATATTATAAAGAAAACCGCTGCCGCACACACGAATGGTAATCACATCTCCCTCCCGGAATAATTCACAGGAGTAGAGCGTGCGCACCGTATTTTCCACGGCGGTACCTACCGAGCAAAAACTTTTAAAGTCATGAGTCCCTGTCAGTTGAGCTGCCGCCTTTTTCATGGCATCCAAATCCAAATTATAATAAACAAAATACGTGTCCAGCCGCCGCGTAGGAAGCGGAAATGTACGGTTTAGAATCCTATATTCATATGTTTTTCTGCTTTCACAATGCCGCGGATGCCAGTTCGAAGGCACTTCGCAGGACTGCTGCACCACAATATCGTCCGGCAGCCCCTGATTGACGGCATAGGAGATCTTCTCCGGCGGGATGCGCGTTTCCGTATCAAAAACCGCAACATTTCCGAGAGAATGTACCCCTGAGTCCGTCCGGCTGGCTCCGATCACGCGAATCTCCTCGCCCAGAAGATGTGTCAGGGCATCGTTCAGCACCTCTTCAATTGTAAGACCGTTTGGCTGCAGCTGCCAGCCGCAGTAATTGGTGCCGTCATAGGCGACCACAAGCTTAATTCTCTTCATATAAAACTTTCATGCGCTGCTGATGCAGCACGACAATATTTACGAAAGCCGATTGCTCCGCACTTCGTGCTCCCGCAATCGCCGCCAGTACTCACAATCCGGGCTACCGCCCTACTTGTTCGTACCGGCTTGGTCGTCGAATATCCAGCCATCTGGGTGTGCAAGCACCCCCATCTGCCTGTCTATTCACGACACTTTCATAGTAAAACCCGGAGCGCAATCACAACCGCCATAAAAATCAAGATTACCGCGTAAGCCGCAAAATCCCTCCGCTCATATACCAGCGGCTTCATCTTCGTCCGGCCCTCACCGCCCCGGTAGCACCGCGCCTCCATCGCAAGTGACAGATCATTGGCGCGCCGGAAGGCAGAAACGAACAGCGGAACCAGAATCGGAATCAGGCTTTTCGCCTTTTGCAGCAATCCGCCCTCATCAAATCTGGCACCGCGCGCCATCTGTGCCTTTTTGATCTTATCCGCCTCCTCGGCAAGAATCGGGATAAACCGCAGCGCGATCGACATCATCATGGCAATCTCGTGAATCGGAAGCCCGATACGGGACAGCGGACGCAGTCCCTCCTCCATGCCGTCCGTCAGCTTATTCGGAGATGTCGTCAACGTCATCACGGAGGTCCCGACCACAAGGAAAATCAGGCGCAGCGAATAATAAATCGTGTTATGTATCCCTGTTTCCGTAATGGTGATAATACCCCATCGGCAGACGACATCCTCCGCCTGTGTAAAAAACAGGTTGCAGACAGCCGTGATCACGATCAGTACCCAGATGGCACGCACGCCCTTGCACATGAATCCGAACGGAACTTTGGATAAGGCAATCATACAAATCAGAAATGCCGTCACCACAATCCAGCCCACGATCCCGTTTACCAGAAACAGAGCGACAATATATAAAATGGTGGAAAACAGTTTTACACGGGGATCCAGCCGGTGAATGACAGAATCCGCCGGATAAAACTGACCAAGTGTGATATCTTTCAACATAATTTCAAAATTTCTTTCTTTGCTTCTTCCAGTGTCGTAACAGAACCATTCACCGGATATCCTCTTTCCTGCAGCTCCGTCAGGAGATATGTCACCTGAGGAACTGCGAGGGAAGCTTCCTCCAGATCCCGGACATGTGTGAATACTTCTGACGGCATTCCGTCCAGCATGATTTCACCCTGCTTCATCACAATGATCCGATCCACATAGTCCGCCACATCCTCCATGCTGTGGGAAACAAGCAGCACCGTCATATGCAAGTCGTCATGGAGTTCACGAATCAGCCGAAACAGTTCATCCCGTCCCTGCGGATCCATTCCCGCGGTCGGTTCATCCAGAATCAGGACTTCCGGTTCCATGGCAATCACGCCGGCAATCGCGGCGCGGCGCTTCTGTCCGCCGGACAGTTCAAAGGGGGACATTTCCCAGCAGTTCTCATCCAGTTTCACCTGGCGCAAAGCGGTTTTTGCTTTTTCCATTGCAGCCGCTTCATCCAGTCCCTGATTTTTCGGCCCGAACGCCGCATCCTTCAGAACAGTTGTCTCAAACAATTGATATTCCGGATACTGAAAGACCATCCCCACCCTGCCTCGCAATTCGTGCATGGAAAAATCCGCCGCACTGATATCCTGTCCCTCAAAATAAATTTTCCCGGTTTTGGTTTTGAGCAGACCGTTGAACAGCTGAATCAGCGTTGATTTTCCAGAACCGGTATGTCCGATAATTCCAATAAAATCACCGTCATAAACAGAAAGATTGATGTTTTTCAGCGCATGTTTCTCATAGGCAGTTCCGGCGCCATAAGTATAAGAAACCTGCTCCAGCCGCAGCTTTTCTGTATGCTGTACGACAGACACTGTACTGTCTGTCAGATCGATAGCTTTTTCGTCGCCGTCCGAGACATCCGATCCGAATTGTTCAGCGGAAGCCGCATGACTGTTTATATTCTTATTTTTATACAAATCAGTTTGAAGGGCTCCTTTACAAAGCGCATCCAGCAACTGCGCCCGATTCAGGATGCCGTCCGGCAGCGGACAGCCTTCTTTCCTCAATTCATAAGCAAGACGGGTAATCTGCGGCACATCCAGACCATAATCATGCAAATCCTCCACCCGGGAAAAAATCTCGCGCGGGCTCCCCCGCATCACAACTTTTCCCTGATCCAGCACAAATACAACATCCGCCTCCGCCGCCTCTTCCATATAATGTGTGATCAGAATAATCGTCACACCTTCTTCTCGGTTCAGCTGATGCGCCGTCTTCAGCACGTCCCGCCGTCCGTTCGGATCCAGCATAGCCGTCGGCTCATCCATGATAATACACTTCGGACGCATGGCAACCACTCCGGCAACCGCCACACGCTGCTTCTGCCCGCCGGACAGCTTGTTCGGGGAATGATGCCGGTATTCCGTCATATCGGCCGCTGCCAGGCTCTCCTCCACACGGGCGACAATCTCCTCCGTCGGGACTCCGATATTCTCCGGTCCGAAGGCCACGTCCTCCTCCACGACACCGGCCACAATCTGATTATCGGGATTCTGAAAAATCATCCCGGCGGATTGACGGATATTCCAGGTTTCTTCCTCATCCTCCACGTTTTTTCCATCCACAAAAAGAGTTCCCTCCGTGGGGGAGAGAAGTACATTCAGATGCTTGGCAAAGGTGGATTTACCGGATCCGTTGTGGCCGAGGACAGCAATAAACTGCCCCGGCTCCACCTCAAGGTCGATCCCGTTAAGCGCCGGGATCTCGCCGATGGCCCGGCCCTCCTCATCCCTTCGCACAAAATGATGTTTTAAATTCTTTGCTGTGATAAAAGACATATGTTCTGATTCCTGTCTGTTGACGATACTTTAGTTTATGCGTGAAAGCCGTCCGATATCCGGACAGCCGCCTGTCTGTTGACAACACTTTCACTGTATGTATGAATCATATTTTGTCAGATGTCCGGTCAGCTGCATCTGGGAAAAATCATTCTGACGCAGCGCCTCATACAGAACAATCGACACGGAATTGGCCAGATTCAGAGAGCGAATCTCACCCAGCATCGGAATCCGCACGCAACGGTCACGGTTATATGCCAGAATCTCCTCCGGGATACCGGCACTCTCCCTGCCGAACATAATATAGCAGTCCTCCTCGTAACGGACATCCGTGTAAACCCGCTGTCCCTTCGTCGTTGCCATATAGATAACCGCTCCCGGATTCCGTTCCAGAAAATCATCATAATTAATGTATGTCGTCACATCCAGATCCTGCCAGTAATCCATACCGGCCCGCTTCAGCGCCTTTTCCGTCAGACGGAAGCCCAGAGGCTCGATCAGATGCAGGCGCGTGCCTGTCGCTACACAGGTTCTTCCGATATTCCCGGTATTTGAAGGGATCTCCGGTTCGTATAATACGATATTCAATTTCGCCATATTTTATATCCTGTCTTAACCGCGCAGCAGACTTCCCTGCTGTGTCTGCGGTTTCATGCTGTCTGCTATCGATTCTCCTCACGCAGTTTTTGAACAAATCTCTCCAGACGATCCAGCGCCTCCTTCAGCGCATCCAGCGAATAGGCATAGGAAATCCGCAGAAATCCCTCGCCGCACGCACCGAATGCCGTGCCCGGAACGACGGCCACCTTCTCCTCATCCAGAAAACGCATCGCAAACTCCTCGGAAGTCATGCCGAACTCCTGTATGCTCGGGAAAATATAAAATGCCCCGTAAGGTTCAAAGCAGCTCAGTCCCATCTCTTTAAAATGATGCACCAGGTAACGCCGCCTCCCATTATAGGCTTCCCGCATCATGGCCACATCGTCATCACCGTTTCTCAGCGCCTCCACCGCCGCGTACTGGCTGGTTGTAGGCGCACACATGATGGCAAACTGATGAATCTTAATCATCTCACGTATGATCACTGCCGGACCGCACGCATAACCCAGACGCCATCCGGTCATGGCAAACGCCTTGGAAAAGCCATTAATATAGATCGTTCTGTCGCGCATGCCGGGCATGGAAGCAATCGAGATATGTCCCGCCTCCGTATAAGTCAGCTCCGCATATATCTCATCTGTAAGTACAAAGAGATCATTTTCTACGATCACATCCAGAATACTCTCCAGATCCTTCTTCTCCATAACCGCACCGGTCGGATTATTCGGGAACGGCATAACCAGAATCTTTGTACGCGGCGTGATCGCCGCTTCCAGTTCCGGCCGCGTCAGCCGAAACTGATTTTCCTCTTTCAACTCAATCGGAACCGGAACACCTCCGGCCAGCCTGACACAGGGCAGATAAGAAACATAACTCGGCTGCGGAATCAATACTTCATCTCCCGGATCCAGCATTGCGTGGAAAGCCAGATCGATTGCTTCGCTTCCGCCCACGGTAACCAGCGTCTCCGTATTATAGTCGTAATGCAGATCGTATTTTCTCGCCAGATATTTCGTGATCTCTGTTTTTAATTCTTTCAGTCCCGCATTGGAAGTATAGAACGTCCTTCCCTTCTCCAGAGAATAAATACCTTCATCGCGGATATGCCAGGGCGTATCAAAATCCGGCTCACCCACGCCGAGGGAAATAGCATCCTTCATCTCACTGACAATATCAAAAAACTTACGGATACCGGACGGCTCTATTTCGGTAATTACTTTTGATAAGGGATTTCTCATGGTGTCATCAGCATCCTTTCGTCTTTGGCCTTCTCAGCCATGATCGTACCGTGGTCCTTATATTTTTTCAGAATAAAGTTTGTCCTCGTACTCAGAACGGAATCCAGCATCGACAGCTTGTCAGAAACAAACTGCGCAGCCTCCCGCAGGGTCTTCCCCTCGATCGTGACCAGCAGATCGTAGCTGCCCGATATCAGATATACCGCATTCACTTCCGGATACTTATAAACGCGCTCGGCGATCTCATCAAAACCGCGGCCTCTCTGCGGCGTTGCACTGACCTCGATCAACGCAGTCACCTTTTCAATGGAAGTCTTGTCCCAGTCGATCAGCGTATGGTAACCGCAGATCACATGCTCCTCCTCCATAGCCTTCAGTTCATTCGCCACATCGATTTCTTCCTCACCCAGAATGATCGCCAGCTCGCTGACGCCGATGCGGCTGTTTTTCTCAATAAAAGCCAGTATTTTCTCTCTCATATATAACGCCTCCTGCTTTCTATAGTAAGTGGGCCGGACTGCCCGCACAGACACTGCCGTCAAATCATCTTATGAATCTCATCCGGACCGGGCCGTTCCAGGAAACGACGTTCCCCATCATTTATGATCACCCGGTCATTTCCCGGCATGGCTTTACCGATCACTGCGGAAGGAATCCCCGCAGCCACCAGTTCCCGCGCCAGCGAATCACCGTCCGGCGCAGCCATCAGCATGCTCCCGCCCGATACCAGCTGATAAGGATTGATATCAAAGAAATTACATATCTCAATCGTTTCCTGACGAACCGGTATCTTCTTCAGATCTATTTCAAGACCGACGCCGGAGCATTCCGCCATTTCCCACAGCGCGCCGAAAATTCCGCCTTCCGACACATCATGCATCGCCGTCACGCCATGCTCTGCTGCCAGCGCCGCCTCCGGCAATACCGAAATGTAACGGTCAAATGCCGCCGTGTCAGCCACCATATAGGATGGATAACGCTGCCGCAGTTCCTGTTCTCTCCGACGCGCGATCCGGGCGGTTCCTTCCAGTCCGATCCATTTTGTGACCAGAATATCCTCTCCGGGCTGTACCTTTCCCGGAAAAACCATCTGATCTTCGCACACTTTGCCTATACCGCTTACTGAAATCACCGGTCGGTTCACTGCCGGTGTGATCTCCGTATGTCCGCCCAGAATCTGTATGCCAATCTGCTCACATTCCGACTCTGTCAGCTGAACCATCCTGCGCATGTCCGCTTCCTCCGTGTCAGAAGGAAGAAGAGCCGTCAACAGCAAGCCGACCGGCTGCGCTCCCGAACAGGCCAGATCATTACAAACTGCGTGAACCACGCGCTTCGCATCCGCATCCTCCGTCCATATGACGGGATCCGTGCTGAATACTGCCGCCTCATAGCCATTCATTCTGACAGCGGCACAGTCCGCACCAGCGCCGATCAGCACATCATCCCTCTCCGTATGAAACTGTCTGAGGACAGATCTTTTTAATATATTTTCCGGCAGTTTTCCGTTTTTCATCTGTCTGACACCTCATCTGTATATCCGATATGTCCGGCTGTTCTCCCGCTGCGGGGTTCACATTGCCACTGTATACAATGATGTTGGGGGCAAAAACATTTGCCCCCTTATGATACTACGGATTGCAGCTTTGCATAAGTTCGATTACTGCTGCTCCGCAGCCGTATCCTGTGCAGTATCTGTCCCGCTATCCGCAGCTGCAGCGGAATCCTCTGCCGCTGTCTCTTCAGTCTCTGATCCGGACGCCTCAGTCCCGGACGTCTCGGTCTCCGCTGTTTCCTCCTCTGTCACTGCAGCTTCCGCCTCCGCCGCGGCCTGAAGCGCCGCATCATTCCACTGTGCAGTGGCTGCCTGAATCGTCGCCAGATCTCCGGTCGCAATCGCCGCATTCATCGCCGCCGTCGCTTCAGCGCTGGATGAAGCCGTTCCCACCTCATAGATCGTCGGTGACATCTGATATGTCGTATTATTAAATACCTCACGGCTTTCCTCTACGCCATCCACCGTCACAATCTTCCATAAACGGGCTGTCTTTCCGGTATGAGAACTCTGCACTTTCGTAATCGAGCCGATCGCCGCACTGGAAGCCCTGAACTGTACGGTAGCCTCCGTCGTTCCTGTCGTCTCGCTCTCAAAGGTAATCTCTCGATTTGACGCCCGCGTCTCCTCTCCGTATATCGTAAACCGAATGGTAGCGCCATCTGCCGCCCCCTCAATATAAATCGGGGAATCCGTATTATTTACAAACTTTAAATCCTTATACGTGCCCGCAATCGCCGCATCAGTGGAAGGATCCACATATGAAACGAGCATAGAATGTCCATATCGTTCGGTAACCTCCAGTTCTGCCCGGATCACAGCATTGTACAGCGTAGTAGACACCTGACAAATACCTCCGCCGTAGGTTTCCACCGTTGTACCGTTCTCATAGGATCCCGCCAAAGCATATCCGTTCTCCTCGGAAAACGGGCTGACCGCCTCGTAAACAGAAAAAGTCTCCCCCGGATAAATCACACTGCCGTTGATCTTACTGCAGCCGTTTTTTACATTCGTCTTGCGGCCGCTGGCAGAAGAGGAATAATTCGTGCTGTATGTCCCCAGCACATCCTGCACCTTTGACAGTTCCTCCTCGGTACCCTGCGGCTCCGTCACTTCAACAGCCAGTTCTATATCGGCCTGCTCCTGCCATCCGTCCGAGAAATAATCCACAATCAGCGTCACGGATGCATCCACATCAACCGCCAGACCGTTCTGACCTTCGACGATCACAAACTCCCCGTTCTCACGGGTCAATCCGTAATCGACTGCTTCCTGATTCATCTCGTCAACATGTTCCTCCAGAAACGTCTCTATCTGATCCTCATCCGCCGTCAATGTAAGAGGAAGAATCCTATCCTCATACTCCAGATCCTTCTGTTCCTTATATCGTCTGACCAGATTCCCGGTCTGTCCGTACTGAAGTGCCTCCTGCAGAGAAGCATCCACATCCTCCGTAAACCCGAGTTCTTCCAGTGTGGTCTCAATAGAGTTCTCATCCGCCGTCAGCGTAACCGTCTCCTGCGAAATCTCCTCCACATAATCGCTGACTGCCTCTTCGGCCTCATCAATCGTCATGCCACCCACCGATACGCTGCCGATATAAATACCCTCCGGAATGGTGTCAGTATCTGTATCCCCCGCCTGAGCACTTATTGAACTGTAACCGGCTATCGCGATCAGGGCAGCCGAAATCACCGGTATCGCTTTGATCCATTTCTTCATTATATACAGCCACCTTTCTCAGACTGACGCAGCCACCACCATAGACAACACCAGAGCCGCCACGATCAAAATCGCGATGATGGCAGTTAATATCCTTTTTTTCTTCGTATTTTTATACATGCAGCCTTTCCTCCTGTTACTGAACTCGCCCATATTTCACATATATTTCATTGATCATACGGGAGGCTTCACT
>Ga0192243_10517_pt1 | contig 14009 bp, 10 predicted proteins | sample Koala_Koa27_K3_FD_131233 | JGI IMG/M metagenome (GOLD analysis project Ga0192243, IMG submission 131233) | Enriched cells from koala feces incubated with labeled cellulose particles, San Francisco Zoo, California, United States - Koala_Koa2-7_K3 ... | reverse complement strand
GCGGTATTGCAATATCGTAGTACCTATACCACCGTTTATGATGAGAGTGCAAACCGGCGTATCTCATTGGCGGAAAAACTTCGCAAGTTGCCTCTGGCTTTCTTTGGCGAAAAGAATCTTTCCGACCTCACTGCCACGATTATGGATGACTGCACTGATCTCGAGCATACTTTTTCGCATGCGGTTCCCCAGTTGTTTGCTTCCATTATCAGTATTCTGCTTATTACCGTCGGCAACATCAATACAATATCGAGCAGTGTAGTGAAAAACACACCTTTACAGAAATCTTTCGCTCCTTTAGTTGAAAGGGCAAAACGTCTTTTTATTACTTCAATCATTAGAAACCTCCTTTCCTATTGTCCAGCGAACAGATTGCTGGTATTCATTCCACATATGATAATAGATGCCTTGTTTACCAAGCAGGTTGGCATGTGTACCTTGTTCCGCAATCTTCCCCTTGTCAATGACGAGGATATTGTCGGCATCAGTGATGCTTGAAAGACGATGAGCAATCATCAATACGGTTTTTCCTTTTGTCAGTTCTTTCAAGGCTTGCTGGATGAGATGCTCATTTTCGGGGTCGGCAAAAGCAGTCGCCTCATCTAGTACAATGATAGGAGCATTTTTCAGGATTGCACGTGCCAGTACGATCCGTTGCTGTTCCCCGCCGGAGAGATATGTTCCCTCCGTACCAATCTTCGTATTCAGTCCGAGCGGAAGTTTATTGATAATTTCCCGGCACTGTGCCATATCTACTGCCCGTTCCACTTCCTCCATTGTCGCGTCGGGATTACCATATTTGATATTTTCGAGCAGAGAAGTCTTGAACAGCTTTGTGTTCTGGAACACGAAAGAAATATATTTCATCAGTTCTTCGGGAGCGATTTCTCTTACATTGATACCACCTATTAAAACTTTCCCTTCCGTTGCCTCCCAGAAACGGGGAACTAGACGGGCAATCGTTGTTTTCCCTCCGCCCGAAGCTCCGACAAGAGCTACTGTGTTTCCTTGCGGAATAGTGAAACTAACATCATCCACCGCCTTTTGATTAGCTCCCGGATAGCTGAAGGAAACTTTTTCGAACTGAATACTGAATTCCTTTACCGATTGTGGATGCTCTACAACAGTCAGGTGCTCATAAGCAACCAGATTCTCAAGACGTCCAATAGCTTCACTCGCCTGCCCCAAAGCCTGATTGAGATACATACTCTTCATGATACTTTGGGAGAATACAGGAGTAATGAGAACAAACAGGAAGAAATTAAGTAATACCGATGCATAATTACCTGAATAACCAATCAGCAAAATAGCCAACGGAGCAAGGAAAAACACAAAACCATTGATTATTACGGTATAGAGCGACATCGGCTTCTCCCACATTCGTGTATAGCCGAATACCATTTTATTATAATTCATGATACAGCGGTGAAAGTTCTTGAAAGAGTAAATGGTCTGCTGGAAAACCTTCACTACGGGAATTCCTCTCACATACTCTACAGCTTCGGTATTCATTTCCTCCAGAGAAGTCATATAGCTTTTCATAAACTGCCGTCCCTCCGCATTCATCATAAAACCCATAACCAGCATGGCAATAATTACAGGGACGATACATGCCAGACCGAGTATCCAATCGAACACAAAAATCAGTATGGCAGCTACCAACGGCACTAGAAAAGTAGCCGCAAGATCAGGCAACTGATGTGCCAGAAAACTATGGGTAACCCCTGCATTGTCATCTATAATCTTGCGAATACGTCCGCTCGTATTAATGTCAAAGAAGCCGAGAGGCATACGCACTATCTGGCGCATGGCTTCTTTACGCAAATTCGATTCAACCCGAAAAGCTGCAAGATGCGAAGACATCAATGCGGCAAAATAAAGGACGATGCTCGCCACGGCCATGCCTGCCGCCCACCAGGCATACGTCACCACATTACCGGAAGAGGTTATCTCTCCGTGTTCAAGCAGTTCTCTCACAATCAGCCAAATAAGGATATAAGGCAACATGCCCGCCAGGGCACTTAGGGCAGACAGCAGCATTGCCGCAGGCAAAAGCACTTTCCGTTTACCCATGTAGTTCTGAAGTTTTTTCAATGTACTCATAACGTACGTTCAATCTATATTAAGTTCGACAATCATTTAACTTATCGCTTGTTTTCAAAAAAGAACAATATTCGAAATCGTTCAAAAAAAAAGAGAGCTTATATTTCTATAAGCTCTCTTCATCCCATTCAATCCGGTGCATGTGCACCTTTGATATATGATTAATCTCGACTCGTCTCTCACTGATTCGCATAAGTTTTCAATTATTTTCTGCAAAGGTACGGCTCGCCGGCAAGACGGACAATACCTAAAAATAATGAAATTTGCTATTCAGACTATAACGAATAAGTAATGATTGAAACAACAGAATAGTTATTCATGTTTCAGCCATGCACTTGGCAATACTTCTTTTTCACCTTTTTCATTCACCAATTCCATCTGCAATACGCCTCCGTTACAATCGAAGTAACGCACCTCTATCGGATGAAGCCCGGCTTTCAAAGCCTTCTGCACCATAATCTCTACCGGCGAATGTGCTCCATCATTATCTCCCAACAATTCACCGTCAAGCATTAACGTGCTACCGTCGTCCGAGAGAAGGGCAAATGTATAGATACCATCGGCAGGAACTTCCAGATAACCGGTCAATACCAGACCAATATTTCCTTCCACCTCTTCGGGAATGGATACCGATTCCACCACATACTCCCCTTTGACAGGAGCCGCATCAATATCCGCACAAAGATTACCACGGAAATCGTGCCATACAGCTTTCAAACCGGGCTGCAAAGCAGCCGGAGCAGCCACCGCCTCCGCATAAGGAGCCTTTACATACTTGGTACGCACCACATCCGAAGGAGAACCATCCGGACGAAAAGTGCGGAAAGCGAAATCCGTAGTCTCCCCTACTTTCAAAGCGCCGTTATAAAGAGCTGATTCTTTGGCAGGCATACTACCGTCTGTTGTATAACGTATTTCAGTACCGGGTAACGGACATGTCAATTCCACTGTTGTTTCATCAATAAATGCATTCACTTTATAGAATCCCTGCAAATCAGGCACCCGATAATTTACCCTCATCACATCCATCCGCTTAAATTGCGGAACAAGCTGACGATAGAATTCTTCGAGACCCGGTTTAGCTGCCGGCTCCGCCCAAGCTATCTCACTCAATGCTATCATACGGGGAACAATCAAATATTCAATGCGCTTCATGGTCGGAATCCATTCAGCCCAGAGATTCGCCTGCACCCCCCAGATATATTTCTTCTGTTCCGGCGATAACCGCTCGTCTGCACACGGATCATACGCAAGTATTTTCTTTACTGAATTCTGATCCTGCGCATAATCGAAATAGAAATATTCATTCGGACAAGCAATCACTTTCTGCTTTTGTGCAGTTGCCGTAGGCAATGCATCTTTCGCCCAACTTCTCCACCAGGTAATAGCAGCATCGGAAGACAATCCGTCGGATACCACTTCATCCCAACCTATGAGTTTCTTTCCGTTGGCAAGGAAGAATTTCTCCATGTCACGTACAAACCATGCCTGAAGTTCTTCTACCGACCCCAGTTTCTCCGTACGAATCCGTTTCTGACAAAGAGGACATTTCTTCCAGTTGGCTTTTTCCACTTCATCACCACCCATGTGCACATATTCATAAGGGAAAAGTTCAAAAACTTCTTTGAACACATTCCGGCAGAACTCCAGTGTTGCGTCTTTGCCCGGACAGATAGGAGAAGAGAATGTCTCCCCCCACCCGATTAATCCGTCGCACGCCAATTCCGGATATTGACCGATAGCTGCCAGGAAATGTCCCGGCATATCAATCTCAGGAATGACATCAATTCCTCTTTGCGCAGCATAGGCTACTATTTCTTTTATATCATCGTGAGTGTAATAACCTCCATACAGTGTATCTCCTTCCACAATACGTATCTTATCTTCCGGAATCAGGAAATCGGCATTATCTTCTTCTTTCGCACGTGCCATACAGGTACGATCCTGCGTATTGAATTTACGCCAAGCCCCTTTTTCCGTAAGTAACGGATATTTCTCGATTTCTATACGCCAACCTTGATCGTCGGACAGATGCCAATGGAACTTATTAAGTTTATACAAAGACATCAGGTCTAACACATGCTTCACTTCTTCCTTATCCCAGAAATGACGGGAAGCGTCCAACATAAACCCACGCCATTCAAACCGTGGCGCATCTTCTATTTGCACGACAGGGATAGAATAATTCTGTTTCTCTCCCTGCACTTCTATCGTTGCAGGAAGCAACTGGCGAATAGTAGTAATAGCAGAAATAATGCCTGAATAGTCAGTTGCCTCTACTCGAATATACTCCGGTGCAGACTCAAGCTTATAAGAACCGGGCTTTCCAATAGTATCTTTCAACTGAAAATACATATCTACCAGACTCTTATCGGTAGTGACTTCAACAGAAGACGATATGACATTCCGAAGAATTTCCTGCAGGTATCCGGCAGCGGGAAACAACGACTGATCGGAAACTCCGATTTTCATGCCATCTTTTAAAACAAACGAGCCCGACTGCTCGGTCAGACTAACGGGGGTAGGCAAGATTGCAATTTCTTGCTTGACGGTAGACGTACAAGAAGAAAAAACACAAACTGACACAATGAGTAAAGAACTACTTAATTTTTTGAACATGCGGTTAACTATTTAATAAATGATTTGTCCTGTTTTTAATTGACCATCTATATATAATACAACTAAAAGGCATAAAGTACTAAAAAGGCGGAAAAAGTTTTTTTTGCGACTTCATGTCACAAACTCCTATTAATGTTTATCTTTGCTGCCCAATCCCATTACAAACAAATCTAAAGAATCACTTCAATGTCAAGAGAACAAATATTAATCAAAACCTCATGGATCAGTACAATTGGCAATGCAATCCTGTCCGCATCCAAAATCATCATCGGTTTGTTTGCCGGTAGTTTAGCCGTAGTCGGCGACGGTATCGACTCGGCAACCGATGTTGTTATCTCTATCGTTATGATTTTTACGGCACGCCTCATCAACCGCCCTCCTTCAAAGAAGTATGTATTCGGCTATGAGAAAGCGGAAGGGATCGCAACAAAGATTCTATCACTCGTGATATTCTATGCCGGCGCACAAATGCTGCTATCGTCCACTAAAAGTATCTTTTCGGATGAAGTGAAAGAAATACCATCGGCTATCGCCATCTATGTCACTGTATTTTCTATTATCGGTAAACTCTTACTGGCTTCATACCAGTACAAACAGGGAAAGAAGATCGACAGCTCCATGCTGACTGCAAATGCCATCAATATGCGGAATGATGTTGTCATCTCAACAGGTGTCTTATTAGGATTGATATTTACTTTCATCTTCAAATTACCGATACTCGATTCAATAACAGGATTGATAATCAGCCTCTTCATCATCAAATCTTCCATCAGTATTTTCATTGATTCGAATGTGGAACTGATGGACGGAGTGAAAGATGTCAATGTATACAACAAGATATTCGAGGCTGTAGAGAAAGTGCCCGGTGCCAGTAATCCGCATCGCGTCAGATCACGAATGATAGGAAATCTCTATATGATTACCCTTGATATAGAAGTGAATCCGGAAATCACGATCACGCAAGCTCATGAGATTGCCGATTCGGTGGAGAAAAGCATTATCAATTCGATAGATAACGTATATGACATTCTGGTACATGTGGAACCCGCCGGTAAATGCCAGACAGGAGAAAAATTCGGGGTCGATAAAGATATGGTTTAATCCATCTCTACACAGAGATTTTTTCACTTTCCTCTATCACCTATCACCAGCACTTCTAAAAACCTTTATTCATGGTACTTTCAGGGATGGTGACAGGTTGTTTGCAACCTATCACCACATCTATCACCTATCACCCTGCCTGATCAATCAATGATCAATAAGGAAAAAGAATGAATCTCTATACGATACATTGGTTTCAGCCGCTTGAAACTTTAGTTTCTCCAAAGAATACAATGTTTTCCCCGCAAGGGAACTGTTGTTTCCCCTATGGGGGAACTATGGTTTCTCTACGGGGAAACTACAGTTTCCCATAGGGGAACAAATAGTTTCAACGCATGAAACTAAAAGTACCGTGCCGGGAAACTATTTTTATGACCGGTTAATAACTAATCTTCACCCCGGCAAAGAAACTTCTCGGCAAAGAAGGACCGTAAATGTAACCGGAATCCCGGTTAGCTCCTCTGTCAAAGTCCTTCTGATAAGACTCGAAAATATTCTGAACTCCACCGTTTAATTGCAAATCAACTGTTTTGTATAGCTTGAAGTCATAAGCCAGTTTCACTCCCAAATCAAAGAAACGAGGTGTTCTGATTGCTTCCGCTTTTCTTTCAGGCATTTCACCCAGTTTGGCATTCTCGGCAGTGATATCCATACGTTGCACTAACATTTTGCCGGTATATGTTCCTGACAGGGCGATAGACAAAGGTTTGACGGGAGTATATGTGGCAGTAAAATAACCGTATGTATCGGGAGTACGGAAAATCTTCTTTTCTGCCGGTGCATCATCATGCCACTTATGTGGTTCATCGTATCGGCTACGCTGTAAAGTCAATCCCGCTTGTATTTGCAGGATAGACAGATAAGCCACTTTACCTTCCAGTGTCAATCCCATCACTTTAGCACCGGGGCCATTGCTACGTGTTTTCACTAATATACCATCACCACGGTCGTAAGGTTCGCCCAATACAAAAACATCGGTCAGTCTTGTATAAAAACCCTCAATCAACAAGTTCGTCTGGAATGCTCCGAAACGATGATACATATCTGCAGAAGCACTGAAACTTTGGGATTTCTCTTCTTTCAAATCCTTTGCACGCTCGATCATAGCCACTGTTCCGCCCACATTTTCAATATGCATATCCTCATCAAAAGCCTGCGGAGCACGAAATCCGGAAGAATAGCTCAAACGCAGGTTAATATTCCGGGTAGGATTAAAACGCAAGTTGGCACGGGGACTAAAGATCACATTATCCACCATATTATGCTTATCCAGACGACCGCCAATCAGAATTCCCCAACGGTCGTTCTTCCATTCGTTCTGCAGAAAAGCACTGTAAATATTCACCGTCTGATCCGTGTGACGGTCATATCCCCACATGTTATCTTTCAGGCGGTCACGGTTATATTCAAGCCCTGCTGTGAGATCAGAAGGCATAAAAAGGCACTTGCCAAACGTATGTACGTATTGTGCACCCCCCCCATAGCGGTTAAATCCGTCGTCTTTCCATAGGCTTTCAGAGGATCGTTGCCCGGTCCGTAATAACTGTCCCGGTCTGTATTGGCAGCCGATGCAAAGACACTTAAACGGTTCTTTTCATCCGGAGAGAAATAATCGAATTTCAAACTTCCACCATCAATAGAATGTTGCAACTGCTCTGCAATATGCGCTTCGTGAGGAGGACGGTTCAACATATCCCCTCCACGACGAAATTCCTGCATATGGTGATATTCAAAGGTCAGTTTGGAGTAAGTACTCGTTTTCAGATAAGAGCGGAAACCCACTGTCTGATTCTTCAACTTGGGCAGTTCGGTAAATCCGTCTCCGTCATAATCATATCCTGACCGGTGGCGGTTCTGTCCAAAGATATACAATCCGGCACGATGATCGTCCGTCACCAATGAGGCATTCAGCGAGGTGTTGTTATCGAATGAGGAGCTTCCTCCCAAAGCAGTAATGGTGTGCGATAGCTGACCGGAATTGCGTAAAGGCTCTTTAGTGATTATATTAATTGTTCCTGCAATAGCCGAAGAACCGAACAAGGCGGAGCCTCCCCCACGCATCACTTCTACACGTTCAATCATACTGGCAGGAATCTGTTCCAGCCCATACACTCCGGAAAGGGCACTGAATACGGGACGCGAATCGATCAGAATTTGCGTATATGGTCCGTCCAGACCATTGATGCGGACTTGCTGGAAACCACAATTCTGGCAATTTGTCTCCACACGCACTCCGGGCTGGAAATTCAGTCCTTGTGATAAAGTAGAAGAGTTAGTGGTTTCAAAAAGTTTCAGGTCGACGACATTCACTAAAGTAGGAGCCATACGGCGTGTCGTTTCACTCCGGTTGGCGGAAACCACTACTCCGTCGAGAGCAATCGCATCCTCTTCTATTTCAAAATCTTCTTCCAGTGTCTTTCCTTTTTTCAGAGTTACGTTGCGGGTCACTGTCTTGTAACCTACTGAACTAACTTCCAGTATAAAATTTCCTTCCGGCAAATTCTTCAAAAAATAATGCCCGGTAGCATCGGTCACCGTTCCTATGGTCGTTCCTTTCAGTGCAATGGTGATGTACGGAAGATGTTCTTTCGTTTTTTATCCAGTACATGACCTATTATATTCGCATCGGATTTCTTCAGTTCAGGGTAGTCCGGATGTTCAGCCGATGCGTATGACAAGACACAACACAGGCCGACCAGGACTAAAAGATATTTCTTCATTGTCGTTAGTCTTTTAATGTTTTAATTCAAAAAAAATAATAGAGGGAAAGGGAAGCAACAATCATAAATCGTTGTTCCTAACTAATAATAAATGCTATTCCCGAAAAGTATAGACTAAGCGACAGGAGGCGCCCTAAGAGATATTACGCCCGGACAAGTACGACAATACCGCATACCTTGCGGACGGGCAAGCAGAATACACAAGAAAGAGAAAACGGCAACAATAAACGCGGGTAATAGTCCGCTATCTGTCACCAATATGTGATTCAGGAAATGAAGTAGCTGGAATTCAACCGTCGTATGACTATGCTCACTCCCCTTCTTGAATGGATGCGAATGGACAATCGTAACCCCGTTTACCACATGTGAGTGAGTAAACAAAGTGATTCCTGCCATGTACGAAATAAACAGTACAGGCAGAAAATACTTCATTATATGTAGGTACAATTGTTTCATCCGGTAATTTTGCACATCTATTCCGTGCAGTAAAGTCAGAGTTCAGTTTGTTTTTTGCAAAGATAGGGATTGTCTCTATACAAAACAATCCCTATTTATAACGATTTTAAATCTTAACCGAATCTTAATAACTTATCTTCACCCCTGCAAAGAAACTTCTCGGCAACGACGGACCATAGATATAACCGGAGTCACGGTCGGCTCCTTTATCGAAGTCATTCTGGTAAGCATTGAAAATATTCTGTATACCGGCATTCACCTGCAAGTTCATCGACTTGTAAAGTTTGAAATCATAGGCAGCCTTCAAACCGATGTCGAAGAAGTCTTTGGTATTCACCGTTATCGGGTTTTCAAGGAATCCCGGCACAGGTTCGTGGGGAACCAGCATCGAACCGGTATATGTACCGGAAAGAGCGATAGATAATGGTTTTATCGGGGTATAGGTTGCTGTAAAGTAACCGTAAGTATTCGGCGTACGCATCATTTTCTTCACAGCCGGAGCGTCTGGGTTCCATACGTGCGGTTCGCTGTAATGGCTCTGCTGCAAAGTGACTCCTGCCTGAAGCTGGAATTTAGTCAGATATGCCATCTTTCCTTCTAATATCAATCCCATCACACGGGCTCCCGGTGCATTGTAGCGTGTACGTGTCAGGATTCCGTCCACTGTCTCTCCGTCGGTAAGGGCAAATACATCTGACAGCTTTGTATAGAATCCTTCTATCAGAAAGTTAACCTGAAACGCGCCAAAACGGTGATAAATATCTGCCGAAGCACTCAAGCTCTGTGATCTTTCTTCTTTCAGATTGTCCGCCAGTTCAACCATCGCCACATTACCGCCTACATTCTCCACGTGCAAATCTTCGTCGAAGGCCTGCGGAGCACGGAAACCGGATGAGTAACTGAAACGAAGATTGATATTCTCTGTCGGATTATAACGCAGATTGGCACGCGGACTGAATATCACATGGTCAATCAGATTATGCTTGTCCAAACGACCGCCAATAAGGAATCCCCAGTGCTCATTCTTCCATTCATTCTGAAGAAAGGCACTACCGATATTCACTTTTTGGTCTACCGTACGATTATATCCCCACATATTATCTTCCAGTTTATCCTGATTGAATTCTATTCCGGCAGTCAGGTCGGAAGGCATGAAGATACATTTTGCGAAACTACAAACATATTGCGATCCTGCCATCCAGTTCAGGTCGGTGGTGTTTCCGTAAGCATTCAGATCTTGTCCGCCACCATAATAGCTGTCACGATTGATATGCTGCGCGGATGCAAACACATTGAAACGATGTTTCTCGTCAGGTGAGAAATAATCAAACTTCAGTCCTCCGCCATTGATCGAGTGTTCGGTCTGCTCCGCCACATTCGCTTCGTGGGGCGGGCGGTTCAACAAGTCTCCTCCCCTACGAAATTCTTCCATATGGTGATATTCAAAAGTCAGTTTCGAATAAGTCGTTGTTTTCAGGAATGAACGGAAACCGATTGTCTGACCATGCAACTTAGGAATCTCGGAATATCCGTCTCCATCATAGTCATACGCAGAACGATGGCGGTTCTGACCGAAGATATACAAACCGGCACGTTGATTATCCGTCACAAGAGATGCGTTTAATGCCGTACTGTTATCAAAAGCGTCTCCATCGCCAATTCCCGTAATTGTATGGGATAACATACCGGAGTTGCGTATCGGCTCTTTAGTAATGATATTTATTGTACCGGCAATGGCAGATGAACCGAATAAGGCCGAACCGCCTCCACGCATCACTTCCACACGTTCTATCATGCTGGCAGGAATCTGTTCGATACCATATACACCGGAGAGTGCACTAAAAATGGGACGGGAATCGAGCAGGATTTGCGTATAAGGACCATCCAGTCCATTGATACGCACCTGCTGGAAACCGCAATTCTGACAATTGGACTCTACACGGACGCCTGGCTGAAAGCTCAACCCCTGCGCCAAAGTCGTAGAGTTGGTATTCTCAAAAATTTTCAAATCTACTACATTCACCAGTGTCGGAGCCAGCCGGCGGGTGGTTTCATTACGATTGGCAGATACTACTACGCCATCCAAAGCAACTGCGTCTTCTTCTATTTCAAAATCTTCTTCCAATGTACGTCCTTTCTTCAGCGTCACATTTCGTCTGACGGTTTTATAGCCCACCGAACTAACCTCAAGCACAAAATTGCCTTCGGGAAGATTTTTCAAGAAATAGTGCCCGGTAGCATCGGTCACTGTTCCGATGGTAGTACCTTTCAGGGCGACTGTAATATAGGGCAAGTGCTCTTTTGTGTTTTTATCAAGAATATGACCAATAATATTGGCATCTGACTTACGTAATTCGGGATGATCCGGATATTCATGAGCTTGTCCTTCAAGGGCAGGCAACAATGCGCAGCACAGGCAGACAAGCGAAAAGATATATTTCTTCATTTTTCGTTTGTTATTCATTTTCGATAAGTATTCACATGGATAGACAGACAATGCCCTACCTCATGCAAGGTACGGTATCATCATTCAAAGAACGGAGAAACGAATAACCGGAGGTGCTCTAAGTCCCACTACCCCATGATACGGACAGTGATAGTGAGCATATTGCGAACGTCCGAGCAGAAAACACAATAAGAAAGGAATAAAAAGGGAAAGAGCAAAAACAATAGCTGCACCGTCTGCCGTCAAGTGAGACAGAAAATGAATCTGCAGCAGTTCGACTGTAGAGTGTTTATGTGCCGCCCCTTTCTTAAACGGGTGTGAATGGACGATTGTCACGCCATTGACCACATGCACGTGGGCAAAGAATGTAAAGCTTACCAGATACGACACAAACAGTATCGGTAAGAAGTAGCGTGTAATATTCAATAACAATCGTTTCACCTCATTTTTTCTTTGAGGCGGCAAAGATACGAACTATTTATTTAACAATCAATGATTATATAAAATTTTGTTAATATACCGCCGAAGCTATGATTTGAATAAACAGAATCAGGAATACCATAGCAATCGGATAAACTGTTGCATAAGCTACGCTCGGTATGTTACTGTCTACCATTGAATCGGCAGCAGCAAGTCCCGGAGTACTCGTCATACCGCCCGTAATAGTCCCCAACAAATCGAGCAGGCTGATTTTAAATACCAGACGTCCTACAACGGCTGCAACAAGCATCGGCACTAATGTGATGGCAGCCCCCACTCCGAACATCAGCAATCCGCTTTCCTGAAAAGTGGCTACCAGATTCTTACCGGCAGAAGTTCCTACTTCGGCAAGAAAAAGAAGCAGACCCAACTGGCGCAACAACTGATTAGCAGGTCCGGACATAGACCAGATAATAGGTCCTGTCTTGCCAATCGCACTTAACACAAGAGCTACCATCAGCACTCCGCCGGTCAATCCCGGAGAGAATGACAGACTATCAGAGAAAGATATATTTATTTTGCCGAACAGCACTCCCAATACAATCCCCATCGCAATAGGGAAGAAGTCCGTATCGGACAGTTTCTTCGCATTGTTCCCCAACAGGCGGGCTACTCCTCTAATCCCCTCTTTCTCACCGACCACCATCAACTTATCACCAAATTTTAAAGCAAGATCGGGAGACGGAGACAAATCAATACCGCTTCGACGAATGCGGGTAACCGTGCAGCCAAAGTTCTTCTGTAAGTTCAAATCCCCCAGTTGTTTATTTATCATATCCTTTTTGGTCAACAGCAAAGATTCTATTTCCTGCGTTTTATCCAAAGGCAGTTCACCTTCTTCTCTCTTACCTACCAGTACAGCAAGCTGATCCAGCGCTTCTTCGCTACCTACGGCTTGTATATAGTCTCCTTCACGCAACACTGTATGAGCTGTGGGAATGGATATCTCATCATTGTGTTTCAGACGGGAAATAACGGCACCCGTCATACCACGCGCATTAATTTGCATCAGGCTGCGATCAAACACATTCGAATTGGTAACACGATAAATACAAGTAGTCAATTCCGGGAATTGTCCGCGACGTTCTATTTCCAAACGACGGGCTTCTTTATCTAAATCCACCCGCATAATTTTAGGTAACAGCTTGACAAACAGAATCACACCGATCACTCCAAACGGATATGCGATACCGTAAGCAATGGATGCCAAAGGAGAATTGGTACTGTCGATAGCAACCGCCAGACCCGGCGTACTGGTCAACGCACCGGCAATCAGACCGACAATACTCGGTGTGTCAATATCAAATGCGTACTTCAATCCGACTGCGGTCAGGCAGGCGGAACAAATAATAAGCATAGTAATGAGAATGAGCGTCTTTCCTTTACTGCGGAAAGAATCGAAGAATCCGGGCCCTGCCTGAATACCGATGGTAAAAATGAAGAGCACCAAACCGAAGTTTCCTAATTCTTTAGGAATGATAACACCAAAATGCCCGAAAAGAAGGGCAATGAAAATAACTGCCGACACATCGAGAGATAATCCTCTGATTTTTATTCTTCCCAGCATAAACCCCAATGCGACAATCAGGAAAAGGGAAAAATAAGAGGAATGCAATAAGTCAGTAAACATAAAAATAAAGGTTAGTTAGTTTAAGGGCGCGAAGGTACAAAAAAGTCTCCAGACGCACAGCATCATGGAGACTTTTATGAGTTTTACTAACCTGATTCTTTTACTTTCTTAATAACTGGTTACCATATCTTCCGAGACACAGATATAGAAATCCGCACGACCTTTATTTTCTTCATCCAGTTTATCCGTGTTTTCCTGACGTACGGAAGTAACCGTCACAACGCTTGTCCCGGGACGATATTGAAGCAGATAGGGAATAATCCCACCTTTCCAGTCGGAATGATAGCTTCCATTAATATGCAGAAATTTGTCTTTCATATTGTGAGCTATAAACCACCCCATTGTAGCATCCTTTACAGCCTGTGCCTGTGCCAACTTATAATTATCTCCGGATTTTTGTCCTCCCATCATATTCATCATGCTAAAAGCTGCCTCACTCTCCTTTTCATCATAA
>Ga0192243_10516_pt1 | contig 14012 bp, 20 predicted proteins | sample Koala_Koa27_K3_FD_131233 | JGI IMG/M metagenome (GOLD analysis project Ga0192243, IMG submission 131233) | Enriched cells from koala feces incubated with labeled cellulose particles, San Francisco Zoo, California, United States - Koala_Koa2-7_K3 ... | reverse complement strand
AGACAATATGATTATCGGTGATTATCAAAAATTTAATAGTATATACAGGATCATAAATAATGGTGCGCAATTTTCAAATGATGGCAGTGTATATCAGGAGCCTTTACCAGTCCCTGTTGTCACTCCCTCTTTAGAAGAAGTTGTATCATCTAAAAGGCAAGAAATTTCCAACGCTTGTAAGCAGGCAATTTACGATGGGATCACTGTTTCTTTTGATGATGGCGTTACTGAACATTTCAGTCTTACCTTAGAAGATCAAATCAATTTCATTGCTGCCAAAGACAAAATGGACAATGGTGTTACTGAGATAGAACTACATCACGATGGAGGATTATTTAGATATTATACTCCAGAAGAAGTATCCAAGATTTTAGACGAAAGGACATTCCATATTGATTATCATAGAGCTTATTGTAATTCACTGAATATCTGGATTGATCATTGTGACTCTATTGATGAAATCCAAAACATAACATATGGAATCGATATTCCTGATCAATATAAGTCTGTGGTTCTGAGTAATTATCTTGTTAAATTGACAAGTTTAGAAGAATAAGAGGTGATAAACCATGCTATTCTTTTGTGGGAATACGATGTGCGCCGGAAAACATTCATTAGACACCTCTGTCATCCCAGTAGACAATATAACTACTGTTACAATTCAAGATTGTCTGGCTGATAAATTGTTCATCAGCAAAAACCCCGATCAGGAGTATTCCAAGAGTATTGAATACTGGAATTACGACACCATCATGATCGCTGATTTCAAAAACGATCTGCTGGCCGGAAACCTGGCATTTGCATTGGAGACCGTCTCCTCCATCCGCATCAAGCAGCGTGAAAAAGGGACATTTGAGTGGCGGACCATCTATGACATTCCGATCCAAAAAGAGGAAGATCTAGCCTTCAAACGAACTTACCCATATGCGCGTAGCAAAACAACCTATGAATTTGCTGTTTTACCAGTTCTAAATAATAAGGTTGAGGGAAATGTAAATATCACGGAATGCTATTCAGAATTTGCCGCCGACTATCTAATTGAACGAGATAATATGGTGCAGATGATTTTAAACATAAAATATGAGCAAACAAGAAATCAAAATTCCGATGTAGTTACTACTTTGGGAAGAAAATATCCCATCTATGTATGTAACGGCAGCGCAAACTATGACAGCGGAAGTTTTGAAGTTACCTTTATATCGCTGGATACAGCTACATGTACCTTTGATGTTAATGACGGAATAAACTATCGCAATCAGATTGATGATTTCTTGACCAACAAGAAAAAGGAAATATACAAAACATCTAATGGAGACATGTGGCTAATTAACGTAGTAGATAACATACCACGAAATATTGACGAGCAGAAAAATCCAGTACATACAGTTTCATGGGTAGAGACTGGTGGCTACAACTCTACTACAGATATGTATATGGCTAATCTTTTAGATGTGGATTATGAAAACTTATAGAGGGAGGTGAGAGAAAATGGGATATATCTGTCAACAAGACGACCTTAGCATATTGAGATCTGGGCAGTTAGAGTTCTATTCGAAGATTGAAATTTTGGATAGAGGACTAAAAATCATCAATTCATTTGAAGCGCAATTGCTGTCCGATTCATTTTCAATTGATTCGGATTCAGATATTCGGAGAACTTATAAATGTGAGCTCCATGTGAAAGACAACAGCTGGTTTATTGGCAGAGAAAAGAAAATATGGATGGATAAATTAGTTCGTCCATACGTAGGTCTGAAGAATCCTAGAACAGAGGAAATTAAATGGTATCTTATGGGAACGTACTGCATGTCAGAAACATCTTACTCCTTTAGCGAAACATCCAATACTCTCTCACTCTCCTGTTCCGATCTTATGTGCTCACTAAACGGGGACGCTGGCGGGCATATAGAGGGATTATCATTTAAGATTGAAGAAGGAAACGAGATTCGTAAGGTGATTATTGATTTACTGGAACAGAACAATGTTACAAGATACTCTGTATGTAATATTCCGCAAACAATTCCTTACGATCTCGAATTCAACGCTAATGTTACGTACTACGAAATATTTAAAGAGATTCTGGATTTATACCCCGAATATGAGATGTTCTTTGACGTCTATGGAATTTTTACTGTCCAGAAAATTCCTACCTGTGAGAGTGATCCGGTTATGTTAGATAACAATATTTTCAGCCAGTTTGTGATTGAAGAAAGTAATCTATCTACTAGCTTTAAAGATATATACAATCACGTCCAGGTATGGGGTCAGAATATTGATGTCGATGGATTTACGAATGCTTCCACATATGCCAACAACGTCTATTCAGCTTCTATTACCTCTGTAGCGAAATTGGAAGGATTCAAAAAATATGGAGTTTATATTTCAGCAGAAAACACGGCTGATAATACAAAACTTAACATCAGTAATCTTGGAGCTAAAAATATAATGATCGATGAGGAAAAGGCAATAACGAAGGGTTATATTACATCGCCTGGAGATTATGCCTTTAAATATAGAAAAGCTACGGATGATTTTCTATTATTAGGTCAGTATCAAGTATTTGGCGAGGCTTATGACACGAACCCGCAGAGTCCATTTACCATCGAAAATCTCGGTTATGAGTTGCTATATGTATATGAGGGCGGCGAATACGAAAAAATCTATACGGATGATTTAGCAAACCAACGTGCTCGTTATGAGATCTACCAACATACAAACTTGCAACAAACACTTGAATTAACTATGCTGATCATACCGTGGCTGGATGTTAATCAAAAAATCGAGTATCAATCAAGAAATTCAGAGAATATATATCCGTACATTATTAAAAATATATCGGGAAGTACAGGAGCAACAATGGAAGTCACTTTAACCCGTTTTTATCCTGAATATCCCCAGATTATATAGGGAGGAGGAATTCTTATGAGTCAAACATATCCGCAGTATCCATATTCGCAATTCCCGGATGATATCGATCCATCAATCGCTTTTGCCGATCTTGATATCTCTACAAAAGTATATGCAGATCAATACTATACATATATCAACGCCGGAGATTTTCTGAATGCAAACAAAATACGTTCTGATCATCCGGAGCTTGAAAGTGTCATTGTAGATTCAAAAAAATTAAGTCAAATGTCCGATGGAGTTTCTGCCTTGCAGAGATTTTTCCACGATGAAATTCAAAACTGGATTTTCAATGTATCTAAATATGTCGGTGAATGGAACCGCACCACAAAATACCAGAAATTCAATATTGTATCCTATGCCTTCGAGGGAGCCATCCAATTTTACCAGGCGGCCAAGCTTGATATGCCAATAGGGGCATTGCCAACTAATGAGGAATATTGGATATGTGTTACCCTACGAGGTGAAAAAGGTGATCCAGGCATTGGACTGTCCTATGCAGGTTTATGGAATGAGCTTACCAGATATAAGGCTGAACAATTTGTTGTCTGCGAAAATGGCTTCTGGCTCTGTCTGGCCGACAATGAGAACAGTAAGCCGAGGAAGAATAATTCTAATTGGGAGATAATGCTTCAGATTAGCGCCGATCTATTTACATATGACAATACTAATTCTCAATTAGAGGCAGAGTTTCTTCAGGATGCAATTGACGAATTGGACAGCAATATGCGCTTGGTAAGATATGCGGTGCTATCTGTTGATGGATGGACTGGTACCGGCCCATACACTCAGACATTACCAATTATGGGGATCTCAGAAGTAGATGCTCCACACATATCCCCCTATCACCCAGAAGAAACCACAGTGAACGACGATGATGAGATCGATGCCGCGGCTGCATGTGTAGATTATATTATGACCTATGATGGCTACATAATCGCCACATGCAAAGAAGATAAACCAGAACACGACATTCCAATTATGATTAAGGGGGTATAGGATGAGCAGAGCTGATTGGGGTGTTGTAAGCGCCCCAAATAAAACAGAACGATCAAATGTGATGATTACGATCACGGATAATGCAGCGGTCGCTGAGGGCGAGTTGGTAACTGCTGTTTGTAATAATAAGACATTTACATCAACGATTAAAAATGGGATTGCAAAACTATATACGTCCGAAGTTGGAACATATACGATCACTGTAGGGGAATATTCTACTATGCTGGTGTGTCCTTATTTTGGGGTGTTTAGTACAGACATTTATTCAGGAGCACTAAAGGTTACATGTTTAGAGGTAGGCGGAAATAATAAGACCTGCCATGTACAGAGCTGCAACGATAATTATGATTTTACAGATGATTATAATCTTACACAGACCTTTGATAACAGTTTGGAATTAACGTTTCTTGGCATTCCAACTGGTAAATACTTGGTGACAGTAGATGATCGATATCGATTTTTTAAAGAAATTACCTCGATTCAAAACGTCAATGAGATTGACGTAGAGCTGAAACAATGGCTTTATAAAAATGGAGACGAATGTATTCATAATACAGGCGGGTGGATGCGATGTTTATGCAATGCTAATGTAACTACTGCCTGTATTATTTATAGTGGAAGTCCAAACGCTATCTCTCCAGTAACGCATACAGAAGATTTGCGTATTCTATCTAATTGCTTAGAGGTATATACAATCTGCAATATAACAGAAACATCATATTCGCAGCCTTATGTTAGATATGCTAGATCTCAGGCTACACTAAATGTATTTGGTGGAACAAAAAAACAATTACCGTTGTCGATTAACAGATATAATCAATTAACTTACAATGCATCGAAACCAATTACATTCGCACTTCGTAGTGGCGCTATAAACAATACATCAACTTATACATCAACTGCAACGGTATTGGCTTCCGGAACATCGAATAATATAGCTCTTAATTTAACTAATACCCTTTGTTCAGTTGTATTTGGAATTACATTTAATAGTTCGCGTGGATATGGATTTACTACAGATGGTCAAAATGCCGTAAATGGAGAAGCTACTGTAAGAAGTCCAAGAGGAAATATCAATGAAACTTTTATTTCTGACATTACAGAAATTTATTTAATTTGAATGGAGTCTAATATGAGAATATATACAAATAATCAAAATCGAATATGTGCAGTACATAGCACAACAGATCCAACGCTAACCGAGTTAACACTCCCGGATAATGTATTCTCCCCTGAAGTCACAGAAGAACTAATTAAATGCTACGCCTGTCAAGTGGATGATCAGGGTAATTATACTATTCAACTTCTTGTCCCTCCTGACATGGCAGAGCAGATTAACCAGACCGGATTGCAACGTATCGCAGATCAGAAATTAATGGAATCGCAACTTGAAACTATCGTAGATAATGATTACCGCTTGAGTGTATTAGAGCTCGGATTATAGGAGGTTTTATGACATACAAAAATTGTAAAAGGCTTTATGAAATCAAGAAAACTAATGGTGAATTAACCGAAGAGTTTATCAATAAGCAGTTAGAAAATATTGATGTGTTTCTACTCAATGAGAGGATTACTTCTGATGAATATAATGAACTTGCTGGTATTCTGAGACCCAATAAGTAAGTCAGATACTATCTGATATGCCACTCTTTTACTTCCTATAATCAGTATTATTGTTATCAAAATGTATGTATCTTAAATAAAACAAACTATCTAAAGCTTTAAATTAACACTTCAACGTCTCCCTAGTTATAATTGTAAAAACATATTATCTTGAGAAAGCTTCAAATAGATAGTTTTCCTCTTATTTTACTTTCTATAATACTGATTATAGGAAGGGAGACGTTGAATTATGTCAAGAGCAATACGGAACACAAATGGCTCTGCTCAGCTAAATAAAATATCTAATGTAACAATTACAATCACTGATAACGCAGCTGTGTTACCAGAAGGCGAAACCGTGATTGCTACGTGTAATAATAAAACATTTTCATCTGTTATAGTAAAAGGTAAGTGTAAAATTTATAGCACAGAAGTCGGAACTTATACGATCACTGCTGGAGAATATAGTACAATGCTGGTTTGCCCATACTACGGCCAATTTTCAACAGATATTTATTCTGGTGTTCTGGAGGTTGTTTGTACAGAAGAAAACGGAAACGGAAAACTTTGTCATGTAAGAAGTTGTAATGGTGATTATGAATTTACGGAGATGTACGATCTAGCACAGACATTCGATGGTAACTTGAGATTAATATTTCTTGGAATACCGGTCGGAAAATACTTGATCACTGTTGATGATAAATATCAGTTTTTTAAAGAGATAACATCAATTCAGAATACTAATTCGATAGAAGTTGATTTAAAGCAATGGTTGTATAAGGACGGAGATGAATGTATTCACAACACAGGCGGATGGATGCAATGCTACGTTGCAAACAACTCAGTACAAGCATATTCGGTACTAGGTGACAAATATGGAGGTTATAGCGTATCACAGTCGGCAGAATTTCTTTTTAACAGCATACACATAATACATAATTCTTCCGCTTATAGTTCAAAGGCACCGGGAAATCCCACTTGGCATGGAATATCAAGAATTAATTGTTCTTTATTTGTTGGTACTAAAAAACATAATAGCATTGACCTAGCGAAGTATTCAACTTTAGTTACTAACTCAAATAGTAATTTATTTTTAACATTAAGATCCGGAACTTTAAATACAAGCCAAACAACAGAAACTACAGCCATTGTTATAGCAAATACAAATGGAAAATCACTCAATTTATCGGCAACAGTCGGTACAAGCTCATCCTTAGTAATGGGTGTAAAAATATACCATCCTGGATATGGTTGGGATGTAAACGGAAACAAATTAGACTATGCTCCAAATAATGATGTAAAGTCATATTCAGATAATATAGATATATCTATATCACAGATTTACTTGATTTAATAGAACTGGTTGAGAAGCATAAATTAATATTAATAACTTATATAAAAAATTAAAAGGAGAAACATCAATGGCAAGAGCTGCATGGATTATACCCCCGGGTACTCAAAATAAGACTTCTAACGTAACGATCACAGTTACTGACAATGCGGCGGTACTTACTGAGGGAGAAGTGGTAACAGCAACATGTAACAACAAGACATTTACATCAACATTACATAAAGGAAAATGTAAAATCTATTCTACTGAAGTGGGGACTTATACTATCTCTGCGGGTGAATACAACACCATGCTAATCTGTCCTTACTACGGACAGTTCTCTACCGATATTTACAGTGGAGTATTGAAGGTAACATGCATCGAATCTGGAGGTATTGATAAAACCTGCCAGGTAAGGTCATGTGATGAAGAATACAATTTTACCGATGATTATAGTCTAACACAGACATTTGATAGTTCACTAGAACTTACTTTTATGGGAATTCCGACTGGAAAATATCTTATTACAATAGATGATCGGTATCGCTTCTTTAAAGAAATTACGTCTATCCAAAATATTAACAGCATTGATGTGGAGTTAAAACAGTGGTTATATAATCATGGCAGCCAATGTGAGTGGAATACAGGCGGGTGGATGCAGTGTCAATGTAATGGAAGTGCAACAACACGTTATACATCTAATTCACCCGCATGGTATTCGACTGGAGCATATAACCAATCCACCAGTTTTACAGATTCAGCATTACGCATTTATCAGAAATGCACATCTCAAGAAGGAATTCGACGTAATAGTGGCGGAGGTGTTATGTATGCATGTAGAGCTATAGTTTCTTCAAATAGCTTTATGGGGACTATAAAACAAATACCAATATTGATGTCCAAATATTCTAAAACTCATTATACTGCCACAAAACCACTTACCATTGCAGTACGTACTGGAGTCTTGAATAATGAGAATACAAATACCTCAACAGCTACTGTGTTAATATCTGGTACTGCGAGTGATATAGATATGAATATTATAGAAGCAGATGGTATGATCGTAATAGGCCAAAGTTTTTATGACGCTGGATACGGTTATACATATAATGGATCAACTTATAACGGAACGCTGGAACACTCATCACACGGAAATCTTAATTATGAACTCACATCAGATATTACAGAAATCTACTTAGTATAAAATAAAGGTTTTATAGCATTTTTTGTGCAGTATAGTGTATTTTAAAAGCCTTTTTTAACATTATAATGCACAAGTTGTCAGATAGGAGACACTAATCTCCTATCTTTTTTTATTTCGGAGGTAAATATATGGAGTTAGGAAAAAACATTCATACATCAAGGCGCAAAACAAGAAAAATCTCTAAGACTACTTTTACAAAACGTTGGGTATCCATTATACTAATCTTCGCTTTGGCTGATCTACAATTTTCTTATGTGCTGGCTTTTCTTGGTAGACCTGAAATTGCCCAAACATTATCTGTTTCTATCGTCACAGAGATCTTAGGTGTGATAGTAACATATGCTTCCAAATCTTATTTTGAAACAAAAGCTGAAAAGAAGGAACAATTCGAACGTGATCAATTAGGCATAATGCCGTCAGAAGAAAGGATGGGATAATATATGAAAACAATACAGACCGTTCTTAATGTCTTAGTATCTCAAAAAGGATATCTTGAAAAAAAGATGGAACAGAAAAATACTTAGATGATTTTCTTAAAAATGCAGGAAATAATAACTATACCTGCTATTGGAGAGACATTAAACTTTGGGGATATGGTGATTATCAGGGAAGTTACTGGTGTGCTGCATATGTGTTCTGGTGCTTTGTCCATGCATATGATTTAGAAATGGCGAAGAAACTTTTACTTCATGCTCCATATATCAGTTGCCAAACTCTTGCGGACAAGTCTCGGATTGCCGGGCAATTGTACTCTGTGCCAGAAGTTGGTGATGTCGTATTATTTTATAATGGATCTCGATACAATCATACGGGGGTTGTCCTTACAGTTAATAAAGCTACCAAAACCTTCACCACTGCCGAAGGTAATACCAGTGGCGCTAACGGTGTTATACCAAATGGTGGCGGTGTAGTAATTGGAAAAACTTATACATATGGTGGTACAGTCAGATTCCATAGACCTAATTGGTCTTTGCTCGATAAAGATTATAATGATGTAACCACGTTGATCACCTCTCATATTTCTACTTCTCAAAAAGGGTTATTGATCACTGCCAGTTCCTTAAACATAAGAACCACTCCAGAAGGAAATTTAAGAAACGATGTTTTCTATCGTAAAGGCGATCTTGTAAAAGCTTCGGAAAAGTGTTTTGTCAATGGATCTCCGTGGCTCAAAACTGAGAAAGGCTGGATCTCCGGAAAATATGTTGAAGGATGGATTCAAGAAACTGATGGAAAGTGGTGGTATGTAACTGCCGGATATACTTTCCCAACCAATACTTGGAAAGCAATCGATGGTAAACAGTATTTCTTTAATGCTGATGGTTATATGGTCGCCAACGATTGGAAGAAGGAAGGAAACAAGTGGTATTATCTCGGCCTGGACGGTGCCATGGTTGTTTCCAATTGGGTTCAGTATAAAAATGTCTGGTACTATTTTGGAACTGATGGCGTGACGGAAACAGACTGTTATGTAAAATCAGCTGATAAAAATTTATATTACTGGATTAATAGTGACGGGATATGGGAACCGAAATGGAACACAGAAACGCCAGACAAAAAGAAATATCGTGTGATTGGATAACCTATAGGGATAGTTGAGTGCAATACTCTTCTATCCCTATTTTTTACGATTTATTTTAAAGTTTTTCACTACATGTCGTTTGTTATTGACAATATTTTATTGTATTTTTTAGAGAAAAATTATATAGTGGGGATAAATATTACATGGAGGTCTATAAGTATGTATGATAAAAAAATTAATAATTTAAAGAGTAATAAAACACCAGAATCTTTAGGAATATTAATTGGAAATCAAGCATACCTTTCCCTGAAATCGAAGGAACGCCCCACAATTCAACGGCAATTAATTATTGATGGTTTTCAATTTGATGATGAAGACGAATTGACTGCCTTGTTTTCCGCAGTACCACCAGACATGACTTCTATAATAAGAGAGCTTTATTCTTTTAATGAGACTTTTCATTTCGAAAACAAATCTAAAATGCTTGAATATGCCAGAAAAGTTCAAGCACATATTGCAAGTATGCAGTCTATATGTGCAACAAAAGAATATAATAAAGAACTTGCCAATCGCTATATGTATGGCCACTCAAAAAGGAGTCCAATAAGCTCAGGAAATCAATTAAATTGTTGGACTGCTGTGACTAAAGCTGCACTCGATGCTGAATTAGATACGAAAGATAATTTATTATCATATTGTAAAGCACAAGATAGGGAGATCAGCGAAGATCCTTATCTTGTGCTTATGAGCAATGCTTCCGAATATGACTGTACTGACAAGTCTCCTGACGAGATTATATCATTTTTAAATACAATTCCAACTGGACATATTGTTGCTTTCGACTCTAATGATCGAACCAGGAATACTCATGTTTTTATTTCTACGGGGGGAGGTAATGCTATAGAATTTGACGAAAATAATAAAGGTATTACAACTATGCAGGCAATTTATACGAGATATTCAGGTATGTCTATCTTAAAAATATATTATTGCCGTTCTCCATGGTTGCAAGGCATCTCAACTTATGACCCAGAACAGACTACATGAGATTCAAGTATCAAATTTCCGCATCTTTTTAGACATCCGCAAGATTGGAAAGATAATGCTGCACTGTTACGTTATAAAATTTTGCGTATATTTATCCTCATCATTTATGCAGTCAATTAAGTTATAACGAGCTGCCTGAATGATATTTAACAATTCGCACGGACAATTATAGTGTTCTGATAGCAAGATAATCCCTTCCTGTGTACCATTGCATATTTTAGCGGCATCACCAAAATTGATACGGCTAACGGGATGATCAGATATTGGCATTACTACGAAGTGGATATTACCATTATAATCCGTAAATCTGTTAAGTATTTTACTGACATACAACGATCCAATTAAGTATTTTTTTGCATCTCTTACAAGGCAGAAATTATTAAACACCTCATATCCTGATGTGCGTGATGTGTTTTTGCAAATTGTTAGCATAATATCTTCCTTAAAGTTATATACATACTATCTGTATGCAAATGTTCAGGAAAATAACCATTAAAACTTCTTTTGAGCAATTACATTCTTTTGTTTTCTTTGCAAAATAAAATCACTTAACATCGAAAAAAACTCCTGTTCTTCTTCATTTTCTGCATTTAAAACCAATTCCAGGGTTTCGTCTATATCCATATCTTTGCATTCCTTATACAATTTCTTTACAACTTCAGCCTTCGACATAAAACTCCCATTCCTGTTTTTTATTCTCTCTCGATGTATATTTCCATCAATTTTCCGGCACTGTTTGTCAGCGATGCCTCATGAAGAGGATGATATTTTTTATAGAGCTCGGCCGGGTCTATTTTCTCTACTAATTCTTTCGATGTAATCCCGTAATTCCACTGGATATAAGTGTATTCATCCGCCATCCACTCCAGGATAAATTCATCAAAACGTTCGCTGATATCGGCCTCCAAATCTACTCGAATCCCCATATCCCCCAATATCTGCTTCGGTGTCTTATTTAAGTACAGCGGATTTCCCATATCCATATAAGATCGATAAGTTCCAGCCATATAATCCCTTATGGTCTGCATGACATCCGCACAGTTTCTGGCTATGAGCTTGAACAGATAACGATTCTTCAAAAGCATACTCTCCAGATAACATTCATCATACGCCGGTTTTTTCATAGAATTCACCATCCTTCCGGTAGACCAGCCGATTTTGTACCGCAAATTGCGCCGTAATTCCCGGCACTGCATAGCCATCCAGCAGAATGCCCTTCATCCGTTCCGACAGAAACTTGTTAACCTCTCTCCTGGCCCGAATATCCGCCGTGACGTCCTCTTCATGGTACGTAGTTTCAAACGAACCGGCCCACTGAATATTCTCAAATGCTTTCGGTGATTTTAGAAATATCTGATTTCCCAGAGAACCCTTATAAAAAAGCCGTTCCACCTCTGCTATGTTGATCTGATTCAGCAAAAATGCTTCGATCACCTGGGTATAACTGTCGTCTGCGCGGTAGCCTTTTATAATGTCATAGTCTTTTGTATCCAACCGGTAAAGCTCTACCAATCTGTTTCCGATAATATTGGCTGAATCCTGATTAGTACCACGATTCGCCACAACTTCCGCAATCCACGCCAGCACACCACACTCATTTAAATCCAGAATTTTCAGTTCTCCAATATTCAAATCATAAATATTTACGACCGCCTGATCCGCCCTGCCATTTAACGCCGCCCAACTTCTTGCGCACTCCTCATACTCCGTCGTATAAAAAACCATTTCCATAATCATTATCCGCTTTACCGCCCAGATAAACCGGCTTTTTTATCAGATGGTACGAACCATGATAGACTCTTATTGTGTTCATTTATGGCTACCTTTCTGTTTTAACACTACGAAGTAAAACTACTATTCAGATGACTTGTTTCTACACTTCCTTATCCTTATAGCGTTTTTCGTTGGGTTTTCTGATAAATATATCCCCTTTTTATATGGGGTATATTTTTCGAGAACGCCTTTTTTTATTTTTAGATGACAACAGATTTCATCATTTGTTTTTCCGGCTTCTTTCATCGCTATAATTTTATCATATATATCATTATGATATACTCCGGCAGTTACAAGTATTTTGATTGCTTTATTATAACTGACTTCATGCATAATAGCGATGTCTTTAACGTCTTTTCCGGCCTTATATGCTCTGACAATTTTTTCAACAAGAGATTCTTGTTTTTCCTCATTTTGCATTGTTTTCAATTTTTCTATTGGAGTACAATCTGTCTTGTTTTCTGATACACATTCCTGTATATCATCCGGTCTGTCCATTAACTGACGTTCAGGATCAGATACTATACGCGACACATTATAAAGTGCTGTGAAGCGTTTTTCGGTCATACCATTTAACTGATCGATCATATGCATGATCTCTCCATGATCATCACGCATAGCCGCAGCTCGAAGTTGCGATATAACGTTATATTGATCATTCTTCCAGTTTTCTACCCAACTGGTTAATGCCCTTTCTTGCGATTGATATGTTTTTGTTTCTTTTAGTTTTCTCCCAATCGATTTCGATTTTTTAACGCTCATAACATTCTCCCTTTTAACCTGTTTTATAAAAATATAACATTTATAAATCGTTTTTACAACATTATTGTCAAAACCCTTAAAAAGAGTTATTATTATGCGTAATGGTAGTTACTTTTAGTATAAAATCGAATAGTTGATTTGCCATTACTCAAACAACAAGGAGGTGCAGTTTTAAATGGACAATAAAGACAACACGGATAGAAGTTTTTTGTACGGTAGGCTTTTTTGGCCTCGCAAAATTTGCGGTAGCACCAAAAAAGGAGTCGAGATTTCTCACTTAATGAGTAATTTTTCGGCAGATCCATTTAGAGTTTGGAAACATATAGAGGAGCGTATATTGTTACTTGCGATTGAAACATCTCCACATAAAGAATTAATTAACGAAGAGTTGGAGAATATAATGTATCTTTTTAATGAAGTTGATTTTTCCATGCTTAAACCTTTGCAGGCTGACTATACACTTGGAATGTATTATGAAGACAAAATGCTACGTGATCTAATAAAAGAATTAAAGGACAATAAATAATAAAACTTCATTGTTAATCAAGTCAAAAGGCGAGGTATGAATTCCTCGCCTTTTGAACAATCAATGATGAAATTAAAAATTTAGTTTCAATCCACTGGTCAAAATGACCAGACGCTACATTTTATATAGTAGCGCAACTTTAATATTTCAATTCACAGACTTTAAGTCTGACTAAATTACATGTTTAGCATAGCACAATTAACGGTATGAGTCAAGTCCATAAATTCTGTTAAATCTGCATTTCGCAGTTAAGATCAATACAGATGTGTCATGTTTCCAACGCCTCTCGATTAATGCATATGTTCTAATTGCTCCATGATTTTATGTATTACAGACAGTA
>Ga0192243_10512_pt1 | contig 14074 bp, 12 predicted proteins | sample Koala_Koa27_K3_FD_131233 | JGI IMG/M metagenome (GOLD analysis project Ga0192243, IMG submission 131233) | Enriched cells from koala feces incubated with labeled cellulose particles, San Francisco Zoo, California, United States - Koala_Koa2-7_K3 ... | reverse complement strand
CGCCACCGTAAAACCGTCGCGCGACAGTTTAAGAAGATCGTCCGCCTTCAATGCCGCCGCCGCGTCGAGGATATCCTTGTCGAGGGTGGTGTAATCCCACCAGCCAGGAGCGATCCTGCTTTCCTTCCGTGCCATGTCATTCCTTTCCACATCTTTTGGGTTGTCATTTTTTATCTATTTCGCCGTTTTTTTCGGCGCTGAGGCTGATGACGAGGCGCAAAGTAAGAGTTTAGTGAACATATTTCATGAAATCGGCGATGTTGGACTGGTCAATCACGGCCAGCCTGATGTTCTGCGAACGAGGGATGTCTTTTTTGCCGGAGAAGTGGTCCTTGGCAGTCTCCAAGGAGAGGCGAACAATCTCGCCGGGGTGCACGCCAATGCACATCATATAATATGGGTCTTTGGCTGCGAGCGCCTTGAACGGTTCGGAACCCCACGCGCCCGCCGAAACAATTTTGGTGCCCTCCACACCGTTCATCTCCAGCGCACCCCGCGCGCCGAACGCCGCGTTGTCCACCGCGCACCAGATGATATCGACTGGTTTCGCGATATTGTTCGTCACGATGTTTGTGGCGCTCTCGCGGGTATCGCCGAAATCCTGGTCAAACACGTACTGGACATTTTCCATGCCCAGGCGCTCCTCGAGTTTTTCCTTGAACTTCACGGAACGGATGGCCATATGCGGAGCGTTCAGCATCGCTAATACCCCGACCCGCACCTTTCCTCCCAGATGGGCTTTGGCATAATCGGCCACGTAGTCGCCGGTCAGCTCGCCGGTTTCCGCGTGATCCCAGGCGATATGCGAGATCAGGTCCTTGAACGGCGTTCCGGAATCGAAAGCGATGGTGGAAATTCCGGCATCCTGCGCTTTTTCCAGGGTCGGAAGGATTCCTTCCGGGCTGATGGGATCGATGAGAATGAGATCATACTTCTGCGTGATGAAATCCTCGACCTGCCTTTGCTGCGTCTCGGCATTCAAGTTGCCGTCCTGGACGTTGACTTCTCCAAATCCCATGGCCGTCGCTTGGAAAAGGAATTCGTCATAAACCGCCTTGCACCATTCGTCATAAAGGGCAATGTGCGCGACCCCAAGGCGTTTGCCTTCCCAGGGACTGCCCGCGGACGCACAGTTCGCGAAGCCCACCACCACCGCGATGATCAGACCGAGCAATGTTTTCTTCATGGGGCTTTCTCCTTTTGTTTTGCCCATACCGAATCTAAACACACATGGAGATAATACTTTCCTGAGTGGCTTCCGAGGCATCCAGCTCTCCGGCTACCCTCCCCTCATGCATAACCACTATCCTGTCGCTCATGCCGAGAATCTCGCCCAGCTCCGAAGATATCATAATCACGACCTTGCCGTTCCGAACCAGGCCGTTTATGAGCATGTAAATCTCCGCTTTGGCGCCAACGTCAATGCCCCGCGTCGGCTCGTCCAGGAATATCACCTCGCTATTCTGCAACAGCCATTTGGCAATCACCACCTTCTGCTGGTTTCCGCCGGAGAGGTATTGCACCTCGGTGTCGAGGGAAGGGGTGGCAATATTCAATTTCTCCACGTATTCCTTGCCGTATGCCTTCTCAAGACCGCTCTGGAATACTCCCAGCCTGATTACGGCGGACATGTTCACCATGCATACATTCTCCTGCACGGTGGAAATCTGAACCAGGCCCTGCAGTTTCCGGTCCTCCGGTATGAGGCCGAATCCTTTCTCCACAGCCTCCCTGAAGCTGCCGGGGCTGAACGGTTGCCCTTTGTAATAAATTTCGCCGGAGTCAATCCTGTCTATCCCCAGGATTGCTCGCGCCATCTCCGTCCTGCCGGAGCCTACCAGGCCGGCAATGCCCAAAACTTCGCCTCGGCGCGCGGAGAAGCTGATGTCCCGCAATACTCCCTTTCGGGTCAGGTTCTTCACTTCAAGAACCGTCTCTCCGGGGGTGAAGCGCTCTTTGGGATACTCCTCCGTGAGCTCGCGTCCCACCATGAGTTTTATGAGCTGTTGTCTGGTCAGACCCGGGGTGGGCAGCGTGTCCACAATCCTGCCGTCACAGAGTACGGTGACCGTATCCGCAAGGTCGAAAACCTCCTCCAACCGGTGCGAAATATAAATGATGCTCATGCCTTCCGCGTGGAGTTTCCGGATAGTCCGGAACATCACCTTCTGCTCTTTTTCGGTAAGCGTGGCGGAGGGTTCGTCCATGATGAGCAGTTTGCATTTGTGGTTTATAGCCTTGCAAATCTCCACCATCTGTTTTTTTGCGACCGTGATATTTTCCACAGCCTCGTCGACGTCGATATCTATCTCGAGCGAACTGAGCATATCGCGGGAACGCTCGCGCATCGTCTTCCAGTCCACCATGTGGTTTTTGTAGAGGAGATTTCCGAGAAAGATGTTTTCGGCCACGGAAAGCGTTTCCGACAGCTTCAGCTCCTGGTGCACAACGCTTATTCCCGCGAATTTGGAGTCGCTCGGCTTCCTGAACCACCTCGGTTCGCCGTCGAATTCCACCGTGCCGGCGTCCGGTTGGTAGATGCCGGCAAGGATTTTGATTATCGTGGACTTGCCTGCGCCGTTCTCGCCCACGAGCGCGTGGATACTGCCTCGGGCGACGTTCAAATCGATATTGTCGAGCGCCTTTACGCCGGGGAAGCTTTTGGATATTCCTTTTAGCGCCAGTATCTGGCCATCGGGTCTGCCCATATGAAGCGCCTCTCCTTGTGCCGTGAGGACTCGCGGGAAAAATTCCTGACGAACGTTAACTGCGCCTGTTGCGGATGACGTCGACAGTGACCGCCGCGATGAGCACACCGCCTTTAAGCACGTCCTGGATAAAGGGGTGAACATTCATCATGGTCATTCCGTTGAAGAACAGCGTCAGAAACAGGGCTCCCAAAAGCGCCTGCACAATTTTCCCTTTGCCGCCGGCGAGACTGACGCCGCCGATGACGCTGGCGATGATGGTGTCGAATTCGTAAAGGTTGCCGTTCGTGACCGCCGCGCTGTCAAGCCGGGTGAGTAGTAATATGCCGCCGAACGCGGCGAGCCCGCCGGCAAGAATGTACACAAGTAAACGGTATTTATTGACGTCAATGCCTGCGAAGTATGCGGCCTCCCTGCCGCCGCCAATGGCATAGACCGAACGGCCAAACCGCGTTTTACGGGAGACGAACGAGAAAATGACATACAGGGCTATGAGTATCAGTACGCTTATCGGGATACCATACCGGTTGCCGCCGACAAACCCGCGCCCGAAGAACTGTATCTCCTTGGGCATGCCGGGTATCGGCGAGGCATTGGTGATGATTTTAGCCATGCCCCGGCACACCATCTGAAAACCGAGCGTTACGACAAAGCAGGGTATTTTGGCGTAGGCGATAAGCAAACCGTTGCATGCGCCTATGGCGCAACCGGCAAGAAGCGCAATGCAGATGGCCACCCATGGATCGACACCGCCAATCTTCATGAGCCAGGCGGCGAGACAGCTCGTGACGCACACGTTCTGGCCCAATGAGAGATCGAAGTCGCCGGTGAGAATGATGAATGCCTGCCCGATGGCGACAACACCCACAGCGGACGTTTGCTGGAGAATATTTCGGATATTCGCATACGATAGAAAGTAGGGCGACGCCAGGGAGAAGATGACGAAGAGGGCGAGCAGCGCAACGACGATAGCGTAATCCTTGGTGAATCTGGAGACCTTGCCTCCAAGTTCATTACCGGGTTTGGCGGCGTATGGTGATTGCATAATCTCGCCCTTTTTGAATGGAGTTATTTAGACGCACTCCGGCCCAGGAGTGGTTCAAAATAGTTTTATGACGTCAGTTCGGTGATGCTCCGCATCTCGAGGATGTATACGCTCATGGCATTCCGCCTCTCTGGTGGGCCGCGGCGCGGCCGTCGTGCGGTTGACTGTGCGGAAGCGTGGGGGCCTCTCTTTTTCCACCCGGATCGGATGGCGCGAAGGTGTAGGCAAAACGTGAAAGCGTGGGGTGCAGGGCGGCGTTTTTTCCTGTAGTTAGAATGTGGTGGGCCGCACGACATATTTAATATTACTTACTAAGTATTCCTTATAACTCATAATTATCCTTTGTCAACTTCATTTCCGCAAAATTATCGAATTTTCATAAAATATCGTAAATAGGCCGGAAAGATGACGTTTTACCAGATAGCGGTGTGACTAAGTACACACATGGAATATTATTTAGGTTGCCTAAGTAATTAACGCTCTCCACATCCTTTAATCATATCTCAGCTTCCCCTACGAAAGCATCCGAAGCTTTATCGACAAGCTCGTCTCGGGCGAGGAGTTCCACTCACGTTACGCGAATTAGCCAACGTCTCCCTGACCACCCTGGCGACTCTCGAATCGGCAGGGACCGGGAAATTGTCGCGGTGGAACGCGTGTATTCCTATCGGAACGCACAGGCGGCCATCGGAGAAACGCGCCAAAGAAATAGACCACCTTTTTATTGGAAACGCTGATGTGGGTGTGGCACGCGTTAATACATCGTGGCAGGCGATTCCTCGCCTGCCACGCTTGTTTGATGGATGAAGTTTCTTATTTCCGCATGGCGGTGCAGACGCTTCCCGCCGCGCTCAGGGCTGCCACTTGCTGAAGCCGAACGACATGACGGCGATGCTAATCAGGAGACCGGCGTTGCCGATCAGGATCATGCCGTTGTCCTTGGCCAGACACGCCACGAAAGAGCTGATGCCCATTAGGACGGTGCCGGCGACGGCGCTGGCTTTATATTTTCCCATGATTGTCTCCTTTCGCCGCGCCGGCGATTTCGCCGCCGAGGAAGCGGTTGCATATCGGATAAAGAATGATGGAGGCGACAAGGCTCACCAAAGCGGGCAGTTCGAAGGGAACGGCGAACGAGAGAACGAGCGCCGCCAGCCATGTGACGAAAGCGGCCGGATTCCAGTTGCGGAAAGCATGGGCGTCGAGAGCGGGGAAGTCGAGCTTTCGCACGAGGAACGCGTCGGCGATGATGATGCCGGCCAGCGGCGGCACGACATTGCCGAGGGTGTCAAGAAAGGCGAAGAGCGCGCCGATGCGGTATGGCTTTACAAGAGTCACCAGGGCGGCGATGACGAGTATGACGATGATCATCTTGCGGCGGTTGACGCGAAAGGAATTGGCGAGGTTCAGAGAGTTCGAGTAGAGGTTGGCGGCGTTGGTGGTGAAGATGTTGGTGGTCATAAGAATGAATGAAGGGATGAGAAGACCCATTGAGAGGAGGACGGCGGGGAGATCCGAGTCGTTGACGGCGATGGAGGCGAGGGCGCCGCAGACAATCATGAGGGTGTTGCCGAGAATAAGGCCGGTGAGGGCGCTGGCGATGGCCCCACCGGGCGTTTTCGCGTAACGCATGATGTCGGCGATGCAGGTGGAGGTCGAGAGTATCCAGGTGCCGATGACGGCGGTGACGCCGATGCCAAGCGAAATGGGGGCGGCGGGAACGTGATTAAGGATGTTCTGAAAACCGCCCGCCACTTCGGTGGCGCGAATGGAGGTGGCGATGGACAGAAAAACGATGGCGGGGATGGAGACGTAGCCGAGGATAGTTATCGCGTTCATCCCCACAAAGGCGAAGACGCCCATAAGGATGGCGGAAGCCATCATGCACAGCGCTTCGCCGAAATCACCCAAACCGAAGATAAGGGCGATGTAATGCCCGTAGGTGGCTGCCTGGATAATGTACCAGCCCAGATTCACCGCCGGTACGAAGAACGACGCAATCCGCGATCCTTTCAACCCGAAGCTGTAGCGGGTGAGGAGCGCGAATGACAGCCCCTCGCGGCTGGAAATGTAACTCACAAGGGTAGCGATGACGCCGAGGAAAAGATTGCCGATGATGGATACGGCGAGGATTTGCCGGAAGGTCAGCCCGGCTGCAAGGCCGCCCCCGACCATCATGCTGGTGATGACGAAGACGTAGCCCGTCCACACCACGGTCAGGCTGAAGTAACTTTTTCGCTTGTCGGTGGGAACGCTGCAAAACGCATGGTCGGTGTCGACTCCTTCGGTGATGTCGAAGGCGCCCCTGTTTTCGTCGGTTGCGTTCATGATTCCGTTTCCTTCCCTTCCGTCGATGTTCCGGGCGGCTCGGTCCCGGAAAGAAAAGAGCCTATTTCCAGAAACCGAGGTGCGCCCTGGCCGCTTCATCCTCGAGCAGCGGACCGATGGCCTCGGTGGGACGCTGTCCGGACGCGAATACCGTTCGGCATGGAAGGCTCAGGGTGGGATTTTCCGGGTGGCTGCCGGTGATGCCGAGGAGTTTTTCCTCGGACAGGCCGTAGACGACACGGCCGATACCGCACCAATAGATGGCTCCCGCACACATGCAGCATGGCTCGGCGCTGGTGTAAAGGGTGCTCTTGGCCAATTCTGACGGGGATAGTTTGCCCGCCGCCATGGCAGCGGCGCGAAGTTCGGCGTGCTGAGTCGGGTCGCCCTGGGGCGGGCGCGAATTATTGAACGCTTGGGCCACGATGCCGCCACCGGCGTCGACGACGATGGCGGCGAAGGGATGGCGTCCGTCGGCCCGGGATTCCTCGGCGAGGCGGATAGCCGTCCGGAGCATCTCAAGATCGCGCGGTACCGCTGCGCCGGACACGGCGTCGGGTGAAACCGATGGTTTGTTGTGCATGGGTTGCCTCCTAATAGAAACGGGGTTTTTCGACAAGACTGAGCATCGGGCGACGAGACGGCGGCGTAGAATCGCCCTTGGTTTTTTGTTGGCGTTCAAGGGGATGAGGCGGCACAATACGGGGGTGATTTTTACATGAAAAGTTCAGGCCCGCCTCACGAGCGAGGGCTTTATACCAAAACAAACCGGCAGCCGCAAATTGGATATCATCGATTCTTTCGATAGGTCAGCGCATGCGCTATTCCCTCGATCAGATAGAAGCCTTTGTCCTCGCGGCCCGGCATTCCTCCATCTCCAAGGCCGCCAGGGTGCTGGGAAAAGCGCAGTCGACGGTAAGCCTTGCCGTCGCCAACCTCGAAATTGATCTCGGCGTCCAGCTTTTCGACAGATCGGGAAAATTTCCCGTCCTCACCGAGGAAGGAAAAAGTCTGCTGCCGGAAGCGGAGTCCGTGCTTTTTCACAGCCGCGCCTTCGAGGAACATTCGCTGAACCTGATGCGGGAGGTGGAGGATTCGGTGAATCTCTGCGTCGACGAAACGCTGCCCGCGGATCTGCTGGTGAATGCCCTGGCCGTCCTCGCCGACGAATTTCCGCATGTGCGCATCAACGCCGTCCCTCCTGACGCGGAAGGTGTGACTGAAAAGATCCGGAAAGGCGAAGCCGACGTCGGCCTGACGGTGGTGAACTACCATTATCCCGAGGACATCGGATTTTTTCGCCTGGGCCGGCTGCGGCTCGTGAACGTTGTCGGGAAAAACCACCGATTGGCCGACGTCCGCCTTATCCGCTTCAGCCATCTCAACAGCGCCAGGCAGATCGAATACGCTCCGAACGTCAGACGAATGCCCACCAATCAGCACCTCGAGTCGAGCGATTCCTGGTCATTCTGCAGTTATGCCGCGATAATCGAGGCGGTGCGCCAGGGACTGGGCTGGGCGGTGCTGCCGGAACACCTGGCCGAGCCGTATTACGAGAGCGGCGACCTGGTGCGGCTACAGCTCGAAGCGTACCGGCGGACGCCGTGGCGGATAAACGTGGACGTTATCTGGTCCACGCGCCGCAAGCCAGGAACCGTGGCGTGGCGATTTCGCGAATACCTGGGGAGCAAAGGGAACCATTCGGCGCACATCGAATAGGATTCTGTTTTTTGCCTCTATAAAGGAGACTTTCCATGGAAGAACGGGTCTGTCAAAGTTGCGGGATGAATCTACGATCCCCGGAGGATTTCGGGACGAACGCTGATGGGACGCCTCAAGCGGAGTTTTGCACGTATTGCTACCAGAACGGAAAATTCACCCGCGAGGCGACGGTGGAGGAGATGGTGGAATCCAATCTGCGGTTTCTTGATCACTGGAATGAAGAAACCGGAAACAACTATACCGTCGATGAGGCTAGGCCGATGCTGCGAGAATTTTTGACGACGTTGAAACGGTGGAAATAATCTTTTTCGCAATAAACCGATGGAGCCATGAACTGCGGACCAGCGCTCACCATACAGCAAGATAATTCATCTTGTACAATTCCGCGAGGTTAGCATAATGCCAAGTGTAACCTACACGACAAAAGCCACGACCACAGTCAGATAAGATCCTGAAATCCCGCACATTTTCGTTCAAATTTAGATGCACAATTCAATCACATGAATCTAGAGTCGTCGCTATAACACCCGCACTCTGGAGGCGGTTTGACCTTTGGTTTGGCCCTAAAAATCCAGTTCCCCGCCTGATAAATCCCGCCATGATGACCAATGTCAGGATCCGAGTATGAGGCAATCAATTTCAAGCCCGGAGATTGCGCTTTGGGCAATTTTTTCGCCTTTACGACTATTTGCGTAACGCGCGTACTACGTGTCGTCAATGCCATCCCACTCTGAATATTCGTGTAACCGATTTTCGGCACCGGCGTTTGGCGCATCTGCCGTGCCATCGACAGGGAATTCCCAAAAACAGAGGCTGACCAACACAGGTTCCTTTCCCGGATGGTGTATGTTAACTCCTTCTTTATGCGAACTATCTCCCGGAAGCTCCGGAAAGAGGGATTTCTGACCTGTGGCCCTCATAATACTTCTCCAATAATAAGGTTGCTGTATCTCTTATTTTGATCGATTTGCGTTGATTGTCTAGGTAAAACGTGATGGTTGTTTTTGAAAGGAAGTGACATGCGTGTTGAGAGCGTCCGTGTGGATACACTTGTTCCGTTCGATAAAAATCCCAGAAGAATGATCTAGCAGTTGAAGCCATGGCTCACATTATTGCCGCCTTTGAAATTACCTGCCCGATAATCGTTATCCCGGACAGTCGAATCTGTGCCGGCCATATCCAATTCCCTAATGGTCATATTCTTGTCGTTGCAGAATTTCCCTTTGAGTATGCCGTTCACGCGTGTCTTTTCCCATTCCCTTCAGAGAAGTTCGTCCTTTTTTATAGACGCCGGTGAAGATGCCTTTCTACCACGCTTGCGCCTAGCCGTACCGCTCAGGAGGGCGGACAACCTCGATAGCGTTCTGATGCACGCCTTTGTTTCCTTCGTACCCATTTCTTCCATAGCCTCTCCTTTCTGGGGCAGAGCTCTCAAAACTAATATCGCCCTAAGCACGGCGATTCAAACATTTACTTAATGTTGAGGGTGGGAAACCCGCAACCTGAAACCCTCTCGAAGTAGCTTCATGTCCCGTCTCACCGCATTTACGTCATGTAGCTGGGTGGCCGCTGTCTCCGTAATGCTCCCGTTATATTTGTCGAACGGGGTGGAGGGTCGATTGGGGCTCATGGTGGGGTGGTGGGACTGGCGATTTATAGGAAATCAAGGGTTGGGCCAAGGAAAGAGTGGAGGACGGGGTTGGCACGGTCATGAAACCAGTGACGCTACGGTGGCGTGGCGTACGGAAGCTGCCTTGCCCTGGCGTTGATACGACCTCGCCGATGAACGCCTATAAAACTGAATAGGGTTTTGTAGGTGAGGGTTGCCATGGATACGGTAGTAGCAATAGCCAAGTGGGAAGTCGTCCTTACCGGTCGGCCGGCACGAACAGAGCCAGCCAGACGGCTCACGGGAGGTTTGCAGATACCCAGGTTGAGGGTTAATGCCCAAAGTAAGCAAGTGGGAAAGGATTTTTCCTGACTCTGCGTAGGGAAAGGAGGTGTGCCGTTCCTTGTGGGAACCGTAGTTCCCATGTACGTGGGAACGGAGACTACTCCAACGTGGGAACTACGGTTCCCACTTCAAGAAGCAGAAAGGCGCCCTTGTGCCTTTCTGCACAGAGCGGCTTCAGAAGCCGGTAACGGTACCAAAAACGATAGCCAGTCCCGTTTCCGGTTGACTAACGCTCTACCTCCACAAACAATCAAATAGGTCCCGACACGTTGGTGAAATGCTTCTTCCGATGGAGCGACTATGGTAGACCTGATTTTTTCAGACCGTAAAGGAGCGGTGCTTACGCACCCGTCCATCCCTTGTCTCTTGCCATTTCATACCATAAACCTCACCGCCGGTTGTTCCTTTTCATGCCGCTATTGCTACGCGCAAAGCTTTCGAAATTATCCGGGAAAAGGAAAGGTGGTTTTTTACGCCAACACCTTCCAGGCGTTGGCGGAGCAGCTGCCACGAAAAAGGAAGGCGCCGGATATGGTATTTTTCAGTTCCGCTTGCGATCCATTCGCGCCTTTCCCACAGACTCTTGAATGTCTCCATGATTGCATGTCGCTCCTGCTGAAGGCTGGTTCGCGGATACTAATTTCCACAAAAGGCATCATACCCACCCGTTTCATCGAATTGTTCGCACAGCACCATGATCGGGTATATGTTGAAATCGGCCTCACTACTGTGGACGACGACATACGCCAATTGCTCGAACCCTGCGCACCTTCGGTACCGGAACGGCTGCGGTTGTTAAAGGAATTAGGCGTTGCTGGCGTTTCTCTTGAAATACGCATGATTCCCCTCATTCCGGAATTGACGGACGACGAAGATCGGTTCGAGCACATTATGGCGGCGGTCTCGCGTTGCGGCGTCACTCGCGGATCGATGTCGTATCTCTTTCTTCGACCGGGAAATCTGGAGTGCATGGAGTGTCGGTACGGCGATTGGCGCTTTCGTGAAATCGAGTCCAGGATATTTACCAAACAACTGGAAAGCCCGGATCGGCGAAGCAGCATCATGGTTCCTGCTTCCGGCTATCGCGCGAACAAATATAAGGTTCTCAGAGTAATTGCACTGAGTCACGGGATTCACCTGCGCCTGTGTTCCTGCAAGAATCCCGATCTTGCCAACGAATGTTGCCATCCGCTTGCCGAGTTTTCTGGAGGAGGCACCTGCCGGCCCAAGGAAAAAACCGGTAATTTATTCGCAAAACTCGAGAGCCGTAAAATATCGAGAATAGATTAGGACATCCCCAAATTCCGTTCCGTCCGCCGTTGAGCCGGTCTATAGACAATTTGGATATGGTTTTTCAATGGCAGTACTTTTTTGCGAGTCAACTTATCCAAAGGACAAAAATATTTGTGCCTTCCGGGAAGTCTTACCAATTCCACCTCAAGTCCGCGAGACACCAGGTCGCTTATGCGCGAAGTGCCATACTGCGAATGCAATGAGCGGCGGTGAACGATTTTTCCCTCCACCCTGAATGCTGTTTGCTCTTTCGTTTGGCCCTGATATATCCAGTTCCCCGCCTGATAAATCCCGCCATGATGACCGACGTCCGGGTCCGAGTATGAGACAATCAATTTCAACCCCGGAGATTGCGCTTTGAGCAATTTGATCGCCTTGGCGATTATTTGCGTAACCGGCAATATGTAACAGAATTTTCTTTAATCAACCACAATAGGCTGTCGAAATCCGAACCTCCGAATCGAATTTGCCACGGGTTTGACGGCTCTCGTGGTCTTGCGCGGATTTCCAGGATAGGGGTGTATTAAACCAATATCGCATTCAGTCACAACCATCGTTGTTTTCTTGAAATTTCCCATTTTTAACTCCTCCTTATTTCAGCCTTAATTGTTGACCACACAAGAAGGAATATACCAGCGTTCACGCGCCGGGTGGGACATTCTTTAGTTTTCAAAAAAGAAACAAGGTCAGTATTTTTTTGTTGGAGAGCGTGAACTGAGATACGGTAGATGAAGTGGATATTGATGCTATCGTATAGTTACGGAGGACAACCTATGATTCAATCAACGCGTACAACATGGATTCCGCCACGCCTGAGAACCTCTCCAGTTATCCCGTCCTTGTCACAACTGGGTGAACCTCCCTTGAGATACGCCCGCTCGGCTCCGACCTGTCGGGCAATCTCCAGGGCGACGTGCGATCCTTTCACATGGAAATCCGTCACGTCCTCATTCGTCTCCGGCGCAAACAGCCTCCATCCCTCGTCCAGTACCTGTGCGCCGGTACCGCCGCGAAGCGTCTCGCTGGTACGCGGAGTTGGCATGCCACCCAATTGCTCGGGACAGACGGGGACGAGGACATATTTTTCCTTAAGTTTGTCGAGCAGGCCGTCGCGGCGCTTGGCGCATCTTCCGTGCCAGCGGCAGGGAACCCCCAAAAAACAGAGGCTGACCAGCACAGGTTCCTTTCCCGGGCGGTCGGTGTCAATTTTACCTTTTTGCAAACTGGCTTCCGGAAGCTCTGGAAAGAGGGATTTCTGACCTGTGGCGCTCATTGTATTTCTCCAATAATAAGGTTGAATTCTTTATTTTGGTCGGTTTGCGCTCATTGTCCAGGTAAAAGCTTGATGGTTGGTTTTGAAAGGAAGTGTAATGCGTATCGAGAGAGTCCGTGTTGATAAGATTATTCCGTTTGATAAAAATCCCAGAAAGAATGACCAGGCAGTCGACGCTGTGGCTCGTAGTATTTCTGCGTCTGGTTTCAACTGCCCGATAATCGTTGGCCCGGTCAATCGAATTTGTGCCGGCCATACCCGTTGGAGGGCGGCGAAAAAACTTGGGTTGAAAACCGTGCCGGTTATCAGGGTTGATGCGTTGACCGGCAAAAAATTCGTGGCTTTTAACATTGCCGATAACCAGACCGCAAAGCGAGCACAGTGGGAAGATGGTTTGCTTCTTGATCTCTTAGACACCCTTTCGAAAGAACAATTTGATATGGAATCCTTGGGCTTTGACAAGGATGAGCTTGAGGCAAGACTCGGCCCGACTATCGAAATCGACTGGAAGACATTTTGATGCTGAATTAGCCGTGGAAACAGCTTCGCGTTGGGCTGTCATAAAATTACGAGTCCCCATGGATGTAAAGTTGGCTTTTCGTGATGCGTTCGCTGCGAAAGCGAAACGATTTCACATAAACGATAGGGATCCGGCTGTCGCCGCCGGACAAGTCGTCAAAAAGCTTCTTGGACTGAAAGAAAAGCGATGAACAGGAAATTAACCACAAAAATCGATAAAACCGTTGCACGACTGCGGAAACTCTGGCCGACCGTCAAAGAGAGGATGCCGTTCGTGGCTTTCTCCACGGGTAAGGACAGCCTGGCCATGGCCGCGATGCTTTACGAGGCTGTAGCGCCTGAAAAGCCGCCGTGCCTATATTCCAGCCATGATTTCGAATTCCCCGAGTGTAAAGCATATTTGAATTGCATGCGAGGATACGGATTCAACGTGGAAATTGCCAGGCCGTTTTTAAGCTATTTTGAATTGATGGAAAGAGGGATGGGATTTATCACCAGATATGATGCGTGGTGTGTTCCCATGTTGGTGGGAACAGCCTTTTTGGATTGGCTACGTGGAAAAGGTGCGACTTCTCCAAGCGATGGAGTCATGTTTCGTGGTATTTCGGGCAGTGAATACAGCAAGAAATTCCATCGGGAGTTAGAGGTATATAAGCCCCTGCAACTGCCAACAATCAATCCCATGTTGAACTTCTCCAAAGAGGAAATATTGCGAATCATCCAGGAACGGTACAATCTGCCATTCAATCCACTTTACGAAAATTTATCGCGTACCTACTGCATTTGTTGCTATACGTCGGCGGATCCCAAAAAAATGTCCTATAGCAAACAGCGATTTCCTGATGAGTGCGCCCGGTATTATCGCCAAATCGATGAAATGCTATTTGGAAGTGGGTTGGTGGATTGTGTGGCGGAAAACGAAAAAATGCGCTCGCGCGAAGAAAAGTTGGAACGACACGGGTTTGTGCATTGGCGAAGACGAAAAGAGCAAGAGAAGGTCGGAGCGATAAAGTTTCGTCGTGCATCGGGTGTATTAGCATATTTTATCCGTGAATCGGAATGGATTGCAGAACAACACCTTGAAATCGGATAATATACGGTTAAAAGTAGTCTTAGTTGAGTTCATAACCACTCCTCACTTGATTTTTCTCCCTAATAACGCGCCTCCAAAAACGATGCTGCCAACCCATGCAATGCTTGAGTGACAGGCACTTCCCGCATTGGGTGCATCC
>Ga0192243_10510_pt1 | contig 14101 bp, 14 predicted proteins | sample Koala_Koa27_K3_FD_131233 | JGI IMG/M metagenome (GOLD analysis project Ga0192243, IMG submission 131233) | Enriched cells from koala feces incubated with labeled cellulose particles, San Francisco Zoo, California, United States - Koala_Koa2-7_K3 ... | reverse complement strand
CTCCCGGATATCCTCCTGGTTCAGCCAGCCGGCGGCTTTGTGGACCGCGTCCATGTAGAGATAGATATTGTTCTTAGGCTTGTATTCCGCAAAAAGCACACGCAGCAGGCTCTTTGGCATATCCGGATACTCCACATTCACGCCCATCTTTTCTGCCAGCTCGGTGGGATTATCAGTGCCATATTCAGTTTTCAGCTTTTCCGCATACGTTCTTCCGCACTCTGTGGCGCCCCGTGTAAGGCGGGCGCGGTCCTCATCGTTAAACTTTCCGTTCAGCGGTTCTCTGGCAAAGGAATACTTTCCCCAGTCCAGCTCCGTCACGCTCAGAAGATTTCTCATCATCTGAGCCAACGGGCGCATGGTCACCGGAGGAAGATCCGGCATAGGGGGCTGTGGCTTGCCAAAGAACGCATTGACCAGTCGGTTTGAGGCGGAGTCTTTGTTGCTTTCGCTCATAGTCAACCGGGTCCTTTAATTATGAAATGTCGTTGGTAGCGCCTACAATGATGATATCGTCATCCGGGTCAAGATCCATGACCTCCAGATCCATCAGAAGAAGAATCTGATCCAAATCAACGCTGGAGAAGTCCATAACTCTTGCGCCCAGACATAAGTAGTAGTCGGGACGAAGCACGGTATCCGTCTTGAAGATCGCGAGATCCTTCCACATGGACTCCACAGCTTCTTTGTAATCCTTGGCTTTTACCATCTCTGCGACAGCGTCGGAACGCTGTACCTTGATGAAGCCCTTGGTATCCAGGATACGGACAGGAGTCTTTTCGCCCATCTTCGCACCAAAGATATAGAAGAACTTGTTCTTCAGAAGCAGCTTTACATCCTCTGCCTTTGCGCCGAAGTCTGCTTTTGCCAGCTCGTGAGCCTCATCCTCGGTACACTCCTTTAACAAGTCTGTGGTCTTTACCTCGGTGGAACCGGTAGCGATAGCGGTAATCTTGCCGGTCTGGTTGTCAATCTCGATATGAACCTCTACGGTTTCAGGAGCGGCACCAGACTCGATGGCTTTGTCGATGGCCTCCTTCTTGATGCTGGCAATCTCCTGCTGTGACGGGTTCGGCACGATACGCTCCACGACGTCACGGACCATGGCAAGGGCCACGCCGATGGAGGAGATAACCTCTGCGTTCTCCGGGATGCTGTACTGCAGTCCCATCTTGGATGCACAGTAGGGTACGAGGGAGGCCGCGCCGCCGCCGCAGCCTACCAGCTTCATGCTGTCATGGTCGAGCTGATATTTGTCTGCAAGGGCATTGATACATGCGGTTACCTTCTCAACGTCTTTATCCAGAATCTGGGTTGCCAATTCCTCCACGGTGATGCCAAGCTTGTCAGCCACAGGCTGCATGGCCTTGCGGGCAGAGTTGGCGTTGCCGTGAGCGAAGTATTTCTCTTCGATAAGGCCCAGCACATTGGCGGCACAGGTATTGGTAAAGCAGATCTTCTTGCCGTTCTTTAAGCGAAGGGTTACATAGTCTGCCGGATCTCCGGGCTTCGGGCTTACCAGTTCGATCTGAACGTCCTCAATCTCCTCCTCAGGAGTGAAGCAGGCATACTCACAGCCGGCGATATGGGCGGAACGCGGTCCTACGTCCACGACAGCCTTGTCGCTGATTCGCACCATGGAACCGCCTGCACAGCCCAGGATACGCACATCCAGAGAGCTGATATAGGTGTCATGTCCGCCGATCTGGGCATAGTCTACGCCGGGACGGCCGTTCTTGATAACGCCGATATTGGTGGTGGTTCCGCCTACCTCGAAGTAGATGGCATTGGAAGCACGTAAGTACATCAGGGAACCCATAACGGAAGCGGCAGGACCGGAAAGTGCGGTCAGGATCGGACGTTTCCGCATCTCGCTGATCTCCATAACACCGCCGTCGCCTCTCATGATCATCAGAGGCACGGTAACGCCTGCGGCGCGCACCGACGACTCGGTAGCGTTGGCTGTCATCATCATCTTGGGCAGGATGGAGGCGTTGATGGCGGCTGTACGTGTACGGCGGGTAAGGCCGTACAGCTTGGTGATATCGGAAGCCATGGTGACCGGTATATTCTTCTTTTCCGCACAGTCATGAATCCTCTGCTCCTCCTCCATGCTGTCTACGCCGAAGGCCATGGAGGCCACGATTACCTGAGCGCCCTGGTTCAGTAAGTCGTCCACATTTTTATTGATGACATCCTCTGTCAGCATTTTCTTCTTGATGAAGGCATTGTAGATCTTGATCATTCTGCCGACTTTTTCATCCAGTACGATATCCTTGATGTTTAACTGGCCCTTGGCGAGGAAGCCCTCTAAGCCACCGCCTGCGACACCGATTACACCAACCTTGGCCACGTCGCCCTCGATGAACGCGTTGGTTGCCTGGGTGGTGGAATGGGCTACGAAAACCACATCCTCCGGTGCAATGTCATGCTCACGCATACAATTCTGAAAGCTCTGTACGACACCGGCGGCAACGCCTGCTTTGTCATCATGAGTGGTTTTCACCTGGTTTTTACCGATGATTTCGTGAGTCTCATTGTCCATGGCCACGCACTTGGTATAAGTACCGCCAACGTCAATACCCATACGTACTAATCTTTTCGACATAATTGACCGACCTCCAAATTTATTATTTTAGTGATTACCGCATATCCCCTGGTAATAATGCGCTGCCACCGGTGAAGGATAGCAGCGCAGTGAAATTTTAGAAATTAACGAAACTGCCTAATGTCACAAATGTTACTACATAGAGCAGAACGGAAACGATCCATCCGTTTGGTATACTTAACTTTAAGAAGTCTCTGGACTCAACCTTGGTGTAAGCAAGACCCCATGCAACCCATGACTGTGTGATACAGGAACCGATGTTCATGGTGATGGTCGGAATAGCGAAGATCGCGTATAAGAACGGCACGCTGAAATCTCCGATGTTCATGATAACGCCCAGAGTAGCGGCGCCGCAGCCAACCAGAGTCATAGGTCCACGGAACAGACCCATAGGAGCCAGTACCGCAAATAAAATACAGATAATTAACACGGAAGTCGGCATAATCGGGCCTACTACAGCCTGGAAATAAGGAGAAGCAAGCTTTGCAACTTCGTTGAACATGGGGAGCGTTAACAGGAATCCAACCAGTGGAGCAGTGTCAACGACGCCGTCAAAATACATCTTATTCACCAGCTGACAGGAATCTTTAAAAGAACCTTTCATCTTGCCGCATACAAATAATGCGTAGAAGCCGGCGATAACGAATCCCAGGATAACGGACAGGTTTAAGAAAATAGCGCCCAATACCGGAAGGATAGGAGCGATCAGAGAGATCGCCGGTGCGTTTTGTGCAGCACCTGAGCTCTGGCTTCTTGCCGCCCATGCGTGGGAGGTTTTCTGTTTGCTTAAATAGATGGCAGACAGTACCGTAGTCAGAATAAGCATGATCAATAACGCATACAGACCCCAATGCTTTGTGTACCATCCAAGGGTGAACTCAGGCATCTCATCAGGTGTGATGAAGAAGGCCCGATACTGCGTAAAGTTGACCGGATTCAGATAGATACCGGCTGCTACGGAGCCCATGAAGGAGAACAGTGCGATAGCCTTCGGGATTCCTAAGGACATCAGGATCGGAAGGATGATAACGCCGATAGCGATAACAGGGCCGGCTCCGGTCATGGAAGTAAAGATAACAGCGGTAACGATGTTTAACAGAGTAACGGTAACCATGGGACGGTCTCCGCCTAACTCTACGGTCTTACGGATCAGAGTAGCCGCGATACCGGTCTCCATCAGGACACGTCCGAACCATGCGCCCCAAAGTACGTTTACAAGGGTAGTACCCCAGCCTTCAGGTGCTTTCTGGAAGATCGCGTTCAGCGTGTTGACAAGACCCTTTAAGCCGTCGATCTGAAGGGCCGGGTTTGCCTCGATAAATGCATCGCTGACAAACAGTGTGCCTAAGAGTGGGAACACCACCCAGATAAAAGTGATAATCAGGAATCCGATCATCAGGTTATAGCCTTTGATACAGTACCAGGCTAATCCGAAAAACGTAAGTAACAATAAGATACCAATTACATACTCCACAAAAAAAATCCTCCTTAAAGTAATATTTTGTTGAATCCTGGGTCCGCGTTCCAGAGATTCGCATCATTAGAAGACCCGTCAGCCGCAGCTGGCTTTAATTCTCTTCGCGTATGAAGTAATGTGGAAACAGATTCTCCAGCTGATCCGTATCCCAGGCGATCTGGTTGATATGCCGGTCCGACACACGGCAGGCCGTGTAGTCGTCGTGATTCCGGATCGCTTCGATCAGCTGCTGGTGCTCCGTTAAAGTCAGGTCCCAGATTGTGGCAGGAAATATGGGTTCCCGATAGTAGAACATACTCAGCTTCAGATAGCGTATCCGAATCTGATCGGAGTTTAAAAACCGATAGGAATCCCAGACAAAACCCTTTCCACACGCCTCATAGATCAGATAGTGCATGTGATAATCTTCCTCAAGCACATCGTAAAGGCGTTTCTCATCCAGCCATTGGCGCTGCTTTTGCAGGCTCTCCTCCAGAGCGTCGATCTGTTCCTCGGTCATCACCCTGCAGGCTTGCTTTAATACCTCATCTTCTAATGCTGTACGCATAAACAGGAACTCCTGGATACGGCGCCTGGACAGATAGGAAATCACACTGCCGCGCTGGGGAAAGACCTTGATCAGTCCCTCTCCGGCCAGTTTTGAGATGGCATCGCGGACCGGTGATCTGCTGATGTTTAATTCAGCCGCCAGCTTGTTCTCGCTGATCGGTTCACCGGGGCGCAGACGAAAGTACAAAATATTCCTGCGTAAAAGTTCATATGTATAAACCCATGTTGACATGTCAGGATCTTTTGCACTTGTAATTAAGTCCACTTATCTGCTGTTTCCTTTCCGCGTTATATCAATGATAATTTCCTTCGCTTTCCATGCGTATCCAATCGTTCCCTCCGCGAATTAACTATAAAATATCATAGTTGAAAATAAAAAAGCAATAGCTTTTCCAAAAATATTTGTGGAAAAGGAATAAAAACAGAAACTCTTATTGATTAATTTTAATAAAAGTGCTAACATACAAGTATGGAGAAAGTATAATTGGAAGAACCTGGTATTAAATTATTAACAATCAACCCCTACACTGGCAAAGGAGTACATAATGAGAGAGCTAGAGGTTGTAAAACGCAGTGCAGGTCAGGATGTCAGAGAATATTCCTACCGCTTTTTTAAAGAGAACATTATCAATATGAAGCTTCCGCCGGGAGAGACGATGAGCGAGGCGGAGGCGGCCTATATGCTGGATATCAGCCGTACCCCGGTGCACGATACATTTTCCCGTCTGGCAGACGAATATCTGCTGACAGTCTGGCCCCAGAAGGCCACGATGGTGTCGAAGATCGATCCCTGCCGCGTGGAGCAGGCCGTGTTTATGCAGCGGAATCTGGGCTGCGCCGTGGTCAGAAGGATTGCAAGGGAGGGTGTGCCGGAGGATCAGATATTTGCACTGGAGTCCAATCTAAACCAGCAGTTTTTTTGCCTAGGACGGAATAAGTTGGAGCATCTGTTCCATCTGGATCAGGAGTTTCACAAGATATTCTATCAGTTGACGGATATGGAAGATATCTGGACTACGCTGGGGTATATCAGCTCGGACCTGTGGCGTGTGTGCTTCCCGTCAGAGAACGGTGAGGTGAACTGGAGCCTCCAGTCGGACGAGCATGGCAAGATCCTTCATCTGATCCATGACAAGAAGTATGAGAAAGCCTGCGAGGTGATACAAAATCACATGGAGTATGTGCTGAGGGAGCTGCCTCTTCTGCAGAAGAAGTATCCTGATTATTTTGGGAAAAATAGTTAATATATCATATTTTAAGGAGGATTATTATGATCACAGGTAATATTCACACACATGAAGACATCACTATCTATCCGGAGGCGATTCAGAAGGCGATACGTTATCTTATGGAGCACGATCTGGCTGCTCACGAGCCGGGACGCTTTGAGCTGGACGGGGACCGCATGATACTGCAGGTACTGGATCAGACTACGAAGGAGCGGAAGGACCTGCGCCCAGAGGTTCACAGAAAGTATGTGGACGTTCAGTTTCTGGCTGCCGGTGGCCCTGAGAGAATCGGCTGGTATCCGGACCGGGGGGACAATGAAATCGATGAGGAGCTTTTGGAGGCCAGAGACATTATCTTCTATAAAAATAATCCGGCGGCAGCCGAGAGCATCATCGAGATGAGACCGGGCAGCTATGCGGCATTTTTCCCATCGGATGTTCATATCCCTGCTATTCGCTGCGGGGAAGAGGCTGCTATCAGAAAGATTGTTGTCAAAGTAGCGGTAGCTGCGTTATAATAATTAAGACGATAAAGGAGAGTATTTCTATGAAGGTCAAATTCGAAGTAGTTCAGGAGACGATCGAGAGGGCGCTGTTAAAGGCAGGGCTTACCGCGGAGCAGGCGAAGGTCTGTGCAGCCACCCATGCCAAGTCCAGCAGGGACGGTGTCTATTCCCACGGCTTAAACCGTGTGCCGCGTTTCGTGGACTATGTTAAAAAGGGCTGGGTCAATGTTGACGGCAAACCGGAGCTTGTGAAGGCGGTAGGGGCTGTCGAGAATTACGACGGACAGATGGGAATCGGAATCTTAAACGCCAAGTTTTCCATGAACCGGGCCATCGAGCTGGCGAAGAGCCACGGCATCGGCGTGGTGACGCTGAAGAATACCACCCACTGGATGCGCGGCGGAAGCTACGCCTGGGATGCGGCTGAGGCCGGATACATGGCGATCTGCTGGACCAACACAGAGTCCTGTATGCCCGCATGGGGAGCCAAGGCCCCCTGCGTCGGAAACAACCCGTTCTGTATCGGAATCCCCTGTGATGAGGGCAATATCGTTCTGGATATGGCTATGAGCCAGTATTCCTACGGAAAGCTTCAGGTGACACGCCTTGCTGGAAAGGAACTGCCTTACCCGGGCGGATTTGACAAGGACGGCAATCTGACCAGTGATCCGGGAGCCATCGAGGAGAGCATGAGAATCCTTCCCACCGGCTACTGGAAGGGAAGCGGTCTGGCAGTGGTGCTTGACATGGCGGCGGCGCTGATGGCCAACGGTCTTTCCGGCAATCAGATCGACCAGGTGGACAAGGGAAGCTGCGGCCAGTGCTGTCAGATCTTTATCGCCTTTGACCCCTATCTGTTCGGAAGCAAGGATGAGATCGAGACCATGCTCAAAGGAAGGATCGACGCGCTTCACGCTGCAGAGCCGGAGAGAGAGGGCGGACATGTCTCCTATCCGGGAGAGCGCACCATAAAGACCCGTAAGGAGAGCATGGAAACAGGTGTAGAAGTGGATGAGACTGTCTGGGCGGAGGTTTGCGCTCTGGCAGAGTAATTATAAACTTAAACAGTTAAAGGAGGAATTTATCAATGAAAATGACATTCCGTTGGTACGGAAAGGGAAACGACAGCATTTCCTTAAAACAGATCAAACAGATACCGGGCTGTTCTGGCCTGATGGGTCTGCTGGATCAGTATGCGGCAGGTGAGGTGTGGCCGTTAGAGGTGATCCAGGATTATGTCAAACATGTACACGAAGCGGGCCTGGAAGTGGAAGTGATCGAGAGCGTCAATGTTCACGAGGATATCAAGCTGGGACTTCCCACCCGTGACAAATACATCGAGAACTACAAACAGACCATCGAGAATCTGGCAAAATGCGGCGTGAAAGTGATTATCTACAACTTCATGCCGGTTCTGGACTGGCTCCGCACCGACTTAGCGAGAGAGATCCCGGAGGACGGCTCCAACTCCCTGTACTTTGATGAGGAAGAGTTAAAGGGCATGACTCCATTGGAGATCGTGGAGAACACCGCGAAGAGCTCCAACGGCTTCACCCTTCCAGGATGGGAACCGGAGCGCTTAAAAGAGCTGGAGCATGTACTGGATCTTTATAAAGACGTGGATCAGGATAAGCTGAGAGAGAACTACAAGTATTTCCTGGATGCGATCATTCCTACCTGTGAGAGAGTCGGTGTACGCATGGCCTGCCATCCCGATGATCCGGCGTGGCCTATCTTCGGTCTGCCCCGTATCGCTCATTCCCAGGAGGGCTATGACAAGATCGTGGCGCTCCATGACAGTCCGTGCAATACGGTCTGCTTATGTACAGGCTCTTTGGGCTCCAACCCGGAGAATGACATCCCGGCAGTGATCCGTCACTTCGGCGAGATGAACCGTATCGGCGCTATGCATGTCAGAAACGTGAAGTATCTGGGCTATCACAAGTTCCGCGAAGCTTCTCATCTGTCCTCGGACGGTGATCTGGATATGTATGAGATCATGAAGGCCATCTATGAGACCTGCCCCGACACCTATGTGAGACCGGATCACGGACGTATGATCTGGGACGAGGTAGGCCGTCCGGGATACGGACTTTACGACAGAGCCCTGGGTATCGCGTATCTGAACGGATTGTGGGAAGCTATCGATAAAGAGTCCAAGAATAAATAAGCAGGGGAGAAAACTATGTACGCATCTAAAATTTCATTAGCAACCAAGTATAACTACCTGGAGGAAAAGTTTGCCAAAGCCTACAAATGGCTGGAGGAAACCGACATCACAGCCTTGTCTGCCGGCGCCTACCCCATCTGTGACGGAGTGACTGCCAACGTTCAGGAGTACACCACCATCGACCCGTCTACCGGATATTTCGAGAGCCATGAGAAGTTCTTCGACATCCAGTACCTGGTCAGCGGTATCGAGCAGTTCGGCGTATGCAGCAGCGAGGGCTTAAAGGTACGCTCCACGGATGCGGACAACGATCTGATCTTCTACGAGGAGCCGGAGCACAGCGGCAGCATCCTGCTGACCCCTGGCGATTTCGTGGTAGTAGCCCCGGAGGACGCCCACAAACCCAGATGTATCGAGGGGGAGGCATGTGAGGTTAAGAAGGTTGTTGTGAAGGTAAGAGTATAAGAATTGCTGTGATATAAAAAGAGGAGCATCGTGCAATATCATCGTTGATATTGTGCGGTGCTCCTTTTTGCCGCCACAACGGCGCTTATCTCCAGGTTTTTCCGGGCACAAAGCCGGGGGAGTATTCCATGTGAAAATAGGAATTGACCAAACCGTTATACATGTCGTTGGACAGGCGGTAGATCGTGCCGGCAATCTCTGAAAATGGATGGGAGAAGCTGGATATGGGCAGAGGGCAGGAGGAGGCCAGCTCCGTGTCGTTATCGCAGCCGATGATGGCAACGTCCTCCGGCACCGCACAGCCGCGCGCTAAAAAAAAGTTGGTCAGCGCGGCAGCGATTCGGTCGGAGCTGCAGAATATGCCGGTGGGCCTGGGAGCCAGCTTTAAAAGCTTTTCACCCACTGCATTGATCTGCGGCTGAATATCGGCCAGGAACCCAAGATCCAGCCTGGTATCGAGAAAGACATACCGCTCGTCCATGAGGCTGCCATGGGCTCTGGCAGCGTTTAAAAAGCCGGACATACGGTCAATGACCGGGCTGATCGTAGAAAATCCGCCGACAAAGGCGAGCGTCTTATAGCCGCTTCCGGAGAGCTTATCGAAGGCGATTCTTCCCACATTCTGATTATCCAATCCGACATAATGACTGTCAAACCCCCAGATATAACGATCCACCAGAATGATAGGCATATGCTGCTGCACCGTCTTTAACAACTCCACATTGGGATTGGCAACACTGCTGCTGGGCATAAGCAGCAGGGCCTTGGGCCTGAGTGCAGCAGGGGAGGCCAAAAGGGACTGCAACAGCTTCTGTTCCGTCTCGACGGAGTTATTGTTATTGCTGAAGATGATGTTACAGTTTTTCAGTGAAAAGACCCGCTCCACACAGCTCAAAAGCTGGTTGCCCACAAAATTCCACCCTTTAAATGGCAGAATAAACTGGACGAGGGAAACTGGGGAGGGCGTAAGGCGGCCGGACTGCAGATCTGGAAGCCGGACAACCTGATATCCGTTTCTGGCAGAATTCCCCTTTTTAATATAACCTTCCTCGCAGAGACTTTTTAACATGCTCATAACCGTATATTTTGAAATTAAAAGGGAGGACTGAATCTGCCGGATAGAGGGCAGCGCGTCCCCAACCGTAAGGTTATTGTCCAATATGTAATTCATCAATAGCTCTTTGTTTTGGGATAGTATATTCGTATTCATGACCATACATTATCATAAATGAAAAATAAATGCAATAGATTATCGGATAAAATAGAACAAAAATGGAATGAAAGTAATCCAAAGCGCTGATGGAAAAATTGTGCACTAATTATAGCAAAGCGTAATGATATAAAACGATATTGTGACAAATTGATAAAAAAATAACGATAACACCTTCTGCAATCAAGAGTTTTGGAACAATAAAAGAACAAAATATAGAATAAAAACAGTTGAAAAGAAGTGCATAAAGTGATATAAAAAGATTAAACACAGTGTTTGGCAAACGAGGAAGAGAGGGGTTAAGAATGGTTTTTCAAGATGAATTGAGGAGTTTGGTAAAGAAAATGATCATGAACTCCGGCTGCGGTCATGCAGGAGGCAGTCTTTCGATGGCAGAGATACTTGCAAGTCTGTATGAGGATGTCATGGAGTATGATGCAAAAAATCCCGAATGGGAAAAGAGGGACCGTTTTATTTTGTCAAAGGGGCACTCGGCGCTGGGCTTATACGCAGCTATGCACCTGGCCGGATACTGTGAGGAAGAGCTTCTGTACACGTTTGGCATCCAGGACGGAACACTGATGAACCATCCGGAACGCACAGCGCTAAGCGGACTGGAGGTGAGCACCGGTTCTCTGGGACACGGCCTTCCGATTGCCGTGGGGATGGCCCTTGCTGCAAAGAAGAAGGGAAAGGAGGATCATTTTGTCTATTGCCTCATGGGGGATGCGGAGATACAGGAGGGAAGCGTGTGGGAGGCCGCAATGTCGGCTTCGGCCTACAAGCTGAAAAGGCTGGTAGCCATCATCGACAGAAATCACATAGGCAACGACGGACCCATCGACACCATAGTAACGCCGGAGCCATTGGCGGATAAGTGGAGGAGCTTCGGATTTAAGACAGTTACGGTGGACGGCCATAATCGGGAGGAGATCACAAAGACGCTGCTGGCTTTTAAGGACGAGGCAGACGGACCATATGCCATGATTGCGGAGACCGTAAAGGGAAAGGGGCTGATTCCCGGAATTGCAGGTACGGGAAAAGCGCACTATATCAAGGGAAATCCTGGAGAAGTGGCGGCAAAGTTTCTCTGCTGATAAAGGATAAGAAAAGGGGTGGTTTTTATGGAAGAAAATGTATCACAGATGAAAGCATTTGCGGATGCAATCGAGGAATTGATGGAGAAGGATTCCAGAATTATGGTTATGACCGCAGACTTGGTAGGCTCCTGCGCGCTGAGTCATATTGAGCAGGAACACGGAGAACACTTTGTCAATGTGGGCATAGCAGAACAGAATATGATAGGGATAGCTGCGGGAATGGCAAGAGAAGGACTGCTTCCCTACGCTTATACCTTCGCCGCGTTCAATTCCATGAGAGCATGCGAGCAGATCAGAACTGATGTGTTTTACAATGATCTGAATGTTAAGATAGTCGGCACTCACTGCGGGATGAGTACCGGACAGGCCGGCTCAACCCATTTCGCTCTGGAGGATATAGGAATTATAAGGAGCATGCCAAAGAGTGTGATTCTGGTACCGGCAGACCCGGTATCGGCCAGAAAAACGGCGTATCTGACTTACACTTATGAGGGTGGTGCATACATACGGCTGGACAGGAATCCTCTGGAGAATATCTACGAGGAGGACGAGGTATTTGAGATAGGAAAAGGCCATGTACTGAGAGAGGGAACCGATATCATACTCTACACGATAGGAGCGGTTGCCGGGGATGTGCTGTATGCAGCGGAAGTGATAGAGAAGAAAACAGGAAAAAAAGACAGGGGTAATTGATGTTTATTCTGTGAAACCCATAGACGGTGAACTGATCTGCCGGTATGCGGCGGCTTGTGAATATGCGTTTACCATCGAAGAGCATAATATAAGCGGCGGTCTGTTCAGCGCTGTGGCGGAATGCGTCAGTCAGACCACTCATACCTGCACGATCAGACCTATCGGGATCAAAGAGCATTATCCTCACGGCAATGTGGTCCGGCGGGCACGGGAACTGGAAGGACTGGATGTTAAGAGTATTGTGAACCAGATAATATCAAGCATAGGGTAAAAAAGAAGGGAGAGGCAAGATGAAGAGAATCGTTGCGTTAGGTTTGGTTGGGGTACTGGCTGTTAATATACTGGCGGGCTGCGGGCAGAAGGGTTCGGCTTCCGGGGACAATGCAAAGCAGGAAGAGCCAATCAAGGTGGGAGTTATGCCATATCTGGGCAGTGTTCCGGTTGATTACGCCGACAAGAATGGATATTTTAAGGATAATGGCGTCAACATTGAAATTTATACATTTGCAACAGGCGCGCCTATGAATGAAGCGTTTGCGGCAGGCCAGATCGATGTGGCGGTGATTGGCCTGGCAGGGGTTATCACGATGTCAACCGGTACTGCCACCTGCGTGCTGGAGACAAATACGGCTTCCGGAGGAAATGGTGTCTACGTAAGGCCGGACAGCGATATTGCACAGATCAAGGGACAGGTAGAAGGACGGCCCAATATCCTGGGCAACGCGGAGACGCTGATAGGAAAGACTTTTATAGGGCAGCTGGGAACGTCGTCACAGCTCAATATCATTTCTTATTTGGAACACTTTAATCTGACGGAGGAGGACATCTCTTTTGTCAATATGGATTCAGGCTCTGATCTACAGGCGTTTTTGGCGGGCGAGGGCGATGCGGTTGCATTGGCGGTGCCTTACTCCTATCAGGCCGAGGAAAAAAGGACTGATCTGCGCCGCAGATTTTGAGGATTCCACATCGATCATGGTACCGGACGTGATGCTGGTTAAGAATGAAATGATTGAAAAAGAGAAGTGACAGCATCAATCAGTTTGTGGATGCATATCTCAAAGCGGCGGAAGAGCTGAACGCGGATTCTGATCTTTTGTTTAATACCTGTAAGACCTTCTATAAAGAAAATGGACGCGAATACAGCGACTCCAATTTAAAAGCGGACTTAGACCGCCGTAAGCTGATTGACAAGAAGTTCATGGAAGCTGAGGACTATATCTATGGAAAGGGAATGTGGCAGGTTGCCCAGTTCTTTGTGAAGTCGGGAAAAATTGAAGAGGATCATTTAGAGAATGTGCTGAAATCCCTGGATACGAACTACATCAAACAGGTTACCGGGCTTGATGTGACCGTAGAGAATGGGGAATCGAAATAGCGGACGAGAGGTATTCCTGTGAAGAAGAAAAATCATTATATTTATCTTTCTGTGTTATCTGTCGGAACGGTGCTGGTGATCTGGTGGATGGTGACGGATGTGCTTAAGATGTTCCCACCCACCATGCTGCCCAGTCCGGTCAGGGTTATGGAGACCTTTTTTGTAAAGATGTATGAGAAAAAGCCGGATGGCTATACGCTGATGGTGCATCTGTGGTCAAGTCTCAAGACTGTTTTAAGCGGGTATATCTTAGGCGTGGTAATCGGTGTTCCGCTGGGGATTATGATGGCGTGGTTTAAACCTGTGGACCGGTTTGTCAGACCAGTGCTTGACTTGATTAAGCCGGTTCCTGGAATCGCCTGGATTCCTGTGATGATCGTGTTTTTCGGTATCGGCCTGATGGCCAGATCCATGATCGTGTTTTTGTCAGCGTTTATTGCCTGCGTTGTCAACTCCTATTCCGGTGTGAAGCAGACCAGAGACGTTCATCTGTGGGTTGCCAGGACCTTCGGCGGCTCCAATTTACAGCAGCTTTTCGGAATCGCGATTCCGACTGCCCTGCCCATGATTATGACGGGGCTGCGGGTCGCGCTGGGGGCTGCATGGAGCGCTGTTATTGCGGCGGAGCTGCTGGCCTCCAGCAACGGAATCGGGTTTATGATCCAGCAGAGCCGCGGGCTCTACCGTCCGGATATCATTGTCGTGGGTATGATCAC
>Ga0192243_10506_pt1 | contig 14305 bp, 10 predicted proteins | sample Koala_Koa27_K3_FD_131233 | JGI IMG/M metagenome (GOLD analysis project Ga0192243, IMG submission 131233) | Enriched cells from koala feces incubated with labeled cellulose particles, San Francisco Zoo, California, United States - Koala_Koa2-7_K3 ... | reverse complement strand
AACAGATTCAAAATCATTTGACTACACAGCAGTAAAAGTGGGAGTAGACATTAAGAAAGTAATACCACATGAAAAGGGAAAAAGCACACTGTCAGCAGGGGTAAGCTATACAAGACTTCTTACTGGGGCAGATGAAGAAAATATCACAGGAAGATTTAAAGGAGAAGATGCAACTGATTTTGATATTTTGGTAGCTCATAAAAATGAACACAGCATAGGACTTAATGCTAAGTATGCCTTAGAATTAGAAAATGGAATTCTTTTTGATGTAAAAGGAAGCTATTCAGTAGAGAGAGATTCGCACAATGGAAGTGGAAAGAATAGAAGCAAAGGTGAATGGATAGCAGGAACAGGATTAGGATACAAATTCTAACAACAGGAGGAAGCAATGACAGGAGTAGAATTCATCAAATTCTATAGAGATAGAAATAATCTAAAGAGTATTAAGGAAGCAAAAGAGAAGATAGATTTGTTTTGGAGTGCTTTGTTGAAGGCACTAGATGAAGACGGAAAAGTAATATTAAAGAATTGGGGAGTATTTGAGAAAAAAGAGGCCAAACCTAAAAAAATGATGATATTAAAAATGAATGAGATAAGACTTATAGAAGGCAAGGAAAAGATACGGTTTAGAATAGGAACAGGCTTAAGGAATCTTGTCAATGGAGATGATATTTTTGAATAAGAAAGAATTGGCAAAGGTGTACAATATAGTAAGTCAAGGGAAGATATCAAGAAAAGCAGCACTAGAAGAAATAAATATATTTACGCAGACTCTACAGGAAGCCTTATGTAAATATAATTCAGTAAAATTTATCAACCGAGGAACATTTGAAGTGATAAAAAGAAAGCCAAAAGTGGTAAGTAATCCATCAACTAGAGAATTGATGAAAATTTCTCTTGGAAAGGTAGTAAGATTTAGAGCATCAAAAAATATAATAAAATAATTAATTAAAAAGACCAAAAGAACTAAATTTCCTTTGGTCTTTTTTTATGTAAAAAATAATAAAGGTTTTAAATGTTTTAATTGTAGGGAATAAGAGAAAAAAATTAAAATTTGTGTGCTAGAAACATTTGTAGATGGTATAATAAGATAAAATTCAAATCAACTCAACATATTAATTAAGAGTTGAAGACATTATTTTATATTATGCTTATGATATTGTACTTTAATCATATCTAAAAAAATAACTAAACTATAATTCAACAAGGGGAAGTTTATGAAAAAAAATATTTTTTATTCAATTATTTTTATTCTGCTTTCATTTTCTAATCTTTTAGCAGTTGATAGCCAGATTGTTACTGGAAAAAATGGAAAAGATCTATTTAATTTTAAATTTTTTGATAAAGGAGAAGAAGCAGAAGATTTTAATGGATCCAAAATATCAACATATACACTAAATTCTGAAGAAAAAAAAGCAGTTTTAGATGCAGGTAAATATTGGAGTGAGATTTTAAATACTGATAATGCTTTGCTTTCTACAATAAATGTATATACATTAAATGATGCAAATGCATATGCAACAAGTATTACTGTAGAAAAAGGCGATGCTAAAGGAATGATGGAATTACAGGCAAAAATATTAGGAAAGTCATTTAATCCTCACCTTGGAGAAGCAGTTGCTACAATAGGAATTGGAATAATGGGGTTTAAAACTGGTGCTCCTTCAAATTTACCCAATGCAGAAGGAGTTAATTTATATGGAACGATAGTGCATGAAATAGCGCATACTTTAGGAATCATGAGTACAGCTAATTTTTATGAAAATGAAAAATTTAGATTTGGAAAAGTTCGTTCAACTTTTGATGAAGGGTTAATTGATAATCGGGGCAGAAAAATTTCTAAAACTTCAGGAGTTATTTCATATATTGATGAAAATAAAAATAGGATAGGAAATCCAGAAACAGATTTTGATGCTTCTGCAAATGTATATTTTGTTGGAAAAAATGTAGCTGAAGTTTTAAAAGGCAGTTCATTAAAGGGAGTTCCAGTAAATACACTATTAGAAACATACTATGATGAATTGCCTCTAGCTCCTGAACTTTCTCATTTGGAAATGGATAGAGGTTTAATGAGCCACCAGACATATAGAAGTTATACAACATTTATGGAAGCAGAATTAGCTGTACTTCAGGATATTGGATACAATATAGATAGAAGAAATTTCTTTGGTTACTCTGTTTATGGAAATGGTTTGACTATAAATAATAATAATGGTTATTTTCTTAGGGATGAAAAAGGAGAAAAATATATCACTGGAAAATACAATACAGCTTCTTATGGAGTGGGACTTCATGTCTATGGAAGCAGGAATAATATAGTTCAAAAAGCAGATTTACTGACTTCTGGAATAGCAGGAATTGGAATACGTATTGATGGAGTGGGAAATAAAATAACTGTAGATAAGGGTATTAAAGTTAATGCAGATGGAGATTATGGAACAGGAATACTTGTTGCATATGGAAAAGAGCATAATATCACCAACAATGGAGAAATTAAAGCCAGAGGAAATCAGGGAATAGGAGTAAGATTTGATTTTGGGAGCAATACTCTTGGAAAAGATTGGGCTTATATGGGCTCATATATACTTTCTATTTCAGGGGAAGACTGTTCTAAGCCTGAGGATTCAGAATATGCAGAGATAAATGGTTTGAAGTCTGATGAAATAAACGGAGCTTTAGTAGAAAATTTTAATACTTCAGGATATATTGAAGGAAAGTATGCTTCACTGTATATGTCTGAAAATGCTTATGTAAAAAATATAAATGTTTTTAATGGTGCAGTATTGAAAGGGAATATAATTTCTATGTATAAACCTAAAATGGAATTTGGTAATGAAACTATTACAACTGAAACGAATTTAAATTTAGGTCTTGATAAAAACGATACAAGTAAAGGAGATAGTGATTTTTCTTTTAAATTTGATGACAACATAATTGGAAAAAATATTGTATTGAACATAGCAGGAGGAACTTCATCTCTTAACGGGCAAAATGAGATATTAAGAGCTGAGGTAAAAGATGGAGCTGTATTAAAAGGAAATGCTAAGTATATTTTAGGAGAAAATGAAAGCTTTGTTAATAAAGGAACTGTTTCTCCAGGAAATTCAATAGGTAAAATGATAATAGAAGGGAATTATAGTCAGAAAGATAATGGAAAATTAAATATTGAGTTTGATGGAAATGGAAATCACGATGTCCTTGAAATAGTAGGAAATGCCTCTTTTTCATCAGGTTCATCAATGACAATGACTCCACTGAAATCTTATTACAGTGAATCAATGAAAATTGATAAAGACCAATTTTTAAAAATAACAGGAGAGAAAGAAGGAAATATAAGTAATTTAACATTTGATAATAAGATTTTTGCTTCATCGTCTACTATAAAAAAAGTAGATTTTGATTTTTTAACTTCAAAGATGACAGTTTTAAGGGAAGAAAATCCCTATAGTAGATTTTCAGAAAACAGAAATGCAGAAAATTTTGCAAAAGCAATAGACAGAATATCAAATCAGGCTTCCGGTTCAATAAAAGATTTTATAGGAGCATTAGATTTTGCCTCACCATCTGTTGTTTCTTCAGCTCTATCTCAAGCAGCACCCAATATATATGGAAATAATATTATTGCTACATTTGAAAGTGAAAAGGAACATTCAGGTTATATAAGAAATCATTTGTTGGCAGAAAATAATTATGAAAAAAACAAGTCATATGCCTTTGGAAAACTTTTCTATAAAGAAAACTGGCAAAAAGGAATAGAGTATCTTATGGGATATAACTACAAAGATCAGGGTGTTGTTGCAGGAGTAGAAAAAGAATATAGAGAAGGTTTGATTTTAGGAACTCATATATTGTACAGTCAGAGTGTCTTGAAAGGACATATAGCAAATACTCCTAAAATAGAAAGTAAAAATATTCTTTTGGGAGTACATGGAAAATATTATCCTAACTATGAAAATACTGGCTATTTATACGGAATGATTCACGGAGGAATTCAAGACAATAAATTAAGCAATAATATTGTAATTGATGAATACAGAAATAATGCAGACAGTGACTGGAAAGCACTCAATGTTTCAGGGGTACTGGGTATTGGAAAAGATATCGAATACAAGAATTTTACTGTTACTCCATTGATTGAGCTGGGATATAGTATTTTGAAGCCGGAAAAAGCAAAAGAAGATAATTTAGGAATTAATATTGATTCCAAAATATATCATTCAGTTTATTCGAAAGTAGGTGGAAAGCTTTCAAGCAATAAGATATTGATTGGAGAGAATACAAAAGTAAATGGAAATATTCTTATGGCATATAACCATGATTATATAAATAGTTACCATATTGATGGGGATATAGCTCAAAATAGAAATTCTAATTTTAGAATAAAAAGTAAAAGACCAGATAAAGATTATGTTACTATTCAAGGTGGAACAACATTTACTGTAAGGGATAACCTTGATGTTACACTTGAAGTAGGAACAGATTTGTTCAGACAAAAGTCAAGCTCTGTTAATACTTCTCTGACATTTGAATGGAAATTTTAATTAAAATTTTATAAAATTATTAGATTAGAAATAGATAAACAACTTGAAAAGAAAATGTTGATATGAAAAGGTAATAAAACTTCTCTATCAACATTTTTTTTGTAGTTAATATTAAAAGTCCGATAATCAATATAAATAAAAAATAATCTTATAATAAAACAAATAACATATTCCAATATTTATTGCAATAGAATATAATAAAATTATAACAAATTGAGAGGTGGTAAATTTGGAAAATATTTTAGAAATAATTTCAGAAAAATTGATAAAAGGTGAAGGTGAAGAAGTAGAAAAACTCACTAAAGAAGCTCTCAACAGAGGAATTGCCCCTAAAGATATATTGACTGATTCATTACTGAAAGGCATGACTAAAGCTGGAGAAATGTTTAAAGAAAAAACTCTTACTATGTATGATGTATTGGAAGTAGCAAAGACTATGGAAAAGAGTGTAAAGATATTAAAGCCTCTTCTTAAAGATGGGGATATGATAAAAAAAGGAAAAATACTGACAGGAAGTGTTCAGGGAGATTTTCATGATATAGGAAAAAATTTATGTATATTAATGTTGGAAAGTAATGGATTTCAAGTAATAGATATGGGAGTAGATGTTCCACAGGAAAAAATAGAGGAATATATTAAAAAATATTCACCAGATATACTAATGCTTTCAGCGATGATTGCTCCAACAATGGAGGTTATGAAAATGACTGTTAAATATTTGAGAGATAAAGGAGTAATTGAAAATTTAAAAATAATGGTAGGAGGAGCACCTTTAACAGAAGAAATAGCTGCATCTATAGGAGCATATTATTCGGCAGATGCTGTAAGTGCAGTAGAAGTCGCTAGAAAATTATTAAATATTTAATAAAAAGCTAAAATTAAAATCTTATATAAATTTTTTAGTAAAGTACAGATTTGAGCTCATTTTGTGAGATTTTTTTAATGTTTTATGTTATACTATACACAAAGATTACAGAAAGAGAGGTGTAGTAATGTCTGATATAAAAGGAATTGCTCTGGGGATAGACGATTTTAAAACTTTAATAGAAGAGAATTGTTATTATGTGGATAAAAGTAAGTTTATAGAAGAAATCCTAAAAGACAAAGCAGGAGTAAAATTATTTACTCGTCCAAGAAGATTTGGAAAAACTTTAAATATGTCTATGCTGAGATATTTTTTTGATATAAAAAATGCTGAGGAAAATAGGAGTTTATTCAAAGAGTTGTACATTGAAAAGTCGCCAGCCATAAAGGAACAGGGAAAATATCCTGTTATATTTCTCAGTATGAAAGAAATACAAGGTAAAAACTATGAAGAAATAATAGAGCGAACTAGAGCTTTTTTTAAACTACTATACAATGAATATGTAATGTTGAGAGAAAATTTAAATCAAAGCGAATTACAAGATTTTGATGAAATCTGGCTAGGTAAAAAAAATATAGATTTATCTACAGCTTTACTAAAATTAAGCTTATATTTAAAAAAATATTATAATCAAAAAGTTATTATTTTAATAGATGAGTATGATGTTCCATTAATGTCAGCTTATGAAAATGGCTGTTATGATGAGGCAATACAGTTTTTTAAAATACTATATGGAGCTGTACTAAAAAGTAATTCTAATATTAAGATGGGAGTTCTTACAGGTGCCATAAGAGTGGCTCAAGCTGGAATATTTTCTGATTTAAATAATTTAAAAATAAATACTATTTTTAATGAAGCATATGATGAATATTTTGGTTTATCACAAAAAGAAGTGGAAGATATTCTAAGATATTATGGTATGGAATATACAATAACTGAAGTAAAATCCTGGTATGATGGATACAAATTTGGAAAAGCAGAAGTATATAATCCATGGAGTATTTTGAATTATATAGATAATAAGGAATTAAAAGCATATTGGATAAATACTTCTGGAAATGTTTTGATTAAAAATTTATTATTACTCTCAGATGGGGTAGTATTTGATGACTTGCAAAATTTGGTAAATGGAAATGAAAGGATAGTATTTATTAATGAAAATATTGCTTTTGGTAATAATCTTTCTCCTAATCATTTATGGGAACTTTTACTTTTCTCAGGATATCTGACTGTAAAAGAAAAAATGGATGACAAAACATATCTTGTCAAAATACCTAATAAAGAAATTTTAACATTTTTTAAAGAAATGTTTGTGAGTATAATTTTTAGAGGAAGTAGTAATATTGGAGATATGAAACAAGCTTTGCAGAGTAAAAATATAAATCATATAATAAATATTTTAGAAGAAGTTGTAGTTAATGCAATGAGCTTTTATGATACAAGTAAAAAATATGAAAATTCATATCAAACATTACTTTCTGGATTTATGTATGGTCTAAATAGTTTTTATCAAGTTCTTCCAAATGTAGAAAGTGGATATGGGAGAGCTGATATTATTCTTAAACCAAGAAATAAAAATTGGGCTGGATATATATTTGAACTGAAAAGAGCAAATGATAATGATATGAAAATGGAAGCTGAAAAAGCTCTTAATCAAATCGAAGATAAAAAATATGATAATATATTAAAAAATGAAGAGATAAAAGATATAATAAAAATAGGACTGGTATTTAAAGGGAAAAAAGTAGAGTCTAGTTATAGTTATGAAAAAAATGATTTTAATGTAAAGAATTAAAATAGCAATTTATGCTTCATCTTCTAATGTATAATAAAAAACTAAGGCTAAAGGCTAATAATTAAAATAGATAATATTAATACTATACCAGAGCGAGGCGAAAGAAATGAGTGATCAAAATATATATGATAATCAGGAATTTTTTGATGGATATAAAAAGTTAAGAAGTAATTCATCTGCTGCAAATAATGTTATTGAAAAACCTGCTTTGTTTAGTCTTGCTCCAAATATGCGAAATAAAACTGTTCTTGATATTGGTTGTGGATATGGGGAAAATTGTATAGAGTTTTTAAAATTAGGATCTTTAAGTGTTACAGGACTTGATATATCAACTAAAATGCTTGAAATTGCGCAAACTGAGAATTCATCTCCAAAAATAAAATATATAAATAAGAGTATGACACATTTATGTGAACTCACTGAAAAATATGATGTAGTATTTAGTTCGCTTGCAGTTCACTATATTGAAGATTTCAATAAATTAGTTGCAGACATATATAATCTTTTGAATAAGGATGGATATTTTATCTTTTCACAGGAGCATCCATTGACAACTGCCTTACTTACGCAAAATTACTGGACATGTAATGACCAAAACGACAAAATATGTTATAATTTAACAACATATTCTCTTGAAGGCAAACGAGAAGTTGCATGGCTTGTCAATGGAGTTATAAAATATCATCGAACAATGTCTAGTATAATCAATTCCCTTTTAAAGGTAGGATTTACAATTGAAAAAATGCTTGAGCCTATGCCAAGTGATAAAATTATAGAAAAATATCCATCTTATAAAAAGTACATACATAAACCAGATTTTTTATTGATAAAGGCTAGAAAGTAATTTTATAAATAATTGAAATATTTAAATAGAGTTAATTAAAAAAAGCTGAAACAATTTTATTTGAATCAGCTTTTTCTTTATAAATTAAAATGAATATTTAGCTCCAACTCCAACCATGATAAGTTTATTGCTATCTATGATAGGAGAATCACCAATTTCTGATGAGAATCTATCAGCAGACAGAAAAGCTAAAAGTGTAATTTTGTCATTCAGGTAATATTCAGCAGCTAAGCTAAGTCCTAAAGAGTAAGCAGTATCTGGTGAATAAGTATCAGTTATTTTTCCTCCTAATTCGTTGCTGTCTATTCCAAAGTAGTAATCAGCATAATTAGATGAATAAATACTTGCTCCAAATGATGGAAGCAATATAAAGTTATCAGTAACTCTATAAGGTTTAATAATACGAGCACTTCCTTTTACTCCTCTTTCTCCTCCAGAGAAAGCTACTAAAGCAGTCATATCATAGAAATTTAAATTGTATGATAAAGCTACTCCAATAGATACTTGAGGTTTTCTATCATCAATAGTTCTATATCCATGATCCAGTTTACTTCCTTTGATAGGAAAGCCATCAAAAGGATTAACAAATAATGACATAGTGAAATCATCTTCACTATACATATCATATCCCATAGTAATTCCAGCTATATAGAAGTCATCATATCTGACATCTAAAACAGGAATAGGATAAGTAATGGAATCTCCTTTGAAGAAATGATTAGTAACACCTACAGCGGCACCAACTTGGAATTTATTTTTGTTTTTTGCTAAAGCTTTAATTTGAAATTCATTTTCACCTTGAGCTAGAGATGAACATAAGACAAAAGCTACAAGTAAGGTAAATATTTTTTTCATGAAAAACCTCCCCAGTAAAATTAAGACTTAGAGGATTTCTGTTCTCTTCTAAGTTTGATAAAATTATAATTTCCATGTACTTTTCTTTTAAAACTCAACATATTATTTGTAGGAAAAATACCAATTCTTCTGATTTGAAATAAATCTTCAGAAAAAGATAAATCTCCTGAATCAGTTGCTACAGCAAAAGAGTACCCAGAATTTCTAACAAATTCTTTAACCTGTTCATTAAGATCTCCATAAGGATATGCAAAACATACAAGTTTTTCTCCTAACTTTTCTTCTAAGTATTGAGTAGATTTAGTTATCTCTTCTTTCGCTTGTTCAAAAGGTATATGGGCAAGCTTTTGATGCGTCATAGTGTGTCCACCAAATTCTATACCATATTCCTGCATTTCCTTTATCATATCCCATGTCATAAGTGGGAATTTTTTTTCAGGATTTTCAGGAACTTCAACGTCCCATTTATTATAATTTAAGTGTGATACTAAATATATAATACAATTAAATTCATATTTTTTCAAGATGGGAAATGCAATTTTGTAATTATCTTCATAACCGTCATCAAAGGTAAGTATAACATATTTTTTCCCATTGTTAAATCTATTTCTATAATTTATCTTTAGGAGCTCTTTGAAAGTTATAGGGTGATAATTATGTTCTTTAAGATAACGCATATGTTCATCAAATTTCTTTGCAATAATATATGTTCCATGAACTCCACCTTCACTTTCATCATTAACTACTCTGTGGTACATGATTACAGGAATATCATATTTTCTTTTAAGAACATATAATCGAGCATATATTTTTTCAATTTTATCAGTGATTATATTCAAATCAAATTCTTTTTCTACATTTTCCCTTAAACTGAATAATTCTTTTTCGGTAAGTGTGAAAGCTGATTCTACATCATTTTTAAGAAGATTCCAGTTAAAATTTTCAGAATTTGAAAATTCTATATCCCCAAAATTTGAAGCAAGTGCATCAGATAGATTATTATTAGTAATAAGTCCAATATATTTTGCTTCACCAATAGCTATGACAGGTTTTCCAGATAAGATTCCTTCAACTGCCACTCTCCCAGCTCCTACAATAATATCTGATTCTTTTATTTTTTCAGGAACATCATTTACATATCCCATAAATTTTATATTTTTGTTTTTAAAGAATTTTTGAAATTTTTCAGGAATATCCTTTCCACCAATCAATCTTATTTCCAGATTTTTCATGTCAGAAAGTATTTCCAGTAATTTATAAGCCACTTCTCCTTTAGGACCAGAAAGTCTTCCTATTATAGAAAGAATTTTTTTGCTTTCATCTTTTTTTTGAGCAGCAAAAGGATATTCTATAGTATTGATAGGATTTCTTAATACTACAGTATTTTTAGGGGAAACCCCAAGTTCATTTATCAAATGTGTTTGAATATTTTCACATACTGGAATAGTTAAATCACCAAATGCTTTAAATATTTTTCTGCTCAAATGTACTGGCTGCCTTCCATGTGTAGTAGTGACAAGTGGTATTCCGGCAATTTTACATGCAATTTGAGAACTCCATGAAGAAGCTCTTGAATGTGCATGAACTATGTGTATATCATTTTCTTTTATTATTTTTAAAAGAGTTTTTATTTGATTTATACGTTCGCTAAGTCCTCTTTTATTAAATTCTAATTTTATATATTTTGCTTTGCTTTCTTTTGTGAGAGTGTCTGAAACTATAATTACATTATTTCCTCTCTTAATAAGTTCATCACTAAGAGTAACACCATAAACCTCTGCTCCAGTAACTTCTAACTGAGAAAGCGCCATAAGAATATTCATTATCCCTCCTAGTAAATTATTTTAAGTTCTCTGGGTTTAATACTTTCAACTCATCAAGAACAAAGATGCCGTCTTTTCTGATTAGAACATCATCAAACCAGATTTCTCCTCCACCCCATTCTTCTCTTTGAATTAAAACAAGATCCCAGTGGATACTTGATTTATTTCCATTGTCAGCAGCCTTGTAAGCCTGTCCAGGTGTAAAGTGGATACTTCCAGCTATTTTTTCATCAAAAAGAGTATCTTTCATAGGTTTTAAAACATATGGATTAACACCAATAGCAAATTCTCCTATATATCTTGCTCCTTCATCAGTATCTAAAATTTGATTGATTTTTTCATTGTCATTACTTGTAGCTTTTATTATTTTTCCATCTTTAAATTCAAAAGTTACATTTTCAAATGTAAATCCTTGATAGTTAGATGGTGTATTATATGAAATAATTCCATTGACACTGTCTTTGACAGGAGCAGTATATACTTCTCCATCTGGAATATTTCTAAGTCCATAACATTTTACATTTGGAATATTTTTGATGGAAAAAGAGATATCAGTACCATTTCCTTTTATTCTTACCTTATCAGTTTTATTTAAAAGAATTGATAAAGATTCCATAGCTTTTTCCATTTTAGAATAATCCAGACAGCATACATCAAAGTAAAAATCTTCAAATGCTTCAAGTGATGTACCAGCAAGTTGTGCCATAGAATTATTTGGATATCTTAGAACTACCCATTTAGTGTTATTTACTCTTTCTTTTAAATGTACAGGGTTGGTAAAATATTCAGAATATATTTTCATTTTATCAGCAGGAACATCTGATAGTTCAGTAGAATTATCAGTTCCTCTGATAGCAATGTATGCGTCCATATCCTTCATTCTTTCTAGTTCATATTTAGCCATCATTTCTATTTGCTCTGTGCTGCACCCTTTTAACAATTCTCTTAATATAGCTTGATCTTTATTTGTTACAAAGGGATATCCTCCAGCTGCATATGTTTCTTTTATTAAAGCTCTTACCAGATTTTTAGAAGCTTCGCCAAAAGATTCTATTAAAACTTTTTCACCTTTTTTTATTCTACAAGAATGGCTGATAAGATTTTTTGCTAATTTTTCAATTCTTTGATCCACGATATTCACCTCATAAGTATTTTAAAATCTTCGTATAAATTATACTATATATGTAGCAAGAATACAATATTGACTCTCTTTAAAATAGTAAAATATATAATGATAAAAAATAAAAAAGGATAATACTCAAAGTTAGAATGGTAACATTCTAAAAATACTGAAAAAATATTCCAGCTGTTTTTAATAAGAATATATATGTCAGTTAGAATAATTACATTTCAAAAATGCTGAAAAAATCTGAAAATAAAAAGGAGTTGTTTAATTTGCAACAACTCCAGTTAAATTTATTGATTATTTGGAAATTTATTCTTACACACGATTATCCTTTTTATGTTTAGTTTATTGAACTGAATACAGGTTTTTTGTCATACTTTATATTTATTTTATGCAGCATAAATTATAAATTTTCTGACATAGTGAATCATCTTGATAAAGACAACAGTAATTATTAAAGCAGCACTTAAAGATAAAAATAATCCAATATTATGCCATAGTATATAATGTCTGCTGTTTAAAGTATAAAGATAATTTGAATATTTTAATACAGCTGTTGCACCTATTGCCAATGGAAATGTAAATGAAGCATAGCTTGGATTAAAAGAAATTCTTAGTATTCTGAAAAAAGATACATACACTAGAAGTGTCATAAATATGGCCAGTGGTAAAAGTATGTACACTATAATTTCAGAAGGATTGCTGAATACTGTAAGATATCCTGCAAGACATAAACTAGGAGGAGCTGCCATTATTGCAAAAGTTGGAAGTCTTCCATCATCTATAGGTTCTATAAATATTATTCTATACATCATAATTGGAAGCATAATCAGGTATAAAATAAATCCAATATAAAATATTATATGTGTAAGATTAGGAAAATTCATGCTGGCTCCTGAAACACAAGCTACCACTATTCCAACTGGTGGAATGAACCAGCTAGGAATAACATGATCCAAGTCAAAGCTTTTTACCCTATGATAAAAAAAGATAAAGCAAAATATAATATGAACTGCTATTGCAATCAGCCATAAAACTCTTCCAAGAGTTAAATAATAATTGGCAATAAATCCTGCTAGTACCATTAAAGTCATATCCATAGTAGGAATAAAACTTCCTAGTGTTGGGTGCTTTAATTCATTTTTCAATTGGTCGAAATGAAGGCAGTCTTTAATAAAAATCACTGCTACTAGAAAAAAAGAAATAAAATCTCCAATGTAGATGGGAATTTCCCCTAAAAATGTACTAAGTGCTCCTGATATACCTGATATTCCAAGAGCAAGTCCAGTAAGGGCTACAGGCATATCTCTAAACTTATGAATTACCTTTTTCATTAATTACCTCCATGTATTTTATAATTTTCAATTTATATTATCATAAAGATGCAATAAAATAAAATTATAAATATTTATATTTTAATAAAATTAAATTATGCTTAAAAGAATTTAAAAAAATTCCATAAACAAAATAAAATAGAAAACAGGAAGTAAAAAAGAGAAAGAATAAAAAAATATAATCTTAAAATTTATTGCTTGATAAAATAAATCTGTATGAGGGGAATAAAAATAAAAATAGAAAAAATATAATCTTAAGATTTTTTATTTGATAAATAAAACTATATAATATGAAAATATAGAAAATAGAACATAAATATAGCTAAATATGAAAATATTAGAGAATAGATATATAAAAATATTGAGAAATAAAAAAGAGAATGAACTATAGTAAAACCTAGTTTTAGAATATCTCACGTGAAAGAATATATAACTCTCTCTAAGTTTAATCTTCTATAATTTAATTTTACTTTTATCATTCTCTTAAACTTTTTAGAATATGTTGCTGATAGTTTTTATAAGCTCATTTTTCAATTGAGGCTCAGCTTCAGTAAATTCAAGATTCATTTTATTAGCAGTACTTACAACTCTTGTCTGATATTTATTCATATCTCCACTGTCTTCAGTTGCATAAATATTTCTTCCTTGAGTACCTTGAGTAGTTGCATTTATAGAAAGTTTGCTGACTTTAGTGTTTGTTTTTTCACTAACTAAAATATCAGTTATCATAGTGTAGTAGCTGTCTTCAACAAGAGCATCTGAAAGAACTCCTATTGCTCCTCCAACAATTCCCCAACCTACAGCAGTATTAACCGATCCAGTATTGTATCCTCCAATAGCAGCACCTATTCCAGCTCCAGCCAGCCCATTTAAAGCAGCTTCAGAGTCTTTCAAATCCATTTTACCTAGTTGCAAGATATTTACCTGCAGCCAGTAATTAGCATTTTTAGGAACAGAAACTATTTTATACCCTTTTGCAATTAGAGTATTTTTTATTTCATTTTCTACTTCTAAATTGTTAGTTGAAGTATTTTTTACCTGTACAAAAACTGTCTTGTCCATTATGTTTTCTGGGTTCAACCATATTGTTTCAGAAAGTTTAGTTTCAGTAGCTAAATTTCT
>Ga0192243_10505_pt1:10000-14306 | contig 14306 bp, 8 predicted proteins | sample Koala_Koa27_K3_FD_131233 | JGI IMG/M metagenome (GOLD analysis project Ga0192243, IMG submission 131233) | Enriched cells from koala feces incubated with labeled cellulose particles, San Francisco Zoo, California, United States - Koala_Koa2-7_K3 ... | reverse complement strand
CTGTCAAGTACCTTCTTTTTAGAAAATTATAAAACTTTCCAGTTTCCACCTAAAGTTCTTTCTAAGTACGTAAATACCGCAAGTAAATTTTCAGAAAATAGAAACCGCTGCAGATTTTCCAATTGTCTCCTGCCGTTCGAAAAAAATCTCGGCTACTTTGTTTTTAACTGTCCCCAAGTGAACAGTGCAAGACTTACCCAAATCCAGCCAAATGCAAGCAAATGCGCACTGCTGAAATTTTCACCGTAAACAAATACTCCTAGTAATAAACTAATGGTCGGCGAAACATACTGCATGAAGCCCACCATCTTTAGCGGCAATAATTTTGCGCAGCCAGTAAAAAGCAGCAGTGGTGTCGACGTAACAATTCCAGCTCCCATCAATAGTACCATTATTAATGGATCCGCATCAATATAGGCACTTATGCTAACAATATTTAAATAATATACATACCATAAGGCAATCGGAGAAATAAGCAGTGTTTCCAACATAATGCTGGTCATAGCGGCAACTGGAATAATTTTTTTCAGCAAGCCGTACAAGGCGAATGTCCCAGCCAGTCCTAAGGATATCCAAGGAAAACTTCCGTTTTTGACAAGCATGATCCCTATCCCGATACAGGCACAACACACGGCTATTTTCTGCAACCCGTCCAGCCGCTCCTTTAAAAATACCATACCAAAAAGAACACTTACAATAGGATTTATATAGTATCCCATGCTAGTTTCCAGTATCCGTCCGTCTTCGACTGCCCATATAAAAATACCCCAGTTAAACGCAATGGTAATGGCAGCAGCAATCATTGCGGCACCCGTCTTTAAGGTACTGAAAACCAGATACGTTTCCATGAAAAAAACCTGCAGTTTGCCCGTAACCGCAAGAAGCAACCCGACAAATACCATTGACCAGATAAACCGACTGGCCAAAATTTCAAAAGCAGAAACCCCTAAAAGCATCTTCCAATAGACTGGCAAAATGCCCCACAAAAAATATGCACTTAGCCCGTAGAAAATTCCCAGCCTAAAATTCTTTTCCATACACCGCTCCCTAGAAGCTGATAAAGCAAAGATACCCGCACAAGGCTATGCGGGTATCTTTGCTTCCAACCGGCAACTTTCTATTCTCCCAGGCCGCGACCAGCCAAGTACTTTCGACGTTTAAGGGCTTAACTTCTGTGTTCGGTATGGGTACAGGTGGTTCCCCTTAGCTGTCGTCACCGGATTTCTTTTTCTTTCTCTTTGCACATTCAAAACTTCACAGAATTACTTTTTTTAAGTCAAGCCCTCGACTTATTAGTATCGGTCCGCTCAATACATTGCTGTACTTACACTCCCGACCTATCTACCTCATCTTCTTTGAGGAGTCTTACCAGCTTACGCTGTGAGAGATCTCATCTCAAGGCTGGTTTCACGCTTAGATGCTTTCAGCGTTTATCCATTCCGGACGTAGCTACCCAACTGTACCCCTGGCGGGATAATTGGTACACCATTGGTCCGTCCACTCCGGTCCTCTCGTACTAGGAGCAGCCCCCTTCAAATCTCTTGCGCCCGCGATGGATAGGGACCGAACTGTCTCACGACGTTCTGAACCCAGCTCACGTACCACTTTAATGGGCGAACAGCCCAACCCTTGGGACCTGCTTCAGCCCCAGGATGTGATGAGCCGACATCGAGGTGCCAAACCTCCCCGTCGATATGGACTCTTGGGAGAGATTAGCCTGTTATCCCCAGGGTAGCTTTTATCCGTTAAGCGATGGCCCTTCCACACGGTACCACCGGATCACTAAGCCCTACTTTCGTACCTGATCGTCTTGTTTGACTCTCAGTCAAGCTCCCTTCTGCCTTTACACTCTGCGCGCGATTTCCAACCGCGCTGAGGGAACCTTTGGGCGCCTCCGTTACTCTTTAGGAGGCGACCGCCCCAGTCAAACTGCCCGCCTGACACTGTCCCGAGTTTCGTTACTCCTTCGGTTAGAATTCCGATACATCAAGGGTGGTATCCCAAGGTCGGCTCCCACGATACTGACGTACCGCTTTCCCAGCCTCCCACCTATCCTGTACGTAACATATCAAAACCCAATGCCAGGTTACAGTGAAGCTCCATGGGGTCTTTCTGTCCAGTCGCGGGTAACCTGCATCTTCACAGGTACTTCAATTTCACCGGGTCCCTCGTTGAGACAGTGCCCAAATCGTTACGCCTTTCGTGCGGGTCGGAACTTACCCGACAAGGAATTTCGCTACCTTAGGACCGTTATAGTTACGGCCGCCGTTCACTGGGGCTTCGGTCGGGGGCTGCCGGTTTCCCTTCACTCCCTTCCTTAACCTTCCAGCACTGGGCAGGCGTCAGCGCCTATACTTCAGCTTTCGCTTTCGCAGGTACCTGTGTTTTTGGTAAACAGTCGCTTGGGCCTCTCTTCTGCGACCGCCCTCAGCTCCATCCGCAGGGGACTTCACCATGGCGGCTACCCTTATCCCGAAGTTACGGGTACAATTTGCCGAGTTCCTTAACGAGGGTTATCCCGCGCACCTTAGGATTCTCTCCCCGCATACCTGTGTCGGTTTACGGTACGGGCGGCTCTTCTCTCACTAGAAGCTTTTCTCGACAGTGTGGTCTCAGCAACTTCCTGTGCGTCTCCGCACCCTCCACGTCACGCCTCAGACTTTTAACACACGGATTTGCCTGTGTGCCATCCTTCACGCTTGTACGCGATCTTCCAGTCTCGCGCTTGCCTTACCTCCTGTGTCACTCCATCGCTCAAACAATCAGAGCCGGTACTGGAATATCAACCAGTTGTCCATCTCCTACGCTTCTTGCCTCGGATTAGGTCCCGACTTACCCTGGGACGACGAGCGTTGCCCAGGAATCCTTATGCTTTCGGTGGAAAGGATTCTCACCTTTCTTTTCGCTACTCATACCAACATTCTCACTTCCCACAAGTCCACCATCCCTTACAGTTCGGCTTCTGCCCTGTGGGAACGCTCCCCTACCCCGTGTACAACAAATGCACACAGCCACAGCTTCGGTTCCGTACTTCAGCCCCGAGAATCTTCGGCGCAGCGCTTCTCGACCAGTGGGCTATTACGCACTCTTTTAATGATGGCTGCTTCTAAGCCAACATCCTGGTTGTTTCGGAAGCCCCACATCCTTTTCCACTTAGTACGGCATTTGGGACCTTAGCTGGTGGTCTGGGCTGTTTCCCTTTTGACCACGGATCTTATCACTCGCAGTCTGACTCCCAGGCTCTGCAGTATATCCATTCGGAGTTTGACTGAGTTCGGTAACCTTTACGGCCCCTAGCCCGATCAGTGCTCTACCGCCTATACTTACTGCCTGAGGCTAGCCCTAAAGCTATTTCGGGGAGAACCAGCTATCTCCGCGTTCGATTGGAATTTCACCGCTACCCACACCTCATCCAAAAGCTTTTCAACGCTCATTGGTTCGGTCCTCCACGCATTTTTACCTGCGCTTCAACCTGGACATGGGTAGATCACTGCGGTTTCGGGTCTACATACAGCAACTTCATGTTCGCCCTCTTAAGACTCGCTTTCGCTTCGGCTCCGTGTCTTCCACTTAACCTCGCTGCTGCACGTAACTCGTTGGTTCATTCTTCAATAGGCACGCCGTCGCTTTCGCTCCGACTGCTTGTAGACATACGGTTTCAGGTACTCTTTCACTCCCCTCCCGGGGTTCTTTTCACCTTTCCCTCACGGTACTCTTCACTATCGGTCGCCAGTAAGTTTTTAGCCTTGGAGGGTGGTCCCCCCTGCTTCCCACAAAGTTTCCCGTGCTCCGTGGTACTCTGGATACCGGCCTCGTAACTTGATCTTTCGCTTACGTGGCTATTACACTGTATCGCTTACCTTTCCAGGTACTTCAGCTAGACCTCGTTCCAATTATGCCGGTCCTCAACCCCGCCCGGCCGTAACCTGACGGTTTGGGCTCTGCCCTGTTCGCTCGCCGCTACTGCGGGCATCTCATTTGATTTCTTTTCCTCCGGGTACTAAGATGTTTCAATTCCCCAGGTTCCCTTCCTTACGGATAGCCACCCATTACGATGGCCGGGTTTCCCCATTCGGATGTCCACGGATCAATACTTGCTTGCAGTTTCCCGTGGCTTTTCGCAGCTTGCCGCGTCCTTCATCGGCTCCTGACGCCTAGGCATCCACCGTATGCCCTTAGTAGCTTGACTTTTCAGCTCCTAAGAACACATCCTTCTGTATCCCTAGTTCTCGTTTTAGTATCTCTTTTCAATGCTTCGCATTTTCAGAGGTTCGCCTGATCCCTCATCTTGGATCAGGCATTTTTT
>Ga0192243_10505_pt1:0-7500 | contig 14306 bp, 8 predicted proteins | sample Koala_Koa27_K3_FD_131233 | JGI IMG/M metagenome (GOLD analysis project Ga0192243, IMG submission 131233) | Enriched cells from koala feces incubated with labeled cellulose particles, San Francisco Zoo, California, United States - Koala_Koa2-7_K3 ... | reverse complement strand
AGCCCATAGGGCACATAATGCAGTTCATGATTTTTGTTTCCACGACCATTCCTCCTTACTGCCGTAGCCCTACGGTTATTTCACTGCCGCTTAAAGCTATTTTAGCTGCAGGAATTTCCACGACAACCATTTCACTGGGTTTTACTATAGGAAACATCCTGTTGAACAGTACGTCATCCCCACTTTTTACTTCCAGCCTGACTTTACGCTGGGATACAACCACGCGCATAAAGAGCTTGGCAGATTCCCCGCCGCCTTTCGGCAAGGAAAGTTTCTGCGGTACACAAGTCCTGATGCCGTCAATAGGGCGGACACTAACACTCCGCAGATTGCCCTCCGTTATACCCTTGGCATCCAGTGCTGCAAATTTCCCGGCAATTTCAGCCTCTTCTGAAACAAAATCTACTAGATTATGTACGTGCACAACATTTCCTGCAGCATAAATCCCCGGCAGACTAGTCTGCCGGTGTTGATCCACAATAGGCCCGTTAGTCAATGAATGCATATCAAGCAACAACCCATTTGAGAGTTCATTTTCCGGAATAAGTCCTACAGACAAAAGAAGTGTATCACATTCAATATCAAATTCTGTCCCAGGAATAGGAACGTTTTTCTCATCGACTTTAGCTACGGTAACCCCGGTAACACGCTGTTCTCCATGTATTTTAACAATGGTATGTGATAGATGCAAAGGAATGCCATAATCATTCAGACATTGAACGATATTGCGCGTAAGCCCGTTAGAATATGGACAAATTTCCAATACTGCTTGTACCTGACATCCCTCCAAACTCATCCGGCGTGCCATAATAAGCCCGATATCGCCACTGCCTAAAATAACTATTTTATGCCCAGGCAAATACCCTTCCATATTTACCATCCGCTGGGCGACGCCGGCCGTAAAAACACCTGCCGGACGTTCGCCGGGTATCCGAATTGCACCGCGGGTACGTTCACGGCACCCCATTGCTAAGATGATGGTCTTTCCCTGAAGATAGAGTAACCCTTTTTCAAAACTTACAGCGATAACCGTTTTGTCCCGCAATACTTCAAGAACCATTGTATCAACTAAAACTTCTATTTCAGACTTATTTTTAATTAGTTCAATACACCGCTGTACATATCCGGGGCCAGTAAGTTCCTGCTTAAAATAATGCAATCCAAATCCGTTATGAATACACTGCTGTAAAATGCCCCCAAGTCCCCGATCCCTTTCAATGATAAGAATCTTGCAAGCGCCGTTTTCCCAAGCGCTGTACGCGGCAGACAGCCCAGCGGGACCACCGCCGATGATTATTACGTCATATAACTGCTCCATATTATGCCTCCTCCCTATCTGCCTGATTTTTTTCGTAAAACAAATGAGAATCGGCTCTCTCTTTTAATACTTCAGGAATGGAAATATCAAGTTCGCGGGCAATAATCTGCGTTACCCTTGGGCCACAGAATCCTCCCTGGCATCGTCCCATACCTGCCCGAGTGCGCCGCTTTACTCCATCAACGGTCCTAGCACTGCAGGGCCTTTTTATTGCTTCCACAATTTCTGCCTCAGTAATCGTCTCGCAACGACATATTACACGTCCATACAATTTGTTTTCTTCAATAGCTGCCGCCTGCTCCCTCCTAGTCATCCGACAGAAAGAAACCTTATGCGGTAAATCCTTCTTGAAGTATCTTTTTTTTACGGCACCACGGTCTTCTGCAATAGCCTCTGCCAAAATTTCTGCCACAGCAGGCGCAGAAGTTAGTCCTGGAGACTGCATGCCAGCAGCATTATAGAATCCTTCTGCTCCCGATGCACCGATAATGAAGTCTCCAGTACTGGAAACGGCACGCAATCCAGCAAATTCCGTAATAGCCGCACCCATTGGCAGGTTAGGGATTAATTTCCTCGCGGAAGCTATTATTTCATTCATGCCCTCCGCAGTAACCGCAAGATCTTCTCTTTCATGTATATCCTGAGCATTCGACCCAATAAAAGTGTTGCCATGCGTTGTAGTGCAAATCAAGATTCCCTTGGACTTTTTCGTGGGGGTCGGAAATACCACTCCATAGACAAGATTGCTGCAGGCCGTTTTGTCAAAAAGAATATATTCACCCTTGCGTGGGCTGATGGTAAAGCTTGCATCCCCTGCAAGGCGAGCAATTTCATCAGCATATATTCCTGCCGCGTTAACCACGTACCTAGTTTTTATAACACCACTGCTGGTCTCCACAGCGGCAATACGCCCGTCTTCTTTAATAAATCCTAGTACCCGACAGTCACACATGACCTTAGCTCCATTTTGGATCGCACATTCCGCAAAGGCAACTGCTGCGCCAAAGGGCCAGCATACCCCCGCAGTTGGTGCCCACAGAGCCCCGATTACGACTTTAAGGTTTGGCTCTTTAAGAATTACTTCATCATGTGTCAGAATTGCCAATCCTTCCACACCATTGGCTCTGCCACGTTGCAAAAGTTCCTGTAAACTCTGCATTTCTTCTTCATTTGTAGCAACCACCATGGATCCTGTCCATTTTATGTCAAGACCCAATTCTTTTTCTAACTCATGGTAAAGTTTATTTCCGCGGACATTAGTAATTGCCTTTAAACTACCCGTCGGAGCATCAAACCCCGCATGTAAAATAGCACTGTTGGCCTTAGTAGTCCCTATGGCCAGATCAGGCTCTTTTTCTAGCAACAGACAGCCCAGATCATATTTTGAAAGCTCCCGTAAAACGGCTGTCCCAGTAATGCCACCGCCAATAACAACCACGTCGACTGATGCAATAAATTCCATTACTTCACTTCCTTAACAATTTATAAAGCATATAAAATTTTTCTTCGTTATTATAAATTATATAACCCTTATATAAGCCTGTTTCTCCCGAAATACTTTAACGGCACTTTGCCTTCCAGCCATTTAATTATTTTATCTGAGAGAGGTGTAAGCAGAATCCAACTCATAACAATTAAAACAACCGATATTGCGCCCACGGCAAGATCAGTAAACCAATGACACCTCCCATAATCCTCGGCAGCGAAAAAACAATAAAACCCAGCGAGCTCTGCAGGAAAGGTTTCTTGCCGAAATATCTTAGCATAAAGCTGCTAAAAATAAGAAGCATCATCCCGTGATCCCCAAGAAAACTGGTAGCGGATTTGTCTTTTGCCGGCCAACCGCTTAAAATACTTACCCTGTTGACATCGCTGAAAAATGCAGTCGGGCTGGCCCTGTCAATCGAAAGGCTGTTATCAAACTGTTTCACTATAATGGCACTTATCAGCAGGGCAAGGCCCATGCAGAACATATAGCGCTTGCCTTCTGCATCCATTTTACGGTAAATACTATAAAAAATCCACTATATCGAAAAACCTGAGATTGATAAATGCCACAAAATACATATATACTTTGTTAACTGGCAGAAGATCGTTGAAAAAATAAAATATATACTTATCAATCGCAAACCAGAAGCCGTGATTTTCTGGTAAATACCAGCTAAGCAGTAGTGCTGTACCTAAAACATTAAGCGCTAATATTTTTATAAGATTTTTAAGTTTAACCATATTTCGCTTCCCTGTGTGCCTGCCGAATTAAATAATCAGTTGAAACTGTCTCACCTTTTCACAATATTCCTCAGCTGCCGCTCAATTATTCATCATCAGCTACCGTAATGGAAGTAAGAGAAACCACTTTGTCATTATCATTTAGAGTAATAAGCTTTACTCCTTGGGCATTGCGTCCGAATTGCGAAACGCCTTTCACGTCAAATCTTATGATTATACCGTTAGCTGTAATCATCATAATTTCCTGTTTGGGGTTAATTACCCGCATACCTATAACAAGACCTGTCTTTTCGGTAATCTTAATATTTATAACTCCCTTACCGCCGCGTGTCTGTTTACGATAAGCATTCACCGCCGTACGTTTACCAAGGCCTAGTTCAGTAGCCGTAAGAACTTCCGATTCGGCATTGCTTACACTGTCCATGGCTACAACTTCGTCTCCCGGATTAAGCGTTATTCCGCGTACACCGTGGGCAGTACGCCCCGTAGCCCTTACGTTCTGTTCATCAAAACGGATGGCTATGCCCTTTCTGGTTGCCAGCATAATCTCGCTGTTGCCGTCCGTCAGTTCCACTCCTATAAGTTCTTCCCCTTTACCCAGATTAATAGCGATAATTCCAGATTTACGCACACTGGCAAAATCAGTAAGACTAGTCTTTTTTACCGTTCCCCTGTCAGTTGCCATGAACATGTAACATTCTTCCTTAAATTCCCTTACGGGGATAACGGCCGTAATCTTTTCGTCCGCTTCAACAGGCAAGAGATTAACGATGGCTGTTCCTCTAGCTGTCCTTCCGGCCTCTGGTATATCATAACCCTTCTGTCGATAAACTCGTCCCTTGTTGGTAAAGAACAGGATATTATTGTGCGTTGTAGTCATAAAGAGATGCTCCGCACAGTCATCCACTCTTTTGCCACTGCCACCGGTCTTGCCGACTCCACCGCGCTTCTGAGTCCGAAAATTATCTGGGGTCTGGCGTTTTGTATAGCCCTGATGGCTGATGGTGACCACAATATCTTCATCGGCGATTAAATCTTCAACATCCATATCCGAAGTATCAAGGGAAATTTCCGTTCGGCGCGAATCGCCGAATTTTTTCTTCATTTCCAGCAAATCTTCTTTTATGATTTTCATTACCTTCTGCTCATCGACCAAAACACTTTCCAGCCAATCAATGGTTTCCATGACATCTACATATTCGCCGTCAATTTTTTTGCGTTCTAATCCTGTCAGACGCTGCAGCCTCATATCAAGGATAGCCTGAGCCTGTCGTTGGCTGAGGTGAAACTGTTCCATAAGAGCGGTCTTTGCGATATCTGCCGTTGCGCTATTTCTAATAACCGTAATGACGTCATCCAGATTATCAAGAGCAATTTTTAGCCCTGCCAAGATATGTTCACTGTCTTTTGCCTTACCAAGTTCAAAGCGCGTTCGTCTAGTTATGACATCCTTTTCATGGGCCAAATAATATTCCAACACCTGTTTCAAATTTAAAACTTTAGGTTCCCCATTAACCAGGGCTAGCATGATAATGCCGAAAGAACTCTGCAACTGGCTGTGTTTATACAGTTGGTTCAAAATAATATCTGATACAACGTCACTGCGTAATTCAATTACAATATGCATGCCACGGCGGTCAGATTCATCACGCAGATCCGTTATTCCTTCTATAACACCATCTTTAACAAGTTGTGCTATGTTTTCTATTAATCTGGCTTTATTTATCTGGTATGGTATTTCACTGACAACAATCCGATGTTTTCCCTTTTGCATGGACTCTATTTCAGCCTTAGCACGAATCTTAACTACTCCACGGCCTGTAGTGTAGGCGCTGCGAATACCATCAAGTCCTAAAATACAAGCTCCTGTAGGGAAGTCTGGTCCTTTAATAGCTGTCATGATCTGGTCTATCTCCGCATCTGGATTGTCAATAAGCATAACCAGCCCGTTTACCACCTCACCCAAATTATGCGGTGGAATATTGGTAGCCATTCCTACGGCAATACCTGCACTGCCATTAATTAAAAGTGCTGGTACCTTAGCGGGGAGAACACTGGGTTCTTTTAATGATTCATCGTAGTTAGATGCAAAATCTACTGTTTCCTTCTCTATATCCTCTAGCATCATCTCGGCAATTTTCGCCATGCGGACTTCGGTATAACGCATTGCTGCTGCACTATCGCCGTCCACACTTCCAAAGTTACCATGTCCGTCAACCATACGATAGCGAGTGGAAAAATCCTGGGCAAGGCGCACAATGGCTTCATAAACAGATGAATCTCCATGGGGATGGTACTTACCTAAAACCTCACCGACTATACGCGCTGATTTTTTATAAGGCTTATTGGACGCCATTCCCGCTTCTTGCATAGCATACAAAATCCTGCGGTGTACCGGCTTTAGACCATCACGCACATCCGGCAGAGCTCGCTGAATTATTACGCTCATTGCGTAATCAATATAAGAAGTTTTCATTTCCTCTTCAAGATAAACTGGTACAACCTTACCAGTCGTGTTTTCCAAATCCACTTTATCACCTGTCCTTATCACTTGATAATTATGTGAAAATATGCTGTCTCCAATATTAAATCAATTACTAGCTATTATATTAAGACAGTTACAAATATAACAAAGCTATTTCAGAAGAATCTCATAAACCTGTTTTCCTATAAGAATGGTCGTTACAACCAAATACAGGGGCCTTACATAAGCTACACCTTTTCTTATGGCCAGATGGGACCCGAGAATGGCACCAAAAATCGTAAATACCCCCATCAGAAGCCCATAGCTCCATGCGATAGACCCGCTAAATGCAAACGAGAACATTGCACCAATACCGCTAGCAAAATTAAGGGCTTTAGCATTGCCGGCTGCAGTTACGAAATCAAACCCCAGAAAAAGAAAGCCAAAAATCAGGAAAGACCCCGTCCCGGGGCCGAAAAAGCCATCGTAAAATCCTATTGACGCTGCCATGATAGAAGCACCTACAAGGGCCGCTTTCCCTAGCTTTTCCACCCTCGCATTATCTCCCCAGTCTTTACGCCTGTACGTATATGCTGCCACTGCTACTAAGAGTACTACTATAATCTCCTTCATAAGTGCTGCAGGCAACAGATTCACCACATAAGCACCTATTACCGATCCTATAAAGGAAAGCGGCATAAGGCAAAGTGCCATTTTCTTTTTTATTTTGCCTGCCATCCAGAAAGAAGCTACACTAGTGAATGCACCTATTGACGCTGCCACTTTATTCGTTCCAAGCGCCAAGGGCACAGGCAACTCAAGACCTAACAGCGCAGGCGTTGATATTAATCCGCCGCCGCCTACCGTTGAATCAATAAAAGAACTTGTCATTCCTATGAGTGCAAGAAATATTATCGTGAATATATCAAGAGATGCATTAAATTCCAAAACCGACTCCCCTCACGCAAGCTATTTGACAAAGCACAGGTAAAGGCCTATAGCACCTTCATTACAGGTGCAACTAACTTCTCCATGTGGTATATTGCTTATCGCATAAGGATGCAATATCTCCAGCTTCGCCGCCTTGAGCGCCCAAAAAACGCCACCAAGATCAATCGACGCATTGCTAAGGGGTATTAAAGACAGCGCTTCAACCTGTACTAGATCTTTAAACTTGACATTTACTGTCTCACTCGCAGTCAGCATAATCATGACTTCTTTTTCGTCAGCCATAATCACCTGTGCATGCCAACGACTTTTATAAGCCAGGAGCGAAAAAACATTACTGTAAAGATGATCAAATCTTCCGCTCCATACACCAGTAACTACTACGTTTGCAGCATGAAGATCTTTTAATAGAAGTTGCAGATCAGTATCATTCTTTTCAGGATTGAAACAGTGGATTTCTGTTCCTTTTGCACTAACTTCAGCGTATATATCCTTTGAAGCGCTGTCTGCATCTCCATATAGCTTCTTTGGTATAATGCCT
>Ga0192243_10503_pt1 | contig 14345 bp, 15 predicted proteins | sample Koala_Koa27_K3_FD_131233 | JGI IMG/M metagenome (GOLD analysis project Ga0192243, IMG submission 131233) | Enriched cells from koala feces incubated with labeled cellulose particles, San Francisco Zoo, California, United States - Koala_Koa2-7_K3 ... | reverse complement strand
TTATTTCGAAAGCATTTCAATGCCTGTACGGATCCTTGAAAGGGACTCTTCTTTCCCCAGGATCTCCATCAGTTCCGTTGCCCCGCCGGGCGTGCTCATCTTCCCGGAAAGAGCGGTTCGGATCGGCCACATGACATAGCCTACTTTCACGCCTTTTTCGTTCACATAGGATTTCAATGTAGCAAACAATGCATCGTTACTGAAGTCTTCCTGTTTCTCCAGAAGCAGAAGGACATCCTGCAATACTTCCAGGGAATTTTCCTCATTGGTCTTCATCTTTTTGTGACAGTATAAGGAGACGTCATACTTCGGCAGTGTCTCAAAGAAATCGATCTGGTCCGGGATATCCGGCAGCACCTCGATCCGGGTCCGTACCAGTTTCGCAATCTTATGGAAATCATAGTCTTTCGTGATCACACTGGCAATGTAAGGTTCAGCCATCTCATAGAAACGATCTTCGTCCATGGCTTTAAAGTACTCGCTGTTCATCCACTTCAGTTTCGTCATATCAAAGACCGCCGGAGATTTCCCCATATGGTGGTAATCAAACGCCTGGACCAGCTCTTCCAGGGAAAAGATCTCCTGATTCCCTTCCGGGCACCAGCCAAGAAGCGCCACAAAATTGACGACCGCTTCCGGAACAAATCCCTCATTGATCAGGTCCTCATAGGAGGAATAGCCGCTGCGCTTACTGAGTTTCTTGTGATTCTCGTCTGTGATCAGCGGGCAGTGTACATAGGTCGGTATCTCCCATCCGAAGGCTTCATAAATCTTATTGTATTTCGGCGCAGAGGACAGATATTCGTTGCCCCGCACCACATGGGTGATCCCCATCAGGTGATCATCGATGACATTGGCAAAATTGTAGGTGGGATAGCCGTCCGATTTGATCAGGATCAGATCTTCCAGTTCCTCATTCGGAACCGTGATCTCTCCATAAATCTCATCTTCAAAACTGGTCACGCCCTCGGTCGGCATATTAAAGCGGATCACATAAGGTTTACCCGCATCCAGATTCGCCTGGACTTCTTCCTTGCTGAGTCCCAGACAATGTTTGTCATACATGACGATCTTCGTGGAGCCGTCCTCCGACACTTTCTGCTTCAGAGAATCCAGCCGTTCTTTATCACAGAAACAGTAGTAAGCGTCCCCCTGGTCGATGAGCTGAAGTGCATATTTCATATACAGTCCGGATGCCTGCCGCTCGCTCTGCACATACGGGCCTACATCACCTCCCTTTTCCGGTCCCTCATCGGGAATCAGGCCGGTCTGCCTAAGCGTCCGGTTGATCACATCCAGTGCGCCTTTCACGAAACGCTCCTGGTCCGTGTCCTCAATTCTTAAGATGAAGTCTCCGCCGGCATGCTTGGCGATCAGATACGCATACAGCGCAGTCCTTAAATTCCCCACATGCATTTTCCCTGTGGGACTTGGTGCAAATCTTGTTCTCACTCTGCTCATAAGCTTTCCCCCATATCTATAATATGTCTGTTTTTATTTAAAATATGCCTTTTACAGTCCAAGCAGTCTGGATGCAACCTGGAAATAAATCAACAGGGATGAAGCATCCACGATGGTCGTAATTAACGGAGACGCCATGACCGCCGGATCCAAGTGGATCCGGTCCGCCAGCATCGGAAGTATACAGCCGACAAACTGAGCGAACAACACCGTAAAAAACAACGTCACGCAGACGACCAGGTCGATCTGAAATGTAATCTGCGGATTATGAAACAACATGCCGTCCACCAGGTAGATCTTAAAGAAATTGACGACCGCTAACGTCAGTCCACAGGCAAAGGCTACCCTCATTTCTTTCCAAATAACTTTAAATATCTGTGAAAACTGGATATCCCCCAGGCTGAGTGCACGAATGACAGTGACGGTCGACTGGCTGCCCGCGTTCCCGCTGGTATCCATCAGCATGGGAATAAACCCGGTCAGTGCCACCCAGGCTGCCAGCGCAGATTCATAAGTGTTGATGATGATGCTGGTAAACGTGGCGCTGATCATAAGAAACAACAGCCAGGGCGTCCTGGACTTCCAGGTGTCCCATATACTGGTCCGGAAGTAGGAGTGCTCTGTCGGGATAATCGCGGCCATCTTCTCGATATCTTCCGTAGTCTCCTCGGTCATCACATCCACCGCGTCATCCACGGTAACCATCCCGACTAACCGATTCTCATGGTCCACCACCGGCAGCGACAGGAAATCATACCGGTTCAGCAGTTCCGCCACGTCCTCCTGGTCGTCCGTCGTTGTACATTTGACGACCTTCGTCTCCATAATATCTCCAATGAGAGCCTCATACGGATGCATCAGCAGATCTTTGACCGTGACCACGCCTTCCAGATGGCGCACTTCATCGATCACATAGAGAACATAGAACATTTCACAGTCCTCTCCGTTGGCGCGGATGTAATTGAACGAGTCATCCACCGTCATTGTCCTGTTCACCGCCAGCGTCTCAGGCGTCATGATACTGCCGGCCGAATTCTCAGGATACTGAAGGAACTGATTGATCAGGGAGCGCTGCTCCGGCCGGGTATTTTTGAGCACCCTGCGCACCACACCCGCCGGCAGCTCTTCCAGCATATCCACCACATCATCCACATGCAGATCCTCGAGGACATCCCCCAGCTCAACATCTGTAAAATCATCAATCAGGACCTGCTGCTCTTCCACCGGCAGACAAGCAAATGCGTCCGCCGCCAGATCCTTGTGGAGCATGCGGAAAACCAGCAGCATCTGTTCATCCGGAAGCCGCTGCATATAGTCTGCTATATCGGCCTCATTCAGTGTATTGATTTTCCCGCGTAATTCCTGATACTTCTTTTCCTCCAGCAGTTGATCTAAATCATCTTCCAAAAATCCATAAGTCTCATAAAAAACATTCTGTTCCATGTCGACGTCTCCCAGCAAGAATGCAGAAATTCATAAATTCATATTTATTCTATGCTCTGAAATGTCAAAAAGCAACCATGAAGGAAAAGGATTCTGTTTATTCGTTCTTCGCCCGCCGGCCAAAATAACGCAGCTGCCACCAGTAATCGGGGCGGAAAATCTGCCGGGGCAGAGATACAATGACAATGATGCCAAGTACGATACCAAAAACAATCGTCAGCGCGTCAAACCCGACACTTGCAGCCTGGTTTAACTGTTCCGTGACCAGATCATACGCTGTCTCATAGATGCCGGCCCCCGGCACAAGGGGAATGACCCCGGACGCGAGAAAAAGTGTGATCGGGCACTCCATGACTACCGTCAGCACCCGGGAGATTAAAACGACGACCATCGCTCCGAAAAATGCCGCCACAGCTGCGGAAAGTCCGGTCTCTCTCACGATCAGCGCGTCAACCAGCCATCCGATCGATCCGGTCAGTCCACTGGCTATATAGAACCGCTTCGGTACATTAAATAAAATGGCAAATCCTAACGTGCCCAGAAAAGCACAGATAAATCCTTTTATTAATTCCATAATCATATCAGCATCCCTCCCATCAGGTTCTGGAAGGCACTTAGTACAAGGCCTACACCGACTGCGATATAGACAAAGACCAGCATGGCATCAATCATTCGAACCGTCCCGGACAGGAAATCCCCTCCGGCGATCTCGCGGATAGCCGTGATAAATGCCATCCCCGGAATCAGCGGCATGATCGCGCCGGATATGATACAGCTGGTTTGGACAAACGAAAAAATCCTGATGTGCTGCGCCAGGATCGCCAGCGCGGTAATGAGAGCGCCGCCGCATATATTGACCAGGATCTTCGGCAGATTGCCCCGTCTCGCCAAAAGCACACAGGCATACACAAACCCGCCGATCGCACCCGCCAGAAAGCCCTCCAGGATTGATGCTCCCAGTAAAAGTCCGAATGCGCCGCTGGCGATCGCCGCCCACAGCACCCGGACATAGCCTCTCTTCGGCGGAATCTTATCAATCTTCTTTAACCGCTTCTCCGCTTCCTCGATCGTCACCTGGCCTTCGGAAATCTCCCGGGATAACTGATTGACCTCCGATACGATTTCCAGATTGGTGTTGGAAAAAGGCACATCTTTTACCCGGGTGTACAGCTCGGTTCCGCTCCCTGCCGTGAGAAAGATCCCCTGGCCTATCGTAAACACGTCCACCGCATCCAGATGGAACCGGTTACAGATATACTTGATCGTCTCATCCACCCGGGAGATCTCCCCGCCGTTCTTCAGCAGGATGCGTCCTGCTTCCGCCGCCAGATTTACCACCCGCTCCTTGTCATATTCCTGGTCCAGCAGTTTCTTCAGACAGACCATATTATCGTCTTCAACCATATGGACGGTCACAAATCCAAGCTTATGATAAAACTCCAGGCTCTGCTTCTCATTCTTCGACTCCACATACAGGTAATCATAGTCCGGGCTGTAATATTCGCAGACATAATTGAGCATGTAGGTCCCGTATCCATGTCCCCGTTCCCAGGGCGAAGTGGCCAGGTTCTTGAGCACAACCCGTCCCCCATCCTGTTTCTGGACAACACAGACGGTGAATGGCACATTATCATCGCTTAAGAGAAACATGTCCCCCTGATCCAGATACTCGTGGATCCGGTTCTCCTTCGCATCGCCCAGTTCCAACAGGTCCATATATCTTTCTTTATCTTCTGTAATACGTTCTACTGTCATATTCCCTGTTCATCCTTTGCTGCCTGCATGGCTGCCACCGCTCCGTCCGATACGGCGGTCACGACCTGCCTGAGGCTTTTTGCCCGCACATCCCCGGCGGCATATACGCCCGGCACGCAGGTGCACATGTTCTCATCCGTCAGAATGTACCCCTGGTCATCCCGCTTAAGGATACCCTCAAACAGTCCGGAATTGGGCTCATTTCCTATGAATCCGAACAGCCCGAAGGTCGCATCCCCTTCAGCCGGCTCGATCCTCGTCCGCTCCCCGGTCTTTACATTCTTAATCCACATGCCGGAAAGTACTTCGTCCCCGTATACTTCCTCTACCACAGAGTCCCAGAGGAACGCCATCTTCGGATTGGCAAAAGCCTCCTCCTGAATTGACCCCACGGCCCGAAGCGTATCCCTTCGATGAATCACCGTTACTTTCCGGGCAAACCGGGTCAGAAAAAGTGCTTCCTCCACGGCCGCATCTCCGCCGCCGGCCACATAGACATCCAGTCCGCGGAAGAAATTGGCATCACAGGTGGCGCAGTAGGAAATCCCCCGGCCCACGAATGCCTCCTCGTTCTTGCAGCCGATTGGCCTCGGACGGGCGCCTGTGGCAATGATCAGATGACGGGCGTGGTAGGTACCCTTCGTGCCCTTTAATGCCTTGATGTCCCCGTCAAGCGTGACTTCCACAATAGTATCCGTCGTTATCACGGCACCGAACTGTTCCGCCTGTGCCTGCATCCGCCCGATCAGCGTAAAGCCGGTCTCTCCCGAAAGCATCTGCCCCGGATAATTCTCAATCTCATTCGTGTTCATGATCTGTCCCCCGGGAATGCCCCGCTCGATGATGAGGGTCGAAAGACGGCTTCTTCCGGCATACAGTCCTGCCGACAATCCGGCCGGACCGGCGCCTAATATAATCACATCATATATCTGTTCCATTTCGGTATCATCATTCCTCTCACTGATATCACTGTCAGATTCTATCATACACGAATAAACAAAAAATGCAACCGAGGGCAGGAAAATCCTGCCCTCAGTTGACCTGATGTGTTTATGCATTTAGATATCCGGATTCGGAAAGCTCCTTCGTGGCATTTTCCAAATTCTCCTCGGATACAAGGATAATCGGTCCGGTGCATCCCATGCCGCTCTCGGCATAGATCGAATGCTTCCATAAAACCTCAACTGCATCGTCCAGGTCCATGACATCAATCCCTGCGATCTGGGCGGTCACAACCTCTTTTTCCGGCGGCTTCACTGAATCGTCCACCTGGGACTTCTGGGTTGTCTTTTTTGCCTGGAGAATTTCTGACAGTCCGGCCTGTTCGGCCAGCTGCCATTCTCTCTTAGCCACTGTTAAGACCTGATTTCGGATGAGGGAAGCCGCATATCGAATGGCCCCGGTGATCACCGGCGTTCCGGAGGCTCTTGAAACGATCATAACCAGACGGTCATAATCTCTGCCGATGCCGGGGCCATACCCGTAGCCGCTTGCCTCATAGTTTCCTCCCGTCATAAACGCACCCAGCATCTTTACCAGGATATTGCCTGTGAGGGAGTCGCACACCAGGACATCTGCCGATCCCTGAAGCACATCATTGCCCCGCAGAATACTACCGCCATCCGAGCGGCCGGAGCTTGCAAATGTAATGGGATATCCGCCTTCTTTCAGCTTCTCCAGTGCGGAAAATGTCTGACGGGCTCCGTCCACGTTTAAAATCCCCACAGACGGGTCCTGTATCCCGCTGGCTTTTGCCGCGATGATTCCGTACACCGCCTGCAGGATCATCCCTTCCACCCGGTCCGTACTGGCCGTCCCCGTGGTGGCCGCCACAAACATCTCACGGCCTTTCGCCGGAGTGATCACCCGTCCTACCGTAGAAACACCGATGGGAAACGGATAATGCATCGTGACGGCGCCATCGATTCTCTTCTCCTCCAGAAGGGCTTCCATCTTTTCATGACATTCCTCGTCATCTGCCGCTTCTATCGTCGTGATCCCTGGATCCTTCATTGTGCCGATATAGAAGACATCGATGCCTTCTTTCGCGGCTGCTTTGGCCGCCTGAAACACATTTTCTTCCCCCAGTTCACTGCCGAGCCCTGTGACGGCGATCCGCGGTTTTTTTGCATAACTGCCTGTGCTTAACCCGTCCGCCATGGCAAGGAAGGTCTCCCCTATCATTTTGTCCAATCTGTCTGCCATCTGTCTTCCTCCTTACTCGGACAACAACGAAGCGGCAAACGCCTGCATGGCCTCAGCGATCCGTTCTCTTACCTGCGCCTCTGACACTTCCGATCCCGCCGCCTCTTCTGACGTATTCTCATGAATCACAAAGGAGACACCGTCAAACAGATTTGTCATCCTGCCCAGGAACAGGCTCCCTTTACCGATGATCATCGCATTTTTGATCTTGCCGGAAAGAATATCCTCTCTGGCAAATCCAATGTAAGGAACGCCGGACGGGATATGTCCCTGCGTGGGCGCCCATCCGACCAGTCCGTGTTCCTCGATAAAATCATTTAACTCTTTCTTATCGATCTCTCCGTTCTTCACGGCCAGCGCTCCGATCATCTTGTAGTTGGCCAGCGGCACATCCCCGGCGCCTGCCGGTTTGGTAATATCCGGATTCTGCAGCTCCGGAGCAAACTTATCGATCTGCGTGATCTTCTGACCGATCCGGGCAAGCGGATCCGCCACCAGACTCCCGATCACATGCTGCGGCGCACTGCCGGTGCCGACACTATGGCGGCCCAGCGCGCTTAAATCAATCTCCGGGTTAATCCCGTCATTGGCACTGATCACGATCGCGCACCCTCCGAGGCAGTCCTCTAAAATGGGCAGGCCTTTTTTCACATGATCCTTACCGTTCATCCCCAGCTTCGCCGTACAGCCGCCGGAGGTCACAACCACGGTCTTGTATGCCCCGGAAGCGACCAGCGCCGCCGCCTCGATCACCGCATGGGCGGGCGCGGCACAAAAGCCCCGGACATCCGAACCGGTGGCACCGGTAAGTCCGGCCACCTCCGCGGCAGCCTTGGCAAAATTGCCGCCGCCCCGCTGGTTTATATCCCCGCAGGCCTCTTCGGAACAATCAATAACATACTCCACCTGCCCTCTTTCTATCCCCGCATTTTTTACGGCGTACAGCAGGGCCAGCACACTGCTGGCCTTGCTCATCAGATTCTCATGCATCACATGGGCGGACAGATTCACATCGATATCGTGGGCGTGCTTAATGCAGCCCACCAGATTTCCCTGATGGTACAGGCCTTCCGCAGCCTCTTCTTCCACCAGATGCCGGATCTCCGAAAGCTCCACGCCCTTGGACAATGCAGAGGAAATCTCCTGCGGAAGGATCGGATTCTTAAGGAATGTCTCCTGATACTGGGCCACGAAATCAGTGGACAGACGGACCACATCGAACTTGTCGCTGGCTTCGACCAGGAACAGGAACTCCTCCTGCGGCATGATCTCACCATACTTCCCGTACCGATCCGCGTCTTCCTTTTTCATGTCCACCCATGGCTGATTCATCTTCGCCAGTTCATCCGGATGGACATTGCCGATATAGGTCTGATTCGGCCAGTAGGAAACGACGTCCTCATAGGAGCGCAGCCGTCCCTCTACTTCTTTTAAATAATCGGAATCCGGATTTACGATACGCTCCGTGGTCTGGGTCGTCCCATTATGAATAACCATGTCGGGCGTATGCACTAACACATAGCCCGTACCCTTGATCACACTGTTCATGTTCTGTTTTACCTTTCTGATGTATATTTACAAAATTCATCCCGGATGGAGGTCATCTCGTCCACGATGTCATCCACATCCAGAACCATCTCCATCATACTGATCTGCTCCTCGTAAACATTTTCATCAAACTCAGCCTTCATTTCCGGCTCGCATACGTGATATACCCTGAGTCCAAGCTGGACCCCAGTCAACGGACCTGCAAAAGTCGGGTCGCCTGCCGTCACGGTCTCTGCTGCAAGTCCTGCAGCTTCTCCCTCGGCCGCGCCGAGAAGAACTACAATGTTCTCCCCGCCGAACTCCTCGGCAAACTCCTTCACTCTCTTTTGATTCTCCAGATCCATTGCACCCGCGCTCGTTCAAACGAAGCATTCCGTGGATGAAAAGATCACTTCCGCACCGGCCGAGACTGCGCACTCTGCGATGGCAGGGCCCGGGATTCCGTCACGGTCGCCGATGATGATGACTTTCTTTCCTTCTAAAATAGCCATATGCTTTCTCCTTTCTGTAGCTTTGCTTTTGTTCCCGCTATGATCAGATGTATTTTTTGATCATGGCCTCGATACTTTCCTCCGTACAGTCTTCTTTGACCAGCTCTTCCACCTTCTCGCCGTCCTTATAGATGGCCATGACCGGCAGCCCCAGAATTTTCTGAGAGATCGCCAGCTGGCGGGCCTTGGTGGTGTTTAATGTGGTGAACTTTAACTTGTCCCCATAAGTATCCGCAAAGGCGTGTACCTTGGGCATCAGGGCCTGACAGGGCACGCATCCGTCGCCATAGAAGTCAACGAAGACATACCCGTCTGCCTGAAGCACTTCGGACTCGAAGGTTTTCTTATCCAGCTCCAACATATCTGATTTCCTCCTTTCCGTCTCTCTTTACACATAATCCGAGAGGCTTCTCTCGATCTGAACTGCCGCGATCGCGCCGTCCGCGGCTGCAGTAACCACCTGCCTGAGGCTTTTGATGCGTATGTCTCCCGCCGCATATACCCCCGGCACGCTGGTATGCATATCCTCATCTGTCCGGATATAGCCCCGTTCGTCCATGTCCACGATCCCCGCAAACATGGCAGAATTCGGCTTTGTTCCGACGAAACCAAACAGGCCGAACATCCCGTCTTCCGGATCCGCCTCCACCTTCGTCAGCTCTCCGGTCTTAACATTGCGGACGATCATCCCTGAGAGGATATCCTCTCCATAGACCTCCTGTACGACACTGTCCCACATAAAGAACAGCTTCGGATTCTGAAACGCCCGTTCCTGGATGGACTTGGCCGCCCGAAGTTCATTCCTGCGGTGGATCACTGTCACTTTTCTGGCAAACTTGGTCAGATACATGGCCTCCTCCACGGCGGAATCCCCGCCGCCCACTACATAGACTTCCATATCCGTAAAGAAATTGGCGTCACAGGTGGCACAGTAGGATACACCTTTCCCGCGGAATTCCTCCTCCCCGACACAACCGATCGGGCTGGCATTGGCACCGGAGGCAATGATCACATTCTTTGCGCGGTAGACATCCTGCTCACTCTTTAATACCTTGACCTCTCCGGATAAATCCACCTTTTTGATCGTATCGGAGACCCGCTCCGCCCCGAACTTCTCCGCCTGCTGCGTCATTCTGGCGATCAGGGAAGGACCGGATTCCCCTTCCACGATCTGACCGGGATAGTTCTCAATCTCATCCGTGATCGCGATCTGTCCGCCGTCCTGTCCTTTCTCTATGATCAACACCGAAAGCCGGCTTCTTCCCGCGTACAGGCCTGCCGCTAATCCGGCAGGCCCCGCACCCAGGATGATCACGTCAAATATCTTATCCATCACGCAATCCTCCTTCTTGTATTACTCAAATATCGTCTGATCACTGATCTTAGTCTGAAGTGCCTCTAACGCCTTTAAGACGATCCCGCGGCGTAAGGCTTTCTCTTCTTCCGGATCCAGTTCCGGATTCCCCAGCGGATGCGGAATCGCAACTGCCGGAACGATCCGGTTGGCACCGACCGTCATGGAGATCGGTGTCACTGTACATACATGGACCACCGGGAGTCCTGCTCTCTCAATTTCCTTCACCATCGTTGCACCGCAACGTGTACAGGTCCCTCACGTGGAAGTCAGGATCACGGCATCCACCCCGTCCGCTTTCAGCTTCTCCGCGAATTCAGAGGCAAACGCCTTGGCGGAAGCAACCGCTGTGCCATTTCCGGTAGTGGAATAGAACAGATGATGCAGCGATCCGATCACACCCTCCTTCTCCAGGTCTCTTAACACATCCACCGGAAGCACCCGGTCCGCATCTTCATTGGCATAGACCGGATCGTAGCCGCCGTGGGCCGTCTCATACGTGTCCTGCGTCAGATCCATGACGCCCTCAATGTCATACTCTCCGTAATGGGAGGCACTGGAACTCTCAATGTGATCCGGATTGCCCTTGGGGACAATGCCGCCGGAAGTCACTAATGCAATTTTGGCATGAGCGAGATCCTTTACCGGTGGATTGGGATCCACCCGGTCGAAATCCGGCATGGGAAATTCCGTCACAAATGGCTGATCCGCCAGCTTTTTAAGCAGCATCTTTACCGCCCGCATCGAACCCCGCTCCTTCTCGAAGAAGTTGACGCGCCGCCCGTTGGGCATGTAGCCTTCCTCGCAGGAAGCTCCGATCTCTTCCCCTTTGGCCAGCTTAAGGGCCAATGGAGCCATCTTCTTTACCGCATCACGCATACCGGCTGCACTGTTTTTGGTGGAGATGATATATACTTTATCCTTGAACATATCCGTGCCTGGATTCTCCACATACATTCCGGTGACGGATTTAATTCCCAGCTCTTCCTGCACCGCATTCGCGATGGTCCCGCAGGCAACGCCGTAACGGCCGGCGTTAAAAGCAGGGCCGGCGATGAAGACATCCGGATGAAGGGTTTTCACCATTGCCAGAATATCCGCTTTTGCCTGCTCCAGATGCTCATTGAAATAGGAATCTCCGCAGACGATGGTGGCGATGATCTCCGCCTCGTCTTTAAACCCCTGCGCCAGCGCAGCGCCGGGCCCGATGATCTCGCCTTCCCGAAGCTCTGCCGGATAATCTGCCGCTTCCTCTCCGCCGATCTGGGCGAAGAACTGATTGATATAATGTACCACTTTAATCTTGGCCATATCTTAGATCCTCCTTCTCCTACCTGGCACTCAACAAATTGAAGCCGGTCTCATTGGTGGCGCCGGTCAGCACCTGCAGCTCTACTTCCAGAGAACCGTCCGGATGCAATGTATCCTGACTGGCTCCGGCTATTTTCGTTACATAATCCAAAGTTCCGATCACGCGGTCCAGCTTGGGCAGAAGGATCAGCTGATTGGCATTTCCGCCGGTAACCACCGCGTTGGCCGCCGGATCCGCATCGGCCAGGGACTGAGACTTCCCGTCCCTTCCTGCATACTCATCGGTGATGATCACGGTTTTTACTCCCTCTGCTTCAATCTTTTTACAGTTCATGATCAGATCCGTATCCGGGTTCCCGAATCCCTCCTGGGAGACGATGACGCCGTCCAGATCCAGCATCCTGCACAGTCTGGCCGTCCAGTTAGAGGAACGCTCTTTATCCGCCAGGTACACATTCTCATTCGTGATCACCTGACAGACAAAATTTAACGTCTTCCCATGCTGCGCAAACAGATCCGCGACCACCGGATTGTTCTCATGCACATAGGTGGGGTTCTTATCACAGGCGGATACACAGTTGCCGGATACGATGGCTCCGTCCATGCCCTCGGTCGGGCAAAGAATCGTCGGCAGGATCTGCTTCGCATCTACGCCGTACACGTAGGTATCATGAAGGAGGCCCTGGCTCTGCAGCATCTGCACATAGGCCACTCTGGGCAGATCCGGATATTTTTTGATCTCCTCCGCCAGATTGCAGGTTTCATAAACTTCCGTCTCCTCCGGGGTGAGATCTCTTGCCAGTTCTCCGATATAGGCCGCCACCTTAAATCCGGCAAACCGAACCGCACGCTCGTAATCATGCGGCTTGATCCCCTCCACGGGCTCGCACACCATGACCAGATTCAGGGTCTGGGAAAAAGGTGTGTACTTCGCGCCCGGACCGGACATATCAATGATGCCCTCCTGAAAACCTACGATCGGGCCTGCCGTCACGACCGCCATCCCCTTTAAGGCAATGGTCTTTCCTTCCCCGACACTGTCCACCTTCGATATAATCCCGGGGAAGACGCCGCCTCTTCCCTCTACTTTTACGCGTGGCTCGATCACATCCTTGACCGGAGTGATCCGAACAGATTCCCCCGGTTTTGCGATGGAGAATTCCACATGACTGATCTTCTCATCTTCGAGCACGAGGCTTTTTGCAGCCTCCTCCGATACAGAGAGGACTCCGTCCGCGATGCCGGAAGCATCCGCGAAACGGATATCCTGAATGTAGACTTTTCCTAACTCCAGTTTCACTTTTCTTCTCCTTTTCTTTGTTCAATCAATTTCGTCTGCCTGGTAACTCCCATCCAGGGCCTGTAATCCACTGGAAAACAACGTCCAGTCGATCAGTTGAAAATCCCGGTCCACTGCCGGATCCATCTTTCCCTCCCGGAGCGGAAACTTCCGGCAGGTCAAAAGGGCATTCTCAATGAGTCGTAAGGACTGGATATCCGTCTTCCCCCGCCGGATGACAAGCAGGACGGATTTGTAGGGTGTCTCTCCTGGCTTTACACTGCCGGACAACGGATGGGTCAAAAGATGGCTGCCCAGATGAACCTCATCCCGGACGGCCTTAAGGAGGCCTTCAAAGGAAAGGGCAAGGCAGTCCACCTCAAGGTCCGTATCCGCCAGCTTCTCCGCCACCAGCGGAGTATTCGTCAGCACTTTGTACTTTCTTTTTTTTGAAGTAATCATCATGCACCTGCTTGATCACACCGCTTAAGGCGAACAGACCGAGAATATTCGGAATGACCATGAGTGAGTTGAAACAGTCCGCCATGTTCCACACCAGGTCCACCTGTGCCAGAGATCCGAGGATCACACAGACCGCCACCAGAATGGAGTACGGCGTCACCGCTTTCGGCCCAAACAGATACTTCACATTCGCCTTGCCGAAGAAATACCAGCCCAGGATCGTAGAGAAGGCAAAGAACAACATACAGACGGCAATGAACATATTTCCACCACTGCCGTACAGCGTGGAAAATGCATACTGGCTTAATTCTGCTCCGGTCAGACCGGTCGGGATGGAGTGTGTGGTGATGATGACCAGTGCGGTCAGGTTCAGGATCACGAACGTATCAATAAAGACACCGATCATCGCTACAAATCCCTGCTCTACCGGATGATCCACCTTGGCAACTGCGTGTGCGTGCGGAGTGGAGCCCATGCCGGCCTCGTTGGAAAACAGGCCCCGGGCAACGCCTTTGGATAACGCGATCTTCATCGTAGCTCCTACCGCACCACCAGCGATCGCAGACGGATCAAACGCGCCCACCACGATGGAGTAAAATGCGTAGGGAATCTGCTGATAGTTAAAAAGAATCACACCCAGCGCGCCCAAAATGTACAGCACTGCCATCACCGGAACGATGGTCTCCGTCACTTTGGCGATCCGTGAGATCCCGCCCATAAACACAAACAGAGCCACCACTGCGATAATGACGCCCATCACCGGCTGCGGAACATGAAACGCCGTATTAAAAGCGGTAGCGATGGAATTGGACTGCACCGCATTGCCCATGAATCCCAGTGCAAAGATGATCAATACCGCAAAGGCTCCGGCCAGGAACTTTCCAAACTTCCCGGTAAACGCCGCCCGTATGTAGTAGACCGGTCCGCCGGTGACCTCTCCGTCCGCGCCTACCTGCTTATATTTCTGTGCCATCAGCGCTTCCGCGTAGATCGTCGCCATGCCCAGGAAAGCTGCGATCCACATCCAGAAGATCGC